>Ga0134121_10001209_pt1 | contig 24785 bp, 19 predicted proteins | sample KB301_FD_96463 | JGI IMG/M metagenome (GOLD analysis project Ga0134121, IMG submission 96463) | Terrestrial soil microbial communities without Nitrogen fertilizer from Kellogg Biological Station, Michigan, USA - KB3-0-1 | ecosystem: Environmental > Terrestrial > Soil > Unclassified ... | reverse complement strand
GTTCTATGGATCAGTCGGCACGCACGACGAGCTGCTCGGGCGGTATCAGGACCTGATGGAGGGCATTGCGTCGCTGCCGTTCGTAGCGGGATTCTGTTACACGCAGCTCACCGATATCGAGCAGGAGCTGAACGGCCTGCTTTCGTTCGACCGCCAGCCGAAGGTGGATCCGGAAACCGTCGCCGCCATGCACAGGCGACTCTTCAACGTGTGACGCCGGGCGGCGTGAGCCACCGCTCGCGCCGTTCGGTGGCGTATCGCTCCTTCGCCTTGCCGGAAAGACTGGTCGGCGCGTGGAATGCGCCGGTCGGCACGGCGCCGCCGAAGAAGTTCATGTCGACGGTGGCCACGCGACCTCCGCCGAACTCCAGGTAGCAGCTGCCCGCGGCTTCGTATTTCTCGGGCGTGCCGGTGCGCTCGATACGTGCGATGAGCGAGCTCGCGACGCTTTTCGCCGCGCTCTCGGCGAAGACGCCGGCGCGGGCGCTCCCGGTCTCGGCAACATCGCCGATGGCAAAAACATTCTCGAAGTCCGTCTCGAGGGTTTCGCGGTCGACGGGAATCCATCCCTCGCGGGTGAGGCCGCTGGCCTCGACCACTCGCGGCGCGCGATGTCGTGGCACGCCGAGAAAAAGATCGCAGCGAAGCACGCGCCCGTCGTCGAGGCGCACAGCGTGCTGCGCCCCGTCGGCGCGGTCAATCGAAACGATTTCGCGCTTGCAGACAAACGACACGCCGGCGGCACGAAACTCCGACACGAGCGCCTCGGACGTCTCGTTGGACGGCGGCACCGGGAGCTCCGTCGGAACGACCAGGGTGATGGTGCATGCGTCGCGCACGCCGCGCGTCACGAGATCGTCGTGCAGCAGCAGCGCGCACTCGCTCGGGGCGGGCGGACATTTGTAGGGCAAGCCGCATACGCCGATGACCGCGTGGCCGCGTGTGAATGCACGCACCGCGTCACGCGCCCGAACGGCCCCGGCAACGGAGAAGAACTCGTGCACGTCGCCCAGCCCGGGTGTCGATGCGACGTCCATGTCCGCGCCGAGCGCGATCACGACAAAGTCCGCTTCGAACATCGCGTGCGCGGTCATCACGCGCCGCTTCCACGGATCGATGGACGTCACCGTGTCGTGCACGAAGCGCACGCCCGGTTTGGCGAAGCCACGGTAGGGAATGGCCACGTCCAGGAGCGTCTTGCGCCCAAAGAGAATGTCGAGCTTGGAAAAACCGAAGACAAACGCGTCAGCGCGTTCGATGAGGGTGACGTCGATTTCGCCGCCGAATCGCTCGGACAGCCGGGTGGCGAGCTCGAGGCCTCCGCACCCCGCGCCAAGGACCAGTACGCGTGCAGTCACCGCGCCTTATACACGCGCTTCAGCAGGACGGACCTCCGCCGTCAGGAGTTGGGTGAAGTCCCGTGCGAACTGCTCCACCGCCGACCAGTCGGTATACTCGTGATCGCGGGTGGTGTCCGTGGATCCGCCGTTCATCGCCGACGCCTTTTTCATGTACCACCGCAGCAGGAAGCCGTAGCGTGTGAAGTTGACGGCACCGGCGAAGGTGACCCGAAGGTCCGGCTGCCACCCGGCATGCCGCAGGAACTCATCCCGCAGGACACGGGCCGCCTGGCGAGCGCGCTCGAACGTGCTTCCGGCGGAGGCGCACACGGAGAAGAACGCGGCCGGCAGGCGCTCGAGTACCGCACGATGCGTGCGAATGAAGGCGGCGGCGGCTGGCTGGTGTCCACGCGCGATGATGGACGCGCCGATGATGATGCCGTCGAACGTGGCGGGATCGATCGCCGCCGGGAAGGCTTTCGCGTCAGCGAGCGTCACTTCGAGCGATGACGCCCGGAGGTGCTCGGCGAGCGTGCGGGCAATTTTTTCCGTTTGCCCATAGCTCGTTGCGTACACAATGAGAATGCGAGGCACTCTAGCCTCTCGTTGGAGTCGTAGGGTCAGGGTACGCACCGAGTGGCTGAAGGGATATCGGTGAACTTCCTCTGCCGTGTGCGGTAACTCTTGGACAGGCCCTTGGCAGAACCAGGGTTCCATGACATTGTTCGACTACGAGCGCACACCGGGCCCTGGGGGTATCAGGACGGGTTGCGCGTTGGACCGGCCAACACGGCTGAATGTCCGCGCCCGCGCTCGGGGATGAGTACACTCCCGTCTGCACCGCGTGCGCGATCGACTCTGCACTCGCACGCGAGGATTCCATGGCTGTTGCCGCAAAGCCCGCAATCACTATGCTGGACGACAGAGCGTCGATTGGCCCCGGCGGCCTCAACGACATCCTCGGGGGAGGACTCGCGCGAAACCGCGTGTACCTGCTCGAAGGCGTGCCCGGTTCGGGAAAGACGACGCTCGCGCTGCAGTTCCTCCTCGAAGGAGTCAAGAACGGCGAGTCGGTGCTGTACGTGACACTCTCCGAAACGGATGAGGAGCTGCGCGCGGTGTCGAAGTCTCACGGCTGGTCGCTCGACGGCGTCGCGATTCGCGAGCTCGTTCCGTCTGAATCCAGTCTCAAGTCGGACGAGAACTACACGATGTTCCACCCGTCCGAGATCGAGCTCAGTGAAACGACGAAGACCGTCCTCGCCGACGTCGATCGGCTCAAGCCGACACGCGTCGTCTTCGATTCATTGTCGGAGCTCAAGCTGCTGGCCGGAAACTCGCTCCGCTATCGCCGCCAGATTCTCGCACTCAAGCAGTTCTTCAGCGGCCGCCAGTGCACGGTGCTCTTTCTCGACGATCTCACGTCGGTGGATCACGACCTGCAAGTCGAAAGCATTGCGCATGGCGTGCTCAGGCTCGAGCAGTTCTATCCGGAATTCGGCGCCGAACGGCGGCGTCTGATCGTGCTCAAGCACCGCGGGACGAGCTTTCGGGGCGGATATCACGACTACGCCATCCGTCGCGGCGGTCTCGAGGTGTTTCCGCGCCTCGTTGCCAGCGAACATCGCTCGCAGCCGCGTGGCCGGCGTCTCGAGAGCGGCATTCGGGAGCTCGACACGCTGGTCGGCGGCGGACTGGAGCGCGGCACGAGCACCCTGATCGTGGGAGCGGCGGGAACGGGGAAATCCTCGATCGCCGCTCAGTTCGCTGCGGCTGCGGCACTCCGCGGCGAGAAGGCCGCGCTCTTTCTGTTTGATGAGCGGGTCGACACCCTGCTTTCACGGTGCGAGGGTTTATCCATTCCGCTGAAACAGGCGCTTGCCGACGGTCTCGTCATGCTGAGGCAGGTCGACCCCGCCGAGCTTTCGCCCGGCGAGTTCACGCAGCTTCTCCGCGACAGCGCTGAGAATTTCGGGGCGTCGATGATCGTGATCGACAGCCTCAACGGATATCTCCACGCCATGCCCGGCGAGCGATATCTCGTGGTCCAGCTCCACGAGATCCTCACGTACCTGGGGCAGGCAGGCGTTGCGACGCTGCTGATCACCGCGCAGCAGGGGCTCATCGGGAACAACATGATCTCGACCGTCGACGCCAGTTACCTGGCGGACTCGGTCATCCTGATGCGCTACTTCGAGGCCGGCGGCGAAGTGCGGCAGGCGATCTCGGTGATGAAGAAGCGCTCCGGAGAGCACGAACGGACCATACGGGAATTCCGTCTGGAGCGGGGCAGGATCGCGTTCGGCGAGCCACTGCGCGATTTCCGCGGTGTACTCACTGGAGTACCGGTGATCGAGCGGGCGGGCGAGCGCAACCCTCGCAGCGATGCGCGGGGATGAAGGAGGCGGGTGTGATTGACAGGAGCGCAAGCGACCGCGACGGAGAAGACCTGGAGCATCGGGTACTCTTCCTTTCGCCGTCACCGAAGGACGCGGCCCTCACGGAATCCGTGCTCGCGCGCGCGGGCGTGGCGTGCCAGTGTCACGGGAACATCGGCGCGCTGTGCGCCGAGCTCGACCGCGGAGCGGGCGCTGTGCTCATGGCCGAAGAGTTCCTCGCGGGGGATGAAACCGATGAGCTGGTCCGGTGGATTTCCCGGCAGCCTTCGTGGTCGGACTTGCCGCTCCTCATCTTTGCGCGCACCGGCGCCGATTCGGTGAACGTCACGCGCGCCATGGATCTCCTCGGGAACGTGACCGTCATCGAACGGCCACTGCGCATTTCGTCGCTCGTGAGTGCCGTGCGTACGGCGCTCCGGGCCCGCGCGCGCCAATACCAGATTCGCGACCAGCTCGCCGAACGCGAAGAAGCTGCGCGCCAGCTCAAGGACAGCGTCGACGAAATGCAGGCCCTCCTCGATACGCTTCCGGTGCCGGTGTACATCGCGCACGACCGCGGGGCCGATCAGATCACCGGCAACCGGGCGGCCGGCGAGATCCGCATGTCCAATCCCGAGATCGCGGTGCTCCGGCGCGCCGCACGAGGCGAAGAAGTGCGCGGCGAGGAAACCAGCCGCGTCATCGACGACGATACAATCGTGCACAGCGTGGTCTGGGCGACCCCGCTCTTCGGGTCGGACGGCGTGCCGCGCGGTGGCGTTGCTGCCGCGGTCGACATTACGCAGCTCAAGCGCGCTGAGGCCACGCTCCGCGACGCCGACCGGAAGAAGGACGACTTCCTGGCCATGCTCGCGCACGAGCTGCGAAACCCGCTCGCGCCGATACGCAACGCACTGCATGTCCTTCGCCTCACGGCCGGCCGTAATACGCCGGCCGAGCATGTTGGCGACATGCTCGAGCGCCAGGTGAGTCACATGGTGCGGCTCGTCGACGACCTGCTCGAGGTCTCGCGCATCACGCGGGGCAAGATCGCGCTCCGGCGCGAGATCATGGACGTGCGCGCAGTCGTGCAGAACGCCATCGACATCAGCCGGCCGCTCATCGACGCCGCGGGGCTCGAGTTCACGGTGAAGTTGCCGGACGAACGGCTGACGCTCGACGCGGATCCTGCGCGCGTGGCGCAAATCATCGCCAACCTGCTGAACAATTCAGCGAAGTACACCGATCGTGGCGGGAGCATTTCGCTCACTGTGGACCGTCACGACGGGCAGGCGGTGATCACGGTGCGCGACAGCGGCATGGGCATCTCGATCGAAATGCTACCGCACGTGTTCGATCTCTTCACACAGGCAGATCAGGAGTCGGAGCGCGTGCAGGGCGGACTCGGTATCGGCCTCACGCTGGTGAAGAAGCTGGTCGAGCTTCACGGCGGAACGGTCACGGCGTGGAGCGAAGGAAAGGGCAAGGGCAGCGAGTTCGTCGTGCGACTGCCGCTCGCGCGCACGACGCCGCCTGCGTCGCGCGTCGTGAAGGAGACCTCCATGCCGCGGCTGCCGGGCCTGCGCGTGCTCGTGGTCGACGACAATCGTGATGCTGCCGAGAGTCTTGCAATGGTGGTGAAGATGCTTGCCGCCGACGCGCGCGTGACGTTCAGTGGCACCGAGGCGCTGGCGGTGCTCGAAGAGTACCGGCCCAACGTGATGTTGCTCGACATCGGCATGCGCGTGATGGACGGCTACGAAGTCGCGCGCCGGGTCCGTGCGCATCCCGACTTCAAGGACATCACGCTGATCGCGCTCACGGGATGGGGCCAGGACGAAGACCGGCGGCGCTCGCGCGCCGCCGGGTTCGACTATCACCTGATCAAGCCCGCAGACATCGACGCGCTGCAGGTGCTGCTCTCATCCGTCGAGGTGAAAGCCGCGAGATAGCGACCGTTATTTCACGTGAACCGGCACCGTCACGGTCGGCGGGAACTGGGGTACGGGCAGCGGTTGCTCGCCTTTCTTCGGAGGTGGCGGAGGAGGGAAGGGCGGAAGACCGAATGTGAGTGTGAGCTCCGTCGAAGACGCCGGCGTGAAGTCGAAGTCGTAGATCTCGCCTGGATCGAACACCAGCAACGCGGGCTTCGCCACGGCCTGCGACGCGGGAAGCGGATAGCCGTCCTTCGCCGTTGCCCGCCACGAGACGGGTGCCGCCTTGTCCCCGGTGCCGCTCTTCAGCGCGACCATCGTCGGGATGTCACCGGCGAGATTAAACAACCGGAAGTGGTACCTCGTGCCCGCCTTGAGCGTCATCGCGTCCGGCTGCGCCTTGCCGTTCAAAAGCACATGCGGGAATGGGCCGAGCACCACGTTCTGTCCGGTGCCCGCGGTCCCGAAAAACAACACCTTGTCCGTTTCAGGATCGTACTTCTGGCCCGGATCGAGCACGATGATCGGACCGTAGAGCCCGCGGCCCATCTGCTGCGCTTCATTGAAGTGCGAGTGGTACATGAAAGAACCAGCGCGCGGCGGCGTCCAGCGGACCGTGAGCGAATCGTGCGGCTTGATCGCCGGCAGAATGTTCGTGCCCGACCCGCTCCACCCCGGCACGCCGTCGGGATAGCTCTCGAGCTCGATCCCGTGCCAGTGGATCGTTGCATGATCGTTCGACTCATTGACGATCGTTACCGCGACGGGCTTGCCGCGCTCGAGCACCAGCGTGGGGCCGGGAATCGGCATCGCGCCGGGCGCTTTGGACTCGGGCGCGCCGTCGACGACGAACGACATGCCGGGCTGCGTGCCGTACATGTTGGGCTTCATGCGCTGCACGATGCGGATCCTGCGCGGCGCTGCACCCGATGCGACCATCGGTCCCTTCGGTGCGATGCTGATCCCCATCACGAGCCCGAACATCTGATGCGGGCGATCCGACATGTGCTGATGTTCGGCCGCGTCGTTGTGGTCGCCGTCTTCGGTATCGAGCGACGCCAGGCTCGACAGGTGCGTGGCGTAGTGGCAGTGATAGATCCAGTTGCCGGGGCGGTCCGCAGCCCACTCGAGCGATAGGGTCTGAAACGGATTGATGACTTCGGTCACTCCCATGCGTTGCTGCGCCAGTGTGTACATGGAATCCGTGACGCCGTCGCCTTTCGAGTTCACCCGGAAGTAGAAGCCGTGAAGGTGCATCGGGTGGTCGGATTCGGTGAAGTTCAGCACCCGCCAGTGAATCGAGTCGCCCTGGGTGTACGCGAGCTTCTCCGTGTGCGGCCATGAGAGACCGTTGATCGCCATCGTGCCGTGACCAAGGCCCGACTTGCTCTTGAAATTGACGGTGAAGTACCAGGACATCGCCAGAATGCGCTCGTTACGAACGTTCATCGCGCCCGGCGGATCGACGATGATCGCGCCGTGAAGCTGTGTGTCCTCCGGAAGCCGTCCGCCGAAAGGATCGACGCCGGTGCGCGCGAGATAATAGAACGTGCCTGGCGTGGTGGCCGTGAAAGTCACGTCGCCCGTCGCGTTCGGTGCAATTACGATGCTGTCCGCCATGCCGCGTTTCTTGCCGAAGCCGAACACGGTGAGCGGCTTCGCGAGCTTGTTCCTGATCGTCGCGTGGATCTCGGTCCCCGTCTTCACGCGGAGCATGGGTCCGGGCGTCGAGAGCCCTTTGCCGGCTTCGGCGAACGCGGCGACGTCGAGTGCGCGGCCGCTGTCACCTTCGGGGCGCCACTGTCCGGTCCGCGCTTCGAGCGCGACCGTGAGCACGGCACCCTTGAGCGTTCCCGCCAGTGCCCTGTTGTCGTTGGGCCTGACCGTCTCTGCGGCGGGCGGCGCCATCGTTGCGGCGCCCAGCGCCGCCAGGGAGACGAACGAAAGAACGAGAAGCGTGCGGGACATTCTTGCCTCCAGCGAAAGAAGTGCGCGCACCAAAATGCGGTTTCCGGACTCAACGCGCCAGAAGCAACCTCGACATCAAAACGTCATTCAAGCGTCACCGGCGGCCGACATCGCAACGAGTTTCTTCATGGTGCTGATATTTCGCGATGTGCCGCGGTCCTTCAGCATCTTGTTTACCGCCGCCCAGAGCGGGCTGTGGACGATATTCTCGGCGCACCAGATGTATGCCACGCGCTTGCCGAGCGCGAGCTGTTCCGGGCGCCAGTTCTGTTTGAGGAGCGGCTTGAGCTCCGCGTGCGCGCGCGCATCCCACGGCACGAGCAGGAGGAGGTGTGACGGGTTCGTCGCCACGTCTCCCAAGGGGTTTTCCTCGACCGCGGCGGCAACCTCGGTCGCACTCAGCACCGTCACGCGCGACGAAACCCCGAGCTTTGTCGCGACGGCCTTCTCGATTTTCGACGCCGCGTCCGTGGCCTTGCCCCTCGCGGTGAACACGAGGTTCCCGCTGTTGAGGAGCGTCTTCACGTCGGCATATCCAAGCCCTTCGACGACCTTGCGCAGGTCGGCCATGGCGATGCGCTTGGCCTTGCCGACGTTGATGCCACGGAAGAGCGCGATATATGAGGGCACGCCTGAACATAGCCGGGGTAGGGACAGAGGACAGGAAGCACCATCCCTCCCCAAGGGTGCCGCATGAAATCCGTCATTTTCGTGCTGACCGCCGGCCTCGTGCTCGCTGGATGCCGCGGTGATCGCAATGTCGCGCAGGCTGCGACCGTCGACAGCACGGCCGTCGATACGATCAGCGGTCCGCACTTCGTTCCGATCAAGCCGGTGGTGTCGAAGGTTCGCCTGATTGCCGCGCAGAAACGCATTCCGCTCACGGTGAGCTTCGCCGGCGCGGGGCCGTTTCACCCGGGCATGTCGCTCGCGCAGGCCGTCGTGGCGACCGAAGGTGATTTCTGGACGTCCGACAAATCCATCGCGTGCTCGTACTTTCGGTCGAACCGGACGCCGGGAGTGAAATACCTCTTTCTCAATCGCCGGCTCGCGCGCATCGAGGTGGACAGTGGCGCGACGACCGAGGCCGGGGTCGGCGTCGGCGCGACCGAAGACCAGGTGGAGAGCGCCTATTCCGGGCGAACATCGCTGACGAAGGACACCTTTACCGACGGGTATTTTCTGACGGCGTCGGCCCCCGACGACAGTCTCCGAAAAATCGTTTTCGAGCTCCACAATCGCCGCGTGACGCGCTATCGCACGGGAATCGTGCCGGCGATTGGATGGGTGGAGGGCTGCTCCTAAGCGGCCGCTCGCCTGCGCGTCACTCGCCGCAACAGGTATCGCTCGATGCCGCGGTTGATAGGGCTCAGCGAGAAAATGATTGCCATCTTGATGCCCAGCAGCGTGAAGTAGTTGCTGCTCGCGAAAACCTTGAGCACCGTGCCGAGGATCGCGTCCTGGAAAATGAACAGCACCACGGCGACGGCGAGCGTGAATGCCTTGGCCTTTCGCCCGATCTTCGCGCGCGTGAGCTCGTCGATCGTATCCTGAAGCTCCACGTTCTTGCGCTCGATCTCCTCTTTCTGCCCGCGGATGATCGCGTTTTCCTTGCGGGTCTGTTCGGCTTCGAACACGGCGCGCGCGTCCGCCAGGGAACGCGCATTGTCTTCGCGTTCGACATCTTCGCGCAGTGCGTGGAAGCGTTTGTAATGCTGCAGGCTCTTCGCCGGGTCGTGCGTTCGCTCGTAGACCTGTGACAGCTGCAGATGCATCTGCGCCATCTTGGGCTTGACGTTCAGGGCCTCGGCGATCTCGAGGCCGTGCTGCAGAACGGCGAGCGCCTCGGTACACTGGCCGCGCTCGAGACGAATGTCCGCGAGACGCGCGCAGTTCGTCACGGCGCCCGCGAGAAGCCGGTGCTCCTCCCGGATGTCCAGTGCACGCTGGCTCAGTCGCTCGGCTTCATTCAGGTCGCCGGAGGTGAAGCGAAACGTGGCGAACTCCGTAAGCGAGTTCGAAATGTGCAGCGGATGCGCATGGTGCTCCGCAAGCTCGAGCGCCTGCCGGAACCGCTGCTCCGCGTCGTCCGGCTTGCGCTGTCGCGCATAGACGCGGCCCAGGCCGTGAAGCGCATAGATCTTGAAATAGAAATCGTTCGCGCGCGTGCTCTCGTCGAACGTCACCTGGAACATCGAGAGCGCGTCGGCGTCATGGCCCATGTCGAAGTCGATGTTGCCCATGCTGTTCGCCGTCGCCGCGAGAAACACCGGATGGTTTCCCGACGCCTTGAGGAGCTCGTATGCCTCCCAGAGTGTCTTCAGCGCAAGATCGTAATTGCCGAACGTCCGGTAGATCGCTCCCGTCAGCATTGCGCACAGGCCGACGCCGTCGCGCGCGTCGTGCTCGGTCAGGATTGCCCGCGCCCCCGTCGTCAGCGCGAGCGCCGCGTGCAGCTCTTCGGCCACGAACCGGTCCATGGCCTGGAAGAACATCGCGTAACCCCGAAGCGCGCCCCCGCCGCCGTGTCCCGCGTTCGCCCATTCAAAGAACGCGTCCGCAGTGACGCGCCGCTCGGCCTTCGGTATGAAACGAAAACGGTTGAGCGCGGGGGCGAGGTGCGCCTGAACGTCCGGCGGCGCGCAATGCTTGAGGGCGTCGATTTCCCTCGTCACGAGCTCGAGGTCGGTCACCGCAACGGCCTCGGGGGCTGCCCTAGGCAGGCAATTCCACGATGAAGACACTCCCCCGCGGCGCACCATCTTCGACCCAGATGCGACCGCCGTGAGACTCGACCGCGAGTTTGCAGAACGCGAGCCCGAGCCCCGTCGAGTCGAACCCCGTTTCCGAGCGCAGCGAGGCGGCCCCGAATTTCTCGAAGATCCGCTCGCGCGCTTCAGCCGGGACACCACGGCCCTGATCCGCGACGGCAATGCGGACACCGCATGGCACCGACATCACGGACACGCGGATCGGCTTGCGAGGCGGTGAATGCTTGATGGCGTTGCTCACGAGATTCTCGACGACGCGGCGCATCACATCCTCATCGCAGCGCCACATGACCGCGAAATCGCCAATCATCTCGATCTCGCGGTCCGGGTCCAGCGCCCGCATGAAGCTGACCACGCCGCGCGTCAGCGCGGTGAGATTGGTGAGCGCGGGCTTGACCGGCGCGCAGGTGCTCTCGAGCCGGCTCACGTCCAGAAGTCCCGTGGTCATCCTGTGGAGACGTTCGGCGCCCCCGATGGCGATGTTGACGTCATCGGACAGGCGGGCGGGGACCTCATTCCTCAGAAGTTGCAGTTGCGCCAGCAGCACGGTGAGCGGCGACCGAAGATCGTGCACCAGCATCTCGATCTCCTGTCGCGGCGTCGTTTGTTCCTCGGCCGGGGTCTGCACGAACAGCCGCTGCACGACGAGGGCAAGTCCGATCGTGAGAATGACGAACACGTACGACGGCAGAGGTCCGCGCGGGTCGCTCGTCACGAGCGCGCCGCGCTGTTCGGCGATCGCAAGAAAACTCGCTCCGGCGAAGCACACAATGGCGGTCTTGAGTCCCGCGCGCTGCCCAAGCAGCGCGCCGGCCATGATGATGAACAGTGCGTAGAACACGCCGACCGGAGCGTGGACGCCACCCGTGCCCCAGGCTCGTTGTGTGACCAGTAGCGTGAGGCCAAGTACGAGCACCCAGCTGGCGATCAATGTGCGGCCGCGCCGGTTGAGCTCGTGCAGTAACGCGACCAGCAATCCTGTGGCACCAACGGAGATTGCCCGGCGTCCCAGCGTGGTCGGTTCGACGGCAACCGCGAGCGCAAGGACAATGAATACCACGGCGAAGAATGGCCATGCGGCAATCCAGAGAGCGCGCGCTTTTCGCGTGAGCTCCGGCGTCGCCAGTGTCGGCGGCGCGAACCACTTGAAGAGTCGCGTATCGAGCAGCTTCGCGTCAGCGCGAATCATCTGAATTCTCTCTCCTTGGGTCCGATCGGAATTATTTCCCTGCTACGTTCACCATCGGAGGTCCGTTGTCCCGCTTCACCGGCGGGACGCTCTTGAGGTAACGATAGATGGACCGCAGATCGTCCTCGGACAACCTCGAAAACGCCTGCCAGGGCATCGGTGATCCGGGAAGGACCCGACCCTGACGGAAACGCGCGACGAATTGATCCTCGGTCAGCCGGCCAACACGGCCGGTTTCCGGATCGCTGGTAATGTTTGGAGGCGACCACGTATGCGCAGGATCGTCCGCTTCGGTGAATCCTTTAGTGCCCCCGAAGCGAGGACCCGTGAGCGCGCCAGTCATCTGGCTCCGTTCCGTGTGGCAAGCCCAGCAGAGCGAAACTGACTCAACCAGATACCGTCCGGTCTCGACCGATGCGCCGTGCGGCGCAACCTTGGGCGGTGGTGATGCCGGACCGACTGGCTTTGAGAGCGCGGTGGCCCGGATCACCTTGCCAAGCAGGTTGAAGTGCTGCGGAGGCACTTCGTTGTGCACCGGCGGCTGTGTGCGAAGGTACGACACTACCGCGACCAGATCGTCGTCCGACAGGCCCTGCATCTCCATGAACGGGAGCAGCGCGCGCCCGTCGTGACCGACACCGTACCTCAGCGCACGCGCGATCGCGCGATCCTCAACGGCGCCCAGGCCCGTCGCGGAATCCGGCGTCAGATTCCGCGGATAGAACTTTCCCGGTGGGATGTCGAACACGAACCCGCCAGCGAGCGGCACATCTTCGCCCTTCGCGTACGCGGCGCGTTGGCTGGGATCGCCGTGGCAGGAGCCGCACGGCGCGGCATTCCGAACGATGTATCGCCCCCGCTCGATGACGGCGGAATCCTTCGAGGCCGTCACTGGCGGATAGGGCGCGTCGAATCGGAGGTGCTGCCTGAAGGCGACGAAAATCGTGCCGCCGACCAGAAAGACCGCGGCGAGGATCGCTACGACTCGCAGAATCTTGCGCATGTGCGGAAACCGGGATTTCGGACGCAACAAATGAATCGCAGGACGCCGCGCTCGTAAACCCCGGGGTGGGCGGAACCTGCGCGGGGGCGGCCCCGTAGGGAACGGCGTGTCCGGGTCCACCCTTCCAGCGGCCGACCGCCGAAACGACATCGATGGCCTTCGCGGCCTCGCCGTCATTCTCGTCGTGCTGTTTCACGCGGGCTTCCGCGTGTTCAGCGGCGCCTTCGTCGCGGTGGACGTGTTCTTCGTGCTCTCGGGCTTCTTCCTGGGAACGTCGCTCGCGCGCACGCTCGCGACGGACGACGACGTGCGGCCCGGAGATGTCTACGCGCGGCGTGTGTGGCGCCTCTTGCCGTCGCTCGCCGTGGTGCTGCTGGCGACGCTGGCGAGCGCGCTGCTCCTGTACGCGCCGATCGACCGCGCCGCGGTCGCCGACGGCGTCGCGACGTCGGCGCTGTTCATTTCAAACCTCGCGTTCGCCGCCGGAGGGGTGAACTACTTCCACGCGGGCGAGAACCCTCTGCTGCACACGTGGACACTCGGCGTCGAGCTGCAGGTCGTGCTCGTGTTCCCGCTCCTCGTTCTCGCGCTCGCGGGACTTGGACGGCGCCGGGCCGGCGAGACGACGGGCGCGGAGCGACGTGTTGCGGTGATGCGCACAGTGCTCGGCGGGCTCGTGATCATCGCGGTTGCGTCATTCGCCATTTCGGCAACGATCAGCTCGCGCGCGCCGATGTGGGCGTATTTCGGGCCGCATGCGAGACTGTGGGCGTTCTGCGCCGGTGCGATCGTCGCGCTTCTCGCAGGGGGCGGGCAAAGCGTTCTCGGAACGTCCGTGCGCCGCGTGACGGTCGCACAGGCTGCTGCGTTGGCGGGCATTCTCGTTCCGGCATTCGTTTTCGATCGCACCATGCCCTATCCCGGAGCGATCGCACTCGCACCGGTTGCTGGAACGGTGCTACTGCTGATCGGAGGGACGGTGGGCAGCACGACGCCCATCGGAAGCGCGCTTTCGTTCGGGCCGCTCGTGTCGGTCGGCCGCGTGTCGTACGCGTGGTATTTGTGGCACCTCCCAATGATGGTCGTTGGCGCTGCGCTCGTGCCGACGATCGGACCGTGGGGCCGGCTCGCATGCGGCGCGGCGGGCCTTGGGTGCGCCGTGGTCACGCATCGCCTGATCGAGCGGCGCATGAACGGGCCCGCCGCACCCCGCCTGGTCGCGGACCGGCCGATGTTCGCCGCGGCGATGGTGTGCGGGAGCATCTTCGGTGTCGCGACTATCGCGTCGATCTGGAGCGCCGCTCGCGTCGAGCGGAGCGTGCACCGCGTGTACGCGGCCGCGCGCGCGGATCGTATGGAACATCCGTGCTGGGTCGAATCAATCGATCAGCCGAACCGCGGGTCGTGCGCATTCGGGGATATCCGCTCCGCGACGACGATTGCGCTGCTGGGCGACTCGCACGCGGAGCACTGGCTCGGCGGGCTGGACCGCGCAGGGAAGGCGCACGGCTGGCGGATCGAGGTCAACGTGATGGGAGGGTGTCCCGTCGCCGATTTCAGCAGGCTCATCAGCGGGTCGACGTCGCGTCGGTACTACCAGTGTTCGCGATACCGCGAGGCCATACTGCGAAAACTCATCGCCCAAAAACCGGGCGTGGTGCTGCTCTCCAGCTTCGACTATTACATGGAGTCTGGCGAAGGTGAAGGCATCGAGCAGCAGGTGAGTGAATCGGCGTGGACCGAGGGATTGCGCCGAACGTACGCGCGGCTCACGCAGGCCGGCATTCGCGTGATTGCGATGCGCGGGACTCCGCTCGTGCCGTTCAACGTGCCGAGTTGCCTGTCGCGCCGGGCAGCGGGGATGGCGTTCGCGACCAATTGCACGTACGCGCTGGATCGCGCGTTCATCCAGCGAGCTCGGCGCGCGCAGGACGCGGCGGCGCGCGGGTTGCCGGTGCGGTTCGTGGACATGAACGATCTCGTGTGTTCGGCGCAGCGTTGCGTCACGGAACGCAATGGACTCGTGATGTTCACCGACAACAATCACCTCACCGCGAGTTTCTCGAAGTCGCTGGCCGGCCCGCTCGGCGACCGCCTGCAGGCAGCGCTCAGGAACTAGCGCGAAGCGTCTTCGGCGCCAGCCGCGAGCACGCGGCCAAGTCCTGCCGCTGCGCACCACTCGGTGAGCTGCCCCAGATGATACGCGATGTGACCGGTCATCAGATAGGCGAGGAAGTCCCCGGCCGTCGGAAAATCGCCGATCGCGGGCGTGTACGGATTCGGAGCCGCGAGCAGGGCAGGCTCGGCGGTTTGTGAAATTGTGTACAGATCGCCATACACCGCGCGAAACGTGTCGCCGAGCTCGCGCATGGGCGGGTACTGCGCGGGATCTGTCGACGGCGTGGTGCCGGGATTGAACGCGGCCCGCCATTCGCGTGGACAGACCGGGCGCCCTCCACAGAGATGACGCCCGAAATCGCCCGTGACCGCAAGATGTCCGATCAGCCATCCCGCCGTCTTGAGGTCCGGCCGGGGTTCGAGCGCTCGATGCGAGTCATCGAGCTTTGCGAGCGCGCGTTGCGTAAGGCGCGCGAGATAGCGGCATTGTGCTGCGGTCTGATGCATGGCTCAAAGATGCCCGCGATTCGCCCCGGAGCAACGGCGGCAGCCGCCGGATGGTCACAGGGGCCTTGACGCCGCGCGAGGTATACACTGTATACTGCATTCATGAGAGGCATTTTCATTGTCGCTGCGCTGGCGTTGGCGCCTCGAGTGCCGCGGATTCGGGAGGCCGACGCGCTCGCGGGGCAGTGGCGCTTCACGATCAGCGCGCCCGAGCGCGGTGAGATGGTGGTCCGGATGCGCATCACCGAAGCGCAGGGCGGGGCGTGGACCGCTGCGTCACGCCTCGGGGCGGCCCGCGCCTTCGTTCCCTGGTGGAAGTACCAGCTTGGACGGCTCACCGGAAAGGTCCCGGACGGCGGATCGCTCGTCGTGCTCGATGCGCACGTGAGCGGTCCGGGGCGTTTCCGCGGCGCGTTTCGCTCGGAGATGATCGGCAAATACACGGTGGACGGAACCGTGGGAAAGGACCGCATCACGGGCGTGTTCCGGCGTGATTCGAGCGGGGCGTCCGTGGGCACGTTCTTCGCGACGCGCGACGCGGCCGCAGAACCGGTCCGCGACTACCGCTCGCTCGCGCGAACCATTGCGGACACGCTGGTCGGCGACGTGTTCGATCCCCGTCTCGCACGGACCGAGCCGTGGAAGACGTTCCTGGGCGCCGTCGCCAGAGACATGTCGCGCGCCACCGACGACCTGGACGCGATGGCGGCGTTCTACTCGAACCTCCCCGGCCTCGGGCTGTCGCACGTCGAGCTCGTGCGCGATCCTGTGCTCGCCAGGCTCCCGATCGATTCACTCACCTCTCGCGTCTGGGGCCCGCCGGACTCGCTCGTCCGGTTTCAGTTCATCGGCCCCGGCGTGGGCTATATGCTCGTGCGCAAATGGGACGCGGTCACGTCCGCCATCGATCGCGCGTTCCGGCGTCTCGACTCCGCGCGCGCCAACGCGCTCATCATCGATCTTCGCGGGAACCCGGGCGGGGACAACTCGGCCGGAGCTCCGCTCGCACATCTGTTTCGTGACACGACGTATGCCGGCGTCCTCCTGACGAACAAATGGTTCTCGGTGCATGCCGCGCCGCCGACGGTTGCCGAGCTCTCAGGAACGCCGTTGGTGACGCGTGACGAGGGGATCGAGATCGTGCGTGCAATCCGTGCAAACGGAGCCGTGCGGGCCGGAGCCGTTCCGCGCGCCCCGTACTTTGCCGGGAAGGTCTACGTGCTCATCGATGGCCGTTCAGCCAGCGCGTCGGAGCCGATTGCGCATCACCTCAGGAGCACGGGTCGCGCAACGCTGATTGGGCAGCGCACCGCGGGCGCGATGCTCATGCATTTGCCACACGACCTGGGTGACGGCTGGGTTCTCCTTGTTCCCGAAGCAGACTTCTACGCAGCAAACGGCGCCAGGCTCGAAGGGCACGGTGTCATGCCGGACATCGTCACGCCCTCGCGCGAGGCGCTCGTCGTCGCCGCTCGGGAAATCGCAAAGGCCGACGCGCATGCCGGTGCCGTGGTGGAATCGATTGCGCTCGTGAGTCTCGGCCGCTGGATGGCATCCGTCGACGCGTACCGCCGCGCCATCACGACTCGTCCCGAACCGAATATTCGCGCGACGCTCGAACGCACGATCAAGCGCCGGCTCGGCCAGGCGCCGGACGACAAGGACGCGAAGGCCGCGCTGGAAGCGCTCACGGCGGTCCGCGATCATTAGCGATGCCCAGCACGAGAGAAATTCTCGACATCGCGGAAGGCATTCATCGTCGCGAAGGACTCGATTCGCTCTCGGTCCGCCGCGTGGCGGAGGAGGTTGGCGTCACACCGATGGCGCTCTATCGCCATTTCCCGGGCAAGGACGGTCTCCTGGATGCGCTCGTCGCGCGCGGATTTGCCAAGCTCGAGTCGCGATTCGGCCGCGCGGCGCGCAAGCGCACGCCGCTGGCGCGCGTGCGCGGGGTGCTCACCGAATACCGCGAATTCGCGATCGCGGAGCCGCGGGTGTTCGAGCTCATGTTTTTCGTCCGCCGCAGGAATGTCCCGACCGCTCCCGCCTCACTCGCCCAAAGCTCGTCGCCGGCCTTCACGATAATCATCGCATCGGTGGCGGCGGCGATGGAGGAAGGAAGAATCCGGACGGGTGATCCCGCCCAGACCATTCTGCTCCTCTGGTCCGTGGCGCACGGGTTGATCGCGCTGCATTTCAGCGGCCGTTTCGGCGGAGACGCGTCCCGGTTCAGGCGGATCTACGATGCGCAGATCGCTACGGCGCTGGAGTTGCTCGCGGGCTGACGCTCATCCTGGCCTCGTGTCGCGCCGCGAGACCCGTGCTAGCACGCGAGCACGCCGAGCTCGTGCATGCCTCCCCAGCGCCCGTCCGCGAAAGAAATCTCGAACGTCGTCCATGTCGTCGCCGTGAGCATCGGCTGAGGGAGGGGTCTGCCAAGCCGGCAAGACGTCGTCCGGAAGGACGGAACGCTGTACGAGACGGTCGCTTTGGTATCGCCTTTCAGCCGAACCTCGACGAGCGTCACCGGTCCCTTGCCGACAAGGGCGCACCCGGAATGCGTGGCCTTGTTGCGGCAGGTCACGAATCGCCTCCAAAGATCCGCGCTGTCCGCCGCCACACGCGCGGTATCGGCAATGCGTCCCTGCTGGCGCAACCACGCGAGCGCCGCCGCGCGCGCGGCGGTCACACTGTGGGCGCCCGAAGTCTGGGCGTGGACCGGCCGCACCAGCGCGGCGACGACGGTCGCTGTAATGAACAGTTTTTTCGGCATGCTGCAAAATAGCAACGGGCCATTCGCTGCGTCCTGGACGCTCCGACAACCAAACCCTCCTTTCGTCTGTCGAAAGGAACAAGATGCCCGATCACACTGAACACACCCACGAGCTTCTCCCGGGAACGCTCGACATGCTCGTCCTCAAAGCCCTCCAGCTGGGTGACATGCACGGCTGGGGGATCACCGAACGGCTGCTCGTCGGATCGGGGAACGTTCTGCAGATAGGGCAGGGGTCGCTCTATCCGGCGCTCTACCGACTCGAACGCCAGGGATACATCAGGTCCGATTGGGCGATGAGTGAGAACAACAGGCGCGCGCGGTTCTATGGCCTCACCGCGGCAGGCAGGGTGCGGCTCGCCCGTGAGCGACAGGCGTGGCGCCGGATGGCTCGCGCCCTGGACCGCGTGCTCGCGATGGAGGGTTAGATGGCACGAATCAGGGATGCGTGGCGTCTGTTCACCGGGCTCTTTCGCCGGCGCCTTATGGAAGAGCGGTTGGCGAGCGAGCGCAGCTTCCACATCGAGATGGCGACGAAACGGCACGTGAATGCGGGGAAGTCCCCGGAGGAAGCGCGCCGCCTCGCGCTGCTGGAATTTGGACCGCGAGAACGGTTCGCCGAAGAGGCGCGCGACGAGTATCGCAGCCGCTGGATGGAAGAGGTCGGGCAGGATGTGCGGTACGCGTTCAGGAACCTTCGTCATTCACCGACGTTCACGCTCACTGCGGTGCTCACGCTCGTGCTGTCCATCGGCGCCACGACGGCCATGTTCTCCGTCGTCAACGCCGTGCTGCTCCGCCGGCTCCCGTATCCGCAGCCCGATCGCATTGCGGTGCTGTGCGAGCTCAACAACGAGAACCGCGCGCAACGTCCATGCAATTCGTTGAACCCAGGGAACGTGATGTACTGGCAGCGGACGTCGAAGGCGTTCGCGACGATCGGCGCCATGCGCGAAGCGCGTGTGTCGCTCGTCCCCCCGAACGCGGACGCGGTATCGGTGCTCGCGCGCGCAGCGAACGCGACCGTGTTCAAGATCATGGGCGCGCGCGCCGCGACCGGCCGGTTATTCGACGTCGTTGACGACACGGGGAGCGGCGCGAACGTCGTGGTGCTGAGTCACGCCTTCTGGCGCTCCCAGTTCGGCGGCGACTCGGCCGTCGTGGGCACCACGGTGCGGCTCAACACGTTTTCGTACACAGTCGTGGGTGTGGCCGCGCCGGACGCCACAATCTTCGATCCCGTCGACATCTGGCTCCCCCTCAGGTTTCAGCCGCAACAACTGAATCAGCCCGGGCGCTCCCTGCGCGGCATCGGCCGTCTCCGCGACGGCGTCTCGATGGCGCAAGCCGATGACGAAATGCGTGCGATGGCTGCGCAGCGTGCCGAATTGGCTCCGAACGTCAACACGAACTGGACGGCGTACGCCCTCCCGTTACACGAGCGCCTCGTTGGCGGAACACGACGCGCGCTTTGGGTGCTCCTCGGCGCGGTCGGGTTTCTCCTGCTCATTGCCTGTGCCAACGTGGCTAACCTGCAGATGGTGCGCGCGGCGTCGCGGCAGCGCGAGTTTGCGCTTCGCATTTCGCTGGGGGCCTCGCCCGGGCGCGTGGTGCGGCAGCTGGTCACGGAGAGCATTGTCCTCACCGGCGTATCCACGGTGCTCGGCCTCTTCCTCGCCGTGAAGGGAACGACGGCTCTCGTCTCGCTGCTCCCGGCGGGTATTTCCGCCCAGGCGCTGCACGGGGTCACGGCCAACGGGACGGTGCTCGCGTTCTCGCTGCTGGTTGCCGTCGGCACGGGTGTGCTCTTTGGCGTTGCGCCGGCCTGGCAGGCGACGCGGTCGGACATGCAGGCCGGCCTGAAGGACGGCGGGAGAGGAACGGCAGGCGCATCGCGGACCAGTGCGCGGCTCCGATCCGCGCTCGTCGTCGCCGAGATTTCGCTCGCGGTGATGCTCCTTGCCGGCGCGGGACTCATGGTCCGGAGCCTGTCGGCGCTCCAGCGCGTGCGTCTGGGATTCGATCCGGCGCATTCGCTGACGGCCAGCATGACGATTCCGCGCGCGGTGTACAGGACCGACACCGCGGTCGTGAACTTCTTCCGGAACGCCGAAGCACGCGTGCGCGCGTTGCCCGGTGTCGAAGCGGTGGGCGCGATCAGCTATATGCCGCTCAGCGGCGAGCGCTCGGCGAGCGGATTCAACGTGGAGGGCCGGCCACCCGCCCCCGCGGGCTCGGAGCCTGTCGGCGACATGCGGGCGGTGACGCCCGGTTATTTCGATGCGATGGGTGTAACGATCGTCGCGGGACGTGGCTTCACGGAACACGACGACATCGGGTCACCGAAAGTCGGCGTGATCAGCGAGACCCTTGCGCATTCGCTGTTTCCCGGAGAGAACCCCGTCGGTCGTTTTCTTGTCTACGAGTGGAACGTACTGGAGCGCGTCGAAATCGTCGGCGTCGCGGCCGACGTGCATCACGAAGCCGTGGACAAGCAGCCCTTCATGGAGATCTACCGGCCACTCACACAGTTCGTGTACGGCTCGATGTATCTCGTCGTGCGTGCATCGGGTGATCCGGGCGCGATCGTCGCGCCGTTGCGCGCGGCGATTCGCGCGGTGGATCCCAACGTGCCCCTCGCGCGCGTCAACACCATGAACGAGCTCGTTGCGCAGTCGCTCGGGAGGACGCGCCTCAGTACGACCCTGTTCGCACTGTTCGGCGGACTCGGACTCGTGCTCGCTGCCGTGGGCATTTATGGGGTGATGGCGCACACGGTGCAGCAACGCCGTCACGAAGTCGGCGTCCGCATGGCCCTGGGCGCGAACCGCGGCATGGTGCGCGCACTCTTCGTGAAGCGCGGCGTGGGGCTCGCGCTGGCTGGCGTGGTGATCGGCACCGCCGGGGGTCTGCTGGCGACGAGGTTGATGACGAAATTCCTGTTTGGCGTTTCACCCGGCGATCCGCGCACGTTCGCGCTCACGGCCGGCGTGCTTGGCGCCGTGGCCCTGGTGGCGTGTTATCTCCCCGCGCGCGCGGCGACGAACGTCAGCCCGGTATCCGCACTGCGGGGCGAGTAGGCCGCGGGACCTACTTCACCACGCGACCCCGCGCCATGACGAACAGGGGACGCTCCAGCGTGGTGACGTCGATCGTCGGGTCGCCGGCAACAGCGACGAGATCGGCGCTCATGCCCTTGCGAACACCGCCGACGGTATCAGCAATGCCGAGGGCGCGCGCGGCGTTCACCGTTGCCGCGATGAGCACGTCCCCTGGCGCGAGTCCCGCGCGGACCAGCGCGCTCGCTTCGCGCGCGTTGCGCCCGTGCGCGAGGACGCCCGCGTCCGTTCCATAGACGATCGTCACGCCGCTCGCTTGCGCCATCCGTACGGATCGCCGGAGCGCCTGCGACATGGGTGACGTGTCCGCCTGAACGAGTGATGCGAGCGTCGGCACCATCCACATGTGGTGCGCGCGCATTTGCGCGATGAGCGTGCTGTCGAGAAACGCCGCGTGCACGATTCCGTCGACGCCCGCAGCGAGCGAGCGGCGTACGCCCTCCGCGCTCAGCGAATGCGCCACCACGATCCTGTGCGCGGCGTGCGCTGAGGACACGATCGCGGCGAGGAGCGGTGCGGAGAGTTCCGCGCTGTCGGGGTGCTGCCACGCGTCCGCAGGCCAGCCCGTCACGCACGCTTTGATCAGGTTGGCTCCCGCATTGACGTTCTCGCGAACGCGCGCGCGAAAGACCTCGGGGCTCGGCGTGAGGCCAATGCCACCAAATTCGCAGACGCCGTCCTTGACGCCAATCCAGAGTCCCGCCGCGAGAATGCGCGGGCCGACGGCCGTACCTCCGGCGATGGAGTCGCGCAGCGCTTCGATGCCGTGCGTCACGGCGCCGAGGTCGGCGACGGTGGTGAACCCGGCACGCAGCGTCTTCTCCGCGTTGTCGCGCGGCGTCCCGGCAAGTGACAGGTGCACGTGCGCATCGATGAGGCCGGGGATGAGCGTCGCGCCGCCGAGCTCAATCAGCGAATCGCCCGCACTCTGTCGGTAGCTCCCGGCCGCCACGACATCGTCGATGTGCGTGCCGCTCACGATTACATACGCATCGCGCAGATCGACGCCGGAGCCGGAATCGAGCAGGCGCGCGGCGTGAATGACGGTCCGGGACGGCACGTTCGACGCGCTCAGGAGCGCGGCGAGGCCGAAGACGAAGCGGCGGAGTGGAAGCAAGAAAACCGAAATAGAAATGGAAGTTGAAGATACAAGTTGAAATGGAAGTGCCAAGACGGCCACACGGCTCGTCCCTTCCATACGGTACCGTATTGACAGCATGGCGAACGTACCATACGGTACCGTATGGCAACGACACTCACGAGAAACGACTGGCTGCGCGCGGCGCGACTCGCCCTGCTGCACCGCGGCGCCGGTGGCGTCCAGGTGGAACCCCTCGCGCGCGACCTTGGCGTGACCAAGGGCAGCTTCTACTGGCACTTCCGCGACCGCCGCGACGTCCTCGAAACACTGCTGCGCGAATGGGAAGAGGAGACTGCGCTCCTGAGCGAGGCGCTGCGCCAGGCGGATCCCCGCGGGGAAATGCCGGCGATCGTCGCCGAGCTCGCACGGCGCAACGTCGCCAGCGAGCGCGGCGACTCGCCGTCTGATGCGGCGATTTTTGCGTGGGCGGCCACTGATCCCGCCGTCGCCGCCCGTGCCAACAAGGCCGAGGCCGAACGGATGCAGCTCTTCCGGCGGCTCACCGGCAAAAAGGAGCTCGCCGACCTCTTTTACTATGCGTACCACGGCTTTCTGCTTCGGCGGCGCCGCGTGCAGGGGGCGGCGGCCGACTTTGACGCCATCGCACGGGCGGCGCTTCGCGTGTTTGGCGAGAAGAAGAAGCGGACGCGCGTGCCCCGGAAGCCCCGCAGGGCCGCCCGGGCCGCGACCCTGGTCGCGGCACTCGGCTTCTCGCTCTCGAGCTGTACGACGTACCGAATCATCCGCTACCGCGAGCCGTCACCCGACCGGACGGTTCGCATCTTTCCGCAGCGAGTCGTCAAGCACGCCGACACGCCGTTCCGGTTTGCGGTCGCCCCACGCCAGCGCACGGATCTCGACACCGTCACTGTTCGGAACATTGACTTCACCGGGAAACCATTCGCGGCATACGCGCGCGATAACCGGTTCCGCGCGTTTCTCGTGATTCGGCACGACACGATCGTCTACGAGCGCTACTGGGGCGGGTACACGGACTCCACGCTCTCGAGCTCCTTTTCCGTCGCGAAGTCGTTCACGTCCGCCGTACTCGGCGTTGCCCTCGGGCGTGGCGACATTCGCGGCCTGGACGACTCCGTGGTTCGCTACATCCCCGCGCTCGCAACGCGGCCGGACTTTGCCGGCATCACGCTGCGGCACCTGCTGCAGATGCAGTCGGGCTTCGCGTATTCACGAACGAACGGCGGCTTGTGGCATGACTTCCGTTCCAGCGACGCCAAGTTCTACCACACCACGAACCAGCAGCGCGCGCTCGCCGCGCAGCGCCGCGCAGAACCCCCCGGCCAGCGCTGGGCGTACAAGGACAGCGATGCGGATCTCCTTGCCTGGGCACTTGCCGCCGCGACGAAAAAACCGCTCGCCGAGCAATTGCAGGACGGCATCTGGAGGAAGATCGGCACCGAGCACGACGCGTCGTGGGATCTCGACCACGCGAGTGGGAGCGAAAACGCGGGCTCGGGGGTCAACGCGGTCGCGCGTGACTATGCGCGCTTCGGCCGCCTCTATCTCGAGAACGGCGTGTGGAATGGCACGCGTGTCCTCCCCGCCGACTGGGTGAGGCAGTCGACCACGCTCGACAGCTCGCGCACCGAGCCCGAGGTCGCCGTGTGGTGGCTCATGCAACACCGCAATTACTGGTGGATCCCCATGCAAAACTGGGCCGCTGAGCAGGACTTCTTCGCGGACGGATCCCGCGGGCAACGCATCTATGTGAACAGGCGGCTCAGCACGATCATCGTCCAGCTCGCCGACCAGAGCGCGCAGGACTTTCCGTTCCGGCGCATTGCGCACTACATCGCGGGAGAGCCGTACACCTACCCGCGCGTCGTCGCGAACCAGCTGTACGCGGCGATCGTGGGAGGGGCATCGCAGGACTCCGTGCGTGCGCTCCACGCGACGCTCATGCGACGGCGCGAGACCGAGCCGGCAACGCAGAGTTATTCACGCGCGAGCATGCTCGCGCTCGCCCAGCGGCTGGACACCGACAAGAAACCGGCGTTCGCCGCGCTCGTGCGAAGTCTCGCGAAGTAGGTCCTACTGGTGTCCAGTAGAAAGGACACGTTTGCCTGAAACCCGGTGCGCGGGCGCGACGTAGTCCCCGCATGTCTTCGACCAGAATCGTCCGACTCGTCCCGCTCGCGCTGTCCCTCGCTGCCGGCTCGGTGGCCGCGCAAGATGCCCGGCAAAATGCCGCGCAGCATGCCGCGCTCTCGCCCGCCGCGATCGACAGCACCGTCGCGCGCCTTTTCGCGCTCAACATGTCGCCCAGCTTCGGGATCGTCGTCGTACGCGACACGCAGGTCCTTTATATGAAGGGTTTCGGATACGCGGACGTCGATCAACGCCGTGCGTTTACACCGCAGACGGTCTTTTACGTCGCGTCGACCACCAAGGCGTTTACGGGTCTTGCCGCCGCCATCCTCGACGGCCAGGGCCGGTTCAAGCTCGACGCACCGCTCAAACAGTATTTGCCGCAGGCAAAACTGCGGCCGCCGCTCGACCCGGATTCCATCACGATTCGCTCGC
>Ga0134121_10001208_pt1 | contig 24799 bp, 16 predicted proteins | sample KB301_FD_96463 | JGI IMG/M metagenome (GOLD analysis project Ga0134121, IMG submission 96463) | Terrestrial soil microbial communities without Nitrogen fertilizer from Kellogg Biological Station, Michigan, USA - KB3-0-1 | ecosystem: Environmental > Terrestrial > Soil > Unclassified ... | reverse complement strand
GGATGGATGGCTGGCCGGCGCAGCGACGCAGCCCGGTCACTTGTGGCTTGGCGCATTGTGCGGGAGCGTCATTCGGCGGGAGCACGCGGTGAACGCCGGCAGGCACGGTGCGCACGCACTCGAGCAGCTCGGCCTGAGGTCGCGACTGTCGATGGTCCGGCCCAACGAGGCGATCGCGATCTCGAAGCAGGCGCCGCCGCCCGGTCCGATCGCGCGGCGGTGCTGCAGCCACCCGCTGGTGTCGCTGGCCGTGCCGCCAAACGCCTCACGCCCGACATTGCTGATCCTCGTGCACGCCTGGGGAGGGGGCACGCTGCGCTATGCGGAGACGGTGGCCGGCGTGGTGAAAGACCGGGTCAACGTCCTGTTTGGCTGGGGAGTGGACGATCGTTTCTTCCGCCTGTCCTCGGTGAGCGCCGACGCCGGCGAAGTCGAATACAAGCTGCCGGACGAGCTCGACCGGCTCGTCGTCGATCTACGCGGTCTGGGAGTGGTCCGTCTCGACGTCATGCACAGCATCGGCCTCGACGCGCACCTTGAATCCCTGCTCGAGCGGCTGGGCGTGCCATTCGATGTGACGCTGCTCGACTACCATCAGGTGGCGCTCCGTCCGCACCTGGTCGACGACGCAGGCCGGTTCGTCGGCGACGACGCGCTGGCGAGCGGGACGCATGAACTGCTGCGTCCGGCGCCGTTGCCCGCGCGACTGCATGCCGCGGATCGGGTGATCGCGTGCAGCCGGGATCTTGCGGGGCGGTTCGACAGGCTGGCGCGCGGGCTGCCGCTGATCGCCGCAAAGCTCCCGGAGCCGGGAAATCCCGAGAAGTTCGCGCTTCATCCGCCGCCGCTGCACCCGGGCGAGCTGATGCGCGTCCTGTATCTGGGCCGTCTGGCCCGCCACAAAGGCGTGCACACGGTCGTTCGCGTCGGCGAACTGCTCCGCGAACGCCGGCTCCGCATCCGGATCGATTGTCTCGGCGGCGGGGATGGCGATCTGGCGCCCGAGACGCTGGTCAACCCGAATCTCCGACTGCTTGGCGCCCACGCGTGGGGCGACTTGCACGCCTTGATCTGCCGCATCAGGCCGCATCTGGCCTGGCTGCCGTTCACGGCGCCCGAGACGCACAGCTTTTCGTTGTCCGATGTCATGCTGCAAGGTTTGCCGGTGCTGGCGACCGGCATCGGGGCGATTCCCGAGCGCGTCGAGGGCCGTCCGCTGACCTGGCTCGTCGAGCCCGATGAAGCGTCGCCGGAAGGCATCGTCGACTGGCTGGAGCGGTTGCAGCTGGATCGCCTCACTACGCCCCCGAGATGGCTCCCGGTCAATCATCTGCCAAGCCCGAAGAAGCACTTCTACGAGCGGGAGTACCTCCTGCCAATCGTGGCGAACTGAGTCCGCGCGCTCCCAGTCGGAGGTTCATCGGCCGGCGAATGTGTGTCGAGGGTGCGCTCACCGAAGGTGCACTTGCCAGTTTCCATCGGTCTTCAAGGCGAACGTCGCCGTGATGTCGTCCCAGGTCGTGATCTGCTGGAATGCCAGCCGAATGTCGCCGGTCGGCGGCATGGCCGCCTCGATGGGAATGCTGAGCATCTGGTAGCGATCGGTCCATGACTTGTTGTTGATCCCGGCGACGTCCAGACGGACGTGGGCATCGTCGAGCATGTACGCATCGTTTGGCAGGTCACGGCGAACCTGCTCGCACGCCACGCAGTAGCTCACGAACGCGGCCGCTGATCCCGACGGAAACGCCGCCACTGGCTGCTCCTTGCCCAGCCACGCGATGACATGGAGCTGGCGGGGCGTGTAGACCACCAGTGCGGGACGGAACCCGTCAACGGTCGTTTGCGGCACGGGCACCGCGACACGCGGATCGTTCGTGGCAGATATCGCGGCAGTCAGACGCTCTTGCGCGTCCCTGGGCAGATCGTTGAAGTAGCGCGCGTATCGATAGCCATCGCGGCGGAGATCGGCGAGCGGGTCTGCCGACGCGGCGATCGCCGCACGCTCGCGTGCGTAGCGGAACGCTCGAATCGCGCACCATCCGCCGGTCGACACCCCGACGGCCAACGCCGCGAGCCCGAGAAGGATCATCGCCCGCTCAGTCACGCGCCTGGACTCGAGTACCGTGTCCCCTGACACGTCGGCAAGCCTTTGCGCGGCCTCCGCTCGCACGACGGCCGCGACGACGGGCGGCGCGACGAACGCCAGCAGGATCACGACCGCCTGGATGCCGAACCAGTACGAGGGATGAATCACAAGGGCGGGCGCGCTCGCGCCGGCGGCTAAGCCGAGCGCGCCGCCGAACAGGGCCAGCATCAATGGTCCGCGCCACCAGACGACGACCGACAGCGACGCGATTGTGGCGAGCGCGGCCAGAACCGCGATCGTGCGGAGCCCCGCGCTCGTCCCGAGATAGCTGGTGGTATCCACGATCTTCTGGATCACGTTCGCGCGCACCAGCCAGGGGCTCTCGAGCATGATCCGGATCGCCTCGCCTTGCAGCACGTCCTGGTAGCGCGGATCCTCGACTCGCACTGTCGGGTCGATGAGGTGGCTGTGGGACATGGCCACGTTGTCGCGCCAGCTGATGGCGTACGCGTTCGGAACGTAGCCGAGCCCGATGTACAGCGAATGCCCGCTTCCGTGAACGGCAGTCGTCGTCTCGGCGAAGGGAATGCGCCACGCCGCGGCAATCGCCGCGCGCAGCACATACGGAGCGGCCGCGAGGCCCAGGCAGAACAGAGTACTCACGAGCACGCACTGTCGAAGCGGCCGCCAGATCGCGTCGGCCGCCGACGGAGACCGCACCCACCAGCGGGCCGCGAGCCAGAGCGCGAGCAGCGTCGCGACAAGTCCGACGAGCGCCGCATACGTCGTGACGACGACTTCCTCACGCAGCAACCGCGAGCAGCCGGCGAGGATGGTCAGTCCGGCGAAGTACAGCGTGCGCCAGCGGCTGCGGCGGGCCGTCAGCAGACCAGCAATCAGCATGGCCACCAGGATCGTCGAGTACGCGTCCCACCATCGGGCCCAGCTGAAAGCGTCCTGGCCGTCCACCCGGATCAGGATGCTGGCTGCCAGCGATGCCAGCGCCCCGAGGCTGACTGGAAGCGGCAGCGCAGGGCAGATCAACAGGAGTGCTGCCGCCAGCGACAGCCCGAATACGATCCGGAAAATGGTTCGCTCGTCGACCTTGAAGTGCAGGCCGAATGCCGCGCGTCCGGCGAGAGAGGTGATGGAAATCAGCGCGGGCAGCCCGGGATCGTAGTACCCGCTCGCGTATTGATCGAGCCTGACGATCCGGGTCGAGTCCCGCCTGGAGTACGCCGCGAAGGGATAGCCGTCATTCGCGGCGCGGATCGTCTCCTGGAGGAGCGTCGGCGCGTACGTGTAGCTGCTCGATCGGATCGCGGGCCGGTAGCCCATCACATAGATCGCCTGCGCGAAGGCGACCAGCGCGGCGACGCGCATCACGCCGCCGAGGAGGGCCCACCTGGCCGGACCGACGCGCCGCGCCAGGTCGAGCCTATCGAGCCAGGGCCCGGCGATCACTCAGGAACTCGCGATACCACGCGACGGTGCGGCGGAGGCCTTCGTCGAAGTCATACACGGGCGCCCAACCGAGTTCGTCGCGCGCCCGGCACGCGTCCAGATACTGTTCGACGATCTCGTGGCGGGTCTCGTTGCGCACCTGCGGCTCGACGTCCACGCCGACCGCCGCGATGATCCGGCGGACGAGATCCAGAACCGTCAAGGGCGATCCGTACGAGAAGTTGAACGCCTGGCCGCGTACCGCTGGATCGGTCGCCAGCCGCTCGGCGAGGAGCATGTACGCCGCCGCCGCGTCCTCGACATAGAAGTAGTCGCGCAGGAACAGGCCGTCCGAGCGGACGATCGGCCGTTCGCCGTCGAGCAGCGATCGGATCGTGCCGGGAACGATCCGGCTCCAGTTCAGATCGCCACCGCCGAACAAGTTGCCGGCACGCGTGATCGCCACGGGCAGATGGAAGGTGGCCGCGTACGACTGCGCGATGAGGTCGGCGCACGACTTGCTCACGTCGTACGGAAACCGCCCTTGCAGCGGCGTGCGTTCCGTATACGGCAGATCGCCACACGCGCCGTACGCCTTGTCCGAGGACGCCACGACGATCTGCCGGACCGTGGGATTGCGGCGGCAGGCATCCAGGACGTTCCAGGTCCCGGCGACGTTCGTCTCCAGCGTCGGGATCGGGTTGCGGTTCGCGATGCCCACCACCGCCTGGGCCGCGAGGTGGATGACGGTGTCTACTTCGTACTCGTTCACGACGCGATCGAGGAGTGCCGCGTCACGCACGTCTCCCCGCACGACGGTCACGTGCGACAGCAGGCCGGACCGAATCGCTTCGGCGTCCGGCACCCAATCCCGAACCAGGCAGACGGGCGCCGCGCCGGCGTCACGCAGGCACTTGACGAGCCACCCTCCGAGCAGGCCGGTGGCCCCCGTCACCAGCACGATGCGGTCCTTCCAGAATCCGCTCAATCCCACACCTTCCAGGGGGCGCGATTGCCCGCCCAGATCTGTTCCAGCAACCGCTTGTCACGGAGCGTGTCCATGCACTGCCAGAAGCCGTCGTGGCGGTAGCCACAGAGCTGCCCCTCGGCAGCCAGACGGCTCAACACGTCGATCTCGAGCGTGTCCTGTTCGCCCTGCAGATAGTCGAACATGCTCGGCTCGAACACCATGAAGCCGCCGTTGATCCATCCCTCGCCTAGCTGCGGCTTCTCGACGAAGACCTCGACGATGTCGCCGTTCATCAGCAACCCGCCGAATCGGGATGGCGGACGCACCGCCGTCACCGTGCCGATCCTGCCGTGCGAGCGATGAAAGCGCAGCAGGCCGTTGAGGTCGACGTTGCTGACTCCGTCGCCGTAGGTCACCATGAACGTGTCGCGGCCCAGCGCGGACTGCAGCCGCTTGATGCGGCCTCCCGTGGCCGTGTCGCGGCCGGTGTCCACGAGGTTCACCGTCCAGTCTTCACGGGGCTGGCTGTCGATGCGGACCGTCGCGGTCGCCAGGTCCACGCACAGATCGGCGTGGAGCTCGCAGTAGTCGATGTAAAACCGCTTGATGACGTCGCCCCTGTGGCCGAGCGCGACGAAGAATTCCCGGAAGCCGAAGCTCGCGTAATACTTCATGATGTGCCAGAGAATCGGCATGCCGCCGATTTCGACCATCGGCTTCGGCCGCAGCTCGGTCTCCTCGGCGAGTCGGGTCCCGTAGCCGCCAGCCAGGATCACGACTCTCATCGTCCTCCGTCATCGACAGGGTCGACTTCGCCGGCCGGCGCGATGCGATCGAGGTTGAGCGCGCTGCGCACGATGTAGCGCGGCCGGCGCTTGACCTCGAGGAAGATTTTGGCGAGGTATTCAGCGATCACGCTCAACGCCAGCAACTGAACACCGCCCATGAACAGGATGAGCACGAACAGGGTCGGGATGCCGCGCGGCGAGTCGGGATGGATCGCATACGAGATCAGGAAGACGATGATCGACACGAACGCGACCAGCACGACCGCCATCGCCAGCAGCGCGATCCATTCGAGCGGCTTGAACGAGAAATTGACGATGAGCGTCTTCGCCCACCAGATGAGCATGAGAAGGTTCTGCGAGGACCTTCCTCGACTTCTCGCGCTGCGCTCGTACTCGATCCCGGCTTGCTTGAAGCCGACATACGCCCGCAGGCATCGGATGTAGTAGTCGTACTCGTCGATCTTCAGGAGCTCGTCGATCGCGCGGCGGCCGATCAACGAGAACTCCCCCGCATTGAGCGGGATCGCGATGTAGGCCATCCTGGCCAGCAGCGCGTAGAAGCCGCGGTACACCAGATTGGTGATCGGCCCCAGCCCCTCGCGCCGCCGACTGATACCGTAGACGACCTCGTACCCTTCCTCCCACTTCTCGGCGAACCGCGGAATCAGCTCCGGCGGATCCTGGATGTCGCCGTGGATCAACACCGCGGCGTGTCCGCGGCAGTGCGCCAGGCCAGCCAGGAAGCTCGGTTGCGGCGAGCCGAAGTTGCGGCTCATGAAGAGCACCTTGACGCGGCTGTCGCGTGCCGCGAGCGCGGTCAGCAGGCGCGCCGAGTCGTCGATCGAGTCGTTGTCGACGAAGAGGATCTCGTAGTCGTAGCGGTCGAGCGACTGGAGCACCGCCGACAGTTGCTCGTGCATCGGGCCGATGTTCTCCGCTTCGTTGTAGCAGGCGACGACGACGGAGATTCGTCTCTTCTGCGTCACGTGCTCTCGATGGCGGTCGGCCTGGCCAGCGGTTCCATCTCGCTGATTGGCTTCCCAAACGCCAGCTTCGGGTACGCGTTGGCGAAGGTGTCGATCGCCACGTGGAACAGGAACGGTTCCTTCGGATCCCGCCACATCCGCTCCAGAGCCGGCGAGACGGCCGCCGCGTCGCGGGCGAAGGTCGACTCGATTTTGTACGCCCTGGCGACCTCCGCGAAGTCGGGTGCCGAGTAGCCCCAATATGTCGACTGGTATCGCTCTCCGAAATAACTCTGCTGGAATTGCCGCACCATGCCGTGACAGTTGTTGTCGAGCACGACCATCTTGATCGGAAGGCGGTTCCTGACGATCGTCTGGAGCTCCTGGATATTGAGCTGGAAGCCGCCGTCGCCGGCGATCAACGCGACCGGCTGATCCGAGGCGATCGCGGCGCCGATCGCCGCCGGCAAACCGAACCCCATCGCTCCCATGCCGCCGGAGGTCAGGAATCGCTGGTGGTCCCGCAGCTCGATCGATTGCGCCGCCCACATCTGGTGCTGGCCGACGTCCGCCGCGTACGCGCCGATCGCCGCCGCACCGGCGTGGGCGCTCAGCTGGTGCATCAGCACGTTTGGATTGATTCCCGGAATCCCCTCGAGCTCGGCGATGTCGGGCCAGCGTTGCCGCAGTTCGCAGAGGCGAGCGCGCCATGCCGCCAGATCCGGCCGCGGCGCGTCGAGCAGCGGCTCCAGCTCCGCGAAGAACGTACGCAGATCGGCGACGATGACGTGGCAACCCTCGACGCGGTTGTTGATCTCGGCCGCGTCGCAATCCACGTGATAGATCGTCCGCTCCGCTCGGAACGCCGCCACATCGGCACCGGTCTGCCGGATATCGAGACGGCTCCCGAGCACCAGCAGAAAGTCAGCCTCGCTCACGGCGAGATTCGCCCACCGGTTGCCGTAGCTGCCGATCATGCCGACGCGGCAGGAGTGGCCGTGTGGCAGTGCATCCACGGCGAGCAGCGAAGTGACCACCGGGACGTGCAGGGCCCCGACGATTCGTCGGAACGCTTCGATGGAGCGCGCAGCCCGGATCCCGCCGCCGGCGAGGATCAGCGGGCGGCGCGCCGCTGCCAGGTCTCGCAGGAGTTGACCGAGGACGTCGAGGTCACACTCGACGCCCGGCGCTGGTTGGACTCGGACCGGCGGTGCGGTCGTGAGCTCGGCGCGCTGGAGGTCGAACGGCACGTCCACGAGCACCGGACCGGGACGCCCGGAGACGGCGAGTCGAAACGCGTCGGCCAGACGTTCGGGAATCTCGTTGGCCTGCGTGATACGCCAGGCCGCTTTCGACAGCGGGCCCGCCGCGGCGACGATGTCGGTCTCCTGGAAGCCGAGCTGACGGATCGGTCGCGATCCCTTCTGCTCGTGCAGGTTCACCTGGCCGGTGATGAAGACGGCCGGCGTGGAATCGAAGAAGCAGCTGCCGATTCCCGTCAGCAGGTTGGTCGCGCCCGGGCCGCTGGTCGCCATCGCCACCCCCGGAACGCCGGTCATGCGGCCCACCGCGTCGGCGGCGAAGGCGGCCGCCTGCTCGTGATGCATGCTCACCAGCCGCGTGCGGCCCTGTGCGTACAGCGAATCGACGAGGTGCGTGATCATGCCGCCGACGACTTCGAACACCTGCGGCACACCCTGCGCGTGCAGGAACGCGGCGATGTAATCGGAGGCCTTCATCGGGCAGCCGTCAGGATATCCGCGATCGCCTTGCCGATGTACTCCACCTGCTCGCGTCGCAGGCGGACGCCGCTCGGCAGATTGATGCCCTGCGCGCCGATCCGCGCCGCCGCCGGGCCGGCCTCCAATCTCCTGCTCCAGATCGGGTACTGGCTGATGGCGGGGAACACCGGGCGCGTGTCGATGTGGCGCTCTTTGAGCGCCGCGCGCAGGTCGTCCCGGCTGATGCCGGCCGCCGCATCGAGCAGGATGCTGGTCATCCAGTAAATGCTCCGGACGCCGGCCGCTTCGTGATTCAGCGTCACGTGCGGGAGGCCGTCGAGCGCCTCGGCGTACCAGCCGAACACACGGCGCTTCGCTTCGATCAGCTCGTCGACGCGTTCGAGCTGCCCGAGTCCGATGGCCGCCTGCACATTCGACATCTTGTACTTGAACCCGAGCCGATTGATCCAGAACTGCCGGTTCGGATCGCGGCCCTGGTCCCAGAGCGACACGACTCGCGCGAAGAGGTCGTCGCTGTTCGTGACCAGCATGCCGCCCTCGCCGGTGACCAGCAGCTTGGCGCCCTGGAAGCTGAAGGCGGCGAGGTCGCCGAACGTGCCGACCTTGCGCTCGCCAATCGTGGCGCCGATCGCCGGCGCGGCGTCCTCGACCACGGCAATCCCGCGATCGCGCGCGATGGCCACGAGCGCATCCATCGGCGCCGGATGGCCATAGAGGTGGACGGGGATCACGGCGCGCGTGCGGCGAGTGATCGCGGCTTCGAAGGCCGACGGATCCATGCACCAGCTCCGTGGCTGGACGTCCACGAACACCGGCGTCGCACCAACGTAGGCGACGGCGCTCGCCGTGGCGACCCAGGTCAGGTCGGGGACGATGACCTCGTCGCCGGGACCGACGCCGAGCGCCGCCAGCGCGAGATGAAGCGCGCCGGTGCAACTCGACGTGGCGATCGCGTGCTTGACGCCGAGGTATTCCGCAAAGGCGCGCTCGAATCGCTCGAGATAGCCGTTCCACTGCCGGTTCCACCCGTCGCGTGCCGCGTCGAGCGCGTAGCTGACCTCGCGGCCGGAGATGGACGGTCCGGCCGTCAGGATCATCTGCGAGGTGTCGACGAGGCGTCGCGGCCGGTAGACCATCCGCAGGAAGAACGCATCCGGATCGTCGGTCGCCCCGGCTGGTTCGTAGGCAACCGTCGCGCCGCTCTCGCGGCGCCGCAGCGGCAGCACGGCATCGTCGACGAACCCGAGGCGGCGATAGAACGCGATGGCGTGCGCATTGTCCCGGAAGACGCGCAGCGCGATGGCCGGGGGCGCGAGATGTTCCTCTGTCCACTCCAGCAGTGCCTGGAGCGCGCTGCTCATGATGCCGGGTCGTAGTCCCGTCACGCCGCGAACGACGTTGTCGATCTCGATGGCACTGCCGTCAGCGGTCCCGGCGAGGCCGACGTGGCCGACCCGGTTTCCGTGGGCGTCCACCACGACGAACAGGATCCTGTCGGGCACGTCGAGCAGGCGGGTTCGGAGCCACGCGGCCGTGCCATCGACGGTCACTGGGAACCGGGTCGGGAACGCCTCCTGATTCGCCGCGCGCCAGGCCGCGAGATCCCTGATCAGCGCCTCATCGGAGAGGTGCAGCTCACAGACCGGCAGCAGGAACCCGCGATTCGCTTCGAGGCCGAGGCTCCTGGCGTAGAGGTCATCGAGCCGCGCGGTCTGCTTCAGGAAGGCGAACGTCCTGGTGACCGCGCGGACATGGACGTCGCGTGCGCGATCGACGATCGGACGCGTGTGGTCGACGGTCACCGGAGCGCGGCGACGGCCGCGTGGACGGTCTCGATGACGTAGCTGATCGCGTCGTCGGAGAGGCCGGGGTAGACGCCGGTCCAGAACGTCTGGCGCATGATGAAGTCCGCGCGTGCCAGGTCGCCGACGACACGCATGGTGCGGCCGCTGTAGGCCGGCTGACGGACCAGATTGCCGCCGAAGAGCAACCGGGTCGAGATCCGGCGGTCCTCGAGGTACGCCGTGAGCTGATTCCGTGAGAACGGCGCGTCCTCGCGCACCGAGATCGGGAACCCGAACCAGCTTGGATCGCTGTCCGCGGTCGGCTGCGGCATGATCAGAACGTCTGCCAGATCCGACAGCCCGGTGTGCAAGCGCTGCCAGTTGGCGTTTCTGGTCTCGATGAATGCGGGTAGCTTCGCCAGTTGAGCGACTCCGATCGACGCCTGGAGGTCTGTCGCCTTGAGATTGTAGCCAACGTGCGAGTAGGTGTACTTGTGATCGTAGCCGGACGGGAGATCGCCGAGCTGCCAGCCGAAGCGCTTGCCGCACGTGTTCTCTTTGCCGGGATCGCACCAGCAGTCGCGGCCCCAGTCGCGGAACGACTCCACCAGCGTGCTGAGCAGCGGCTGGCTCGTGAGGACGCATCCGCCTTCGCCCATGGTGATCTGGTGCGCCGGGTAGAAGCTCACGGTCGCCAGGTCGCCGAACGTGCCGACGTGTTGCCCGGCGTAGCGCGCGCCCAGCGCATCGCAGCAATCTTCGATCAGCCAGAGATCGTGGCGACGGGCGAACGCGGTCACGGCCGCCAGATCGACTGGATTCCCCAGGGTATGGGCCAGCACGATCGCCCGCGTCCGCTCCGAGCGGGCCTGCTCCAGCTGCGAGACGTCCACGTTGTAGGTGGGCAGGCTCGTGTCCACGAAGACCGGTACGAGCTGGTGCTGGAGGATCGGGTTCACCGTCGTCGGAAAGCCCGCGGCCGCCGTGATGACCTCGTCGCCGGGTTTCAGCGCGCGGTCGCCAAGCTTGGGCGACGTCAGGCAGGCGAGCGCGAGCAGGTTGGCCGACGAGCCCGAGTTGACGAGGTGCGCATACCTCGCACCAATTGTTTGCGCGAGCGATCGTTCGAACTGGTCGGCGAACCGGCCGGTGGTCAGCCAGAACTCGAGGGAGGCATCGACGAGGTGTTCCAGTTCGTCGGCGTCGAAGACCCGTCCCGAGGTCGGGACCGGCGAGTCGCCCGGCACGAATGGCGTGCGGGGGAACGCGACCTGGTGATAGTCGCGCACCAGGCGAAGGATCTCAGCCCGCAGGGAATCGGCGGCGGACTCGCTGCTCATCGACCCGGCGCACGCACTCCAGTGTTCCAAAGCGACAGGTCCCTGCCGAGAAAACCACCCAGCCGCCGGTTGTGAGCCTCGTAGATCTCATGCATCCTGGCCCGCATCTCCGGGTCCAGGTTGAGATTGCTCTGAGTTGTCGAACTCACGAGCGCAGTGTCGTTGATGCGCTTCTCGCCCGATGGCGGCACGAATCCGGCATCGACACCAAGAAACTCGTAGACCTTTCGAATCACCGAGAGCGGGCTCTCGCGCAGGTCGTCATACAAGAGAATCAGCACGGAGTCGCGGGGGAAGTAGGCAAGGTATCGCAGGATGAGATCCAGGTACAACCCTTCCTGCGCGTACACCTCGGTGTGATACGTGAGGAAGCGCCTGAAGGAATAATTGCTGTCGTAAAGGTCACGATTCACGTTCAGGAAAAAGCGATACCAGGAATACGCCCGCTCCGATTGATCTCGCAAGACGCAGATCAGCTTCACGTCAGGAACAACCCGATGTATCCGCTCAGCCGCGCCGTCATCGAGCAGATAGGTCGGAGTAACTTCACCCCAGGTCACCGCACCTGCCTTCATAGTTTGAGCGAACAGCTGCTCATACCATTCCACGCCTCGTTCCCAGTACGAGTGCACCACTCGTCGAGTAGTGAAGAAGTAGACCTCCTCCGGCGGAATGCTGACCTCTGGATGCTCGGCCAGGCACTGGGCGAGCCACCGTGTCCCGCTGCGTGGTGCACCGATTCCGATGAATTTGGGTAATGGCATCGACGCTACGCCTTCTCGACCTGCCACTCGGACGGATAGGCCCGCATGCGGGCTAGGTCCCTGGAGTCGCCGTGGCCGGTTCGCCCGCCATCTCGCGCAACTCGTCGAGGGTCAGCCAATGGTCGTTGCGGTCGCTGGCGTAGGCGAATCCGTCGCCGACCGTCCGGCCGCCGTTCGCCGTGTGATCGCCGGTCGCCCACTCCTGGTGGGTCGGCGCGATCACGTAGTGCGTGTCGTACTCGAAGGTGGTCCGCGACTCGTCGCCTGGAATCATCACCTCGTGGAGCTTTTCGCCCGGGCGGATGCCGACGACTTCGAGCCGGCAGTCGGGCGCGATCGCGCGCGCCAGGTCGATCACCTTCATGCTCGGAATCTTCGGCACGAAGATCTCGCCGCCGTGCATCCACCGCAACGCGCCGAGGACGAGCGCCACACCCTGCTCGAGGGTGATCCAGAAACGGGTCATGTCGGGGTGCGTGATCGGCAGCACGCCCGAGGCGCGGCGCGAGAGGAAGAACGGGATGACGCTGCCGCGGCTGCCGACGACGTTGCCGTAGCGGACGCAGGCGAAGCGCGACCCGGCGGCGCCGCCGTAGGAGTTGCCGGCGACGAACAGCTTGTCGGCGCACAGCTTGGTGGCGCCGTAGAGATTGATCGGGTTCGCCGCCTTGTCGGTGCTGAGCGCGACCACCTTCGGGACGCCGACGTCGAGCGCCGCATCGATCACGTTCTGCGCGCCGAGGACGTTGGTCTTCACGAACTCGTACGGGTTGTATTCGGCGGCCGGCACCTGCTTGAGCGCCGCGGCGTGGATCACGATGTCGACACCGTGGAACGCCCGGCGGAGGCGGCCCGCTTCGCGCACGTCGCCGAGGAAGAACCGGAGCCGCGGGTCGTGGTTGAAGTGCTGCGCCATCTCGCTCTGCTTGAGCTCGTCGCGGCTGAGCACGACGAAGCGGCGCGGGTTGCCGTGCCGGAGCGCGATGTCGGTGAACATGCGGCCGAACGACCTGGTGCCGCCGGTGATGAGTACCGACTTGCCGGCGAAGCAGCCGTCAGCGATGTCCGTGATGTTCAGCGATCCGATGTACGGACGGCGGGCAGCGCGAGTGGAATCAGTCACAGGCCTGTAGCAACGGGGTTTACAGTGCCGGAACGGGTCGAGATGTTAGTGGTCGCCACGCGCGCTTGTCAACGGACGCCCGCAAAATGTCCACGGCGCACAAAGGCTGCCGAGTCAACGGGTTTTTACTTGCGGCCGCGCGTCCGACTATCACATAGTGAGCGTGCCGCAGCGCTCATCTGGTGGAACCGGCCCTGCTTTGGTCGGTAGACCCAGCGGGCCAAATGCCTCGTGTAGCGTTCGCCGAGGAGGAGGGCAACCGGCATGCCTCTGACGGTCCACGAAATCCTGCGCCATGCTGCCCTTGCGATCCCCCGCGTACGGCGATTCTACGAACACGCCGCTTGCCTGCGGTCAGAACGGGATCAGCTGGCCGCCCGGATGAATGATCTTCAGAAGACCTCGGTTGAACTTCAGGGAACGTTGGCGCACACGCAGGAAGCGAACAACCAGCTGAGACGTGAGTGCGACGAGTTAGCCGAGAACATAACTGTAATAAAGAGCAATTATCGTCGATTGCAGAGTGACTATGAGCGCAGCCTGGCACACACTGAAGAGCTGCGCGTGCGATTGAAGGCATCGGAACTGCGGCGCGAACAGGTGGAATGGCTGGCCGAGAATCAAGCGCGGCTTCGCGAACGGGCAGAACGGCTGGCTGACAGCGAAACGCAGCGGCGGCTTGAATTGGAACCGAAAACTGCGAATTCACCGGCTAAGTCAATGGCCGGCGCTCGGCTTGAGGTACCTGGAACTTCTACGATCGTGACGTGATTGCGCTGGACTTCTTCCGGCCTTTCACCACGGCAAACGGAGCGATATCCGGCTGAGTTCGGCGACCAACATTACTTACAGCCGGACGTCGTGGCATCGCTCGACGAGATTTCGACGAAATTACGGATGCTCAGAACTACGGCGAGATCGACACGGCTCGATCGCGAAGACCGCCTGGGCGAGATACTATGACGGCGAACGGCCGCGACGGCATTACGGGACTAGCCGTTTACGACGGTGACGCGCCACGGCAGTTGATCCGGCTGATCCAATCAGGTGCCGACCTCAGGAGCGATCTGGTGCATTCTGCACTGGACGCTGTCGACGAACTGGCGCTGCAGGTCGGATTCGAGCGACTGGCCATCGTCCGTCCGATCGGTGAGGCTCTGCTCGGGAGGCTCGCCGGCACTACCTGCGCACCGCGCTTGAGGCGGTATCTGAATGGCGTATTGCTGAATCCCAGAGCCGCTTCGATCGACAGGCTCCGCGTTCTGATCGTTGACTTCGATCTCTATACGGCAGTGGGCGGCGGACAGACATTCTATCGCCGGCTTATCGAGCGCCACGCCGCTATTGATTTCTTTTACCCTTCAACAGACCCTGACATCGTTCGCCTCGCACGGGGAGAATTGCCAGCCAACGCGCATCCATTCTCGTTCGAACTCGAGCCAGGCAGCGCCGACGTGTGGCCTTCCGACGGCCTCTTGCATAGTGCCGAACTGGAGCGGTTACCGCAACTAACCGGCGTCCTCGCGGCAGTCCAGGGCATGCACTTCCATGCGATCGACATCCCATCATTTTTTCCTCTCGCGAATGCGGCCCGAGTGCTTCTGGCCGCATGGGGCGTGACCGCTGAGAAAGTGGTTGTTGGCATGATGGGCTGGTTGAGCGAGAGCGTGCGCAAAGCTTATGCGGACGAAATCGGGCCAGAAGTCTCGGACGCCCTGGAGAAAGCGGAGACCGCCGGTGTCGACGCAGCGGATGTTCGATATGCGATCTCCGATCTCGAGGTATCAGAAAACGCACGCGGCGCCCTGCCCGTCATGACACTCGAGTTCGAGAATGCGCTCGAGAGCTTCGCACCGCCCACGCCATCACCACCTGGCTCCGGGCCACCGGACCTTTGGTATGTCGGCCGCCTCGATGGTGCCAAAGGGCCCGACTTGTTCATTGAGATCGTCGCGGGCATACCAGCACATTTGTACGGTCGGTGTTTTCTCACGGGCCCGGATAACACCTGGTCGGAAGATTTTCGATGGTCGCAGCATCTTCTTGACCTGGCGGCCGCGCACGGGCTCGACGTGCACTATGAAGGAGTCCTCAGCGACGAAGACATCCGCCGGCGGGTTTACCGTGGGCGCACCATCGTGGTGGTGCCCTCACGCGTGGATGCGTTCAACTACGTCGCGCTCGAGGCTACCCTGAACGGGTGCCCAGTGCTGCTGTCGGACCGCGCGGGGGCGCACCAGTTTCTCAGCAGGAAATATCCGCATCTGCTCGTCGCGACGATGTCTCCAGGCGAACTGGGGACTGCTCGTCGTGAATTGCTGCAGTTGGTTACGAACTATCAGGATGTTGCTGAACGATGTCGTACGGCTCTAAAGACGCAGTCGATTCCGGAGGCGCGGCCTGGGTTCATGAACCAGGTATATGGCGCGACCTCGATGCGGTCGCAGGAAGCGGTCCACAGCATCGCGTCCAAGACGCTGGAAGTCTGTCAGCAATTGCCGTTGCTGCGCCCCAAGGCTGTGAAGTGGCGACCGGTGCGGCCTTCACCGCTCTGGCCGCGGGTCAGCGTGGTCATTCCGACATTCAACCGCCCGCATTTCCTTGCGCCCACATTGGCCTCGTTGCTTCGCCAGACACTGGCTGGTGTAGAAGTCGTCGTGGTTGACGACGGATCTGACGATGGCGCGCAGGTCCGCGCCGTCACGGAGGCTTTTCGGCCAATGGCGCGCTACGTGAGGGTGGAGCGCCGCGGCGAACCGGGCGCGGCGAACTGCGGCGTCGAGGCGGCGTTCGGCGATTACATCGCGTTTCTGTCCGACGACGACGTCTATGCGCCGGAACTGCTCGAAGAGGCGGTGCGATTGCTGGACGCGAATCGGGACGCCATAGGTTGCTACCCGGATTGGGACATCATCAATTCATCCGGCTACTTCATCGAGTCCCATCGACTACCTGAGTTCGACCGTCGTCTTATGCTGTGCGCACATTGGTGCCTACCGGGCCCTGGTGCGGTAATCCGCCGCGACGTAGTGCGCCAGATCGGAGGAAAAGACGGAAGTTTCCGTCAGGTAGCCGACTTTGATCTGTGGCTGCGAGCGACGCTGTTAGGCCCGATGATCCATCTGCCGCGCAAGCTTGCGTTTTGGCGCTTGCACCCATCCAACGAAACGTCGTCTGATCAGGGAGTCGCGCGCGCTGCCGAGCGTGTGACTCTTATCCAGAAACTCTTTACTAACCCCGCGGAGCATCTGGTGTGGTCTCGGGCCGACCGCGATCGGGCTTTGGCCGCGGCGCACCTTGCAGCCGCCACAATCGCCGGCCGCGGTAATCGCGACACTGCGTTGTGCCATCTTTCGCTGGCCGCCAATCTGGCTCCCGATCTGCTATCCAACCTGCCGCCAAATATGGTCGGCTATCCGCCACTATGGCCTGATGGATACGAATTGGAGATTGGCAAGAACCACGTGCCGGCTGAACCGGCATAGACAGAGGCCGGGGCTAGCCGACTGCGCCCGGAAACAACCGCTGGGCAGATATGCCCATCGGAGCAGCTGTATCCGGGCGCGTGGTGTTACTGGAGAACCAGGGTCTGCGTCGGAAGGCCGGCGTTCCGGATGATGTTGTTGCCGTAGGAAATGACCGAAGCCCCGCCGACGTTGACAATGCTCGACAGGCTTCCAGACAACGTCGACGTGCTCAATTGCAGCGTGCCTGGTGCGGTGATTTGCGTTGCAAAGGTCGTGTTGTTGTCGACGACGGTGTTCTGCAGCGCAGCAAAGTTGAACGCACCTGACGCGCCGTGCACGTTCACGCCGCCGTTGTTTTTGAGAAGCAGCGAATCGACGATCATGACGCGCGCATCCGCCGTTCCGACGAGGTTGACGGCGTTCTGCGCAAAGCCTCGGATCGAGCACTTGCGAATGACCGTCCGCCCTCCTCCGACGATGTGAACGCCGTTCAGACCGGTGCCCACGCCTTCGATGTCGAGCCCTTCGAGCACCACGTTATCGGTCGACGCCACGTTGACGATGATGCCGTTGGTGCCGGAGACGAGCACGCCGGCCTCGAAACCGGAGATGATGCTGATCGACTTCGTGATCGTCACCCCCCCGAACCCGCCGGGATCGAGGACGTTGATTTCACCACCGGCGGCGGTCTTCGAAATGGCGCCAGCGAACGTCTTGCATGGCGCGGTACGCGAGCAGGGATTGACATCGTCCCCCACGCCCGACACCCAGGTGCGCGTCGCTTGCGCCTCTGCCGGCGTGGCATAGACGCACACGACCGCAAGGACACCGACAATCTGAAAGAGCAGTCCAATCTTCCGCATCATCAACCTCTCTGGTGAATTCGCTTGATCTCGCTCATCCAGAGAGATTCAAGCCGTCATTTCCATGATGGGGTTGCGGATCCGCACTGTCAATCGCGAGGTTGACCGGCAACGATCAATCGGTGCAGTGCCGTGAGATTCCGTCACTTCTGTTGCAGTGGCCGGCCCGCCCCGCTCGGAATCGCGCTCCCGACTCGATAACGCCGCAGTGCCGCGGATCGAACGGGTCGATGATCTATGCGTCTCGATCCGCTGGAACTTCGCGGACGCGCTCGCGGGCGACGGGCGCCAGCCAGGGATGGCGGGACGCGATGATGTCGAGGAGCTGGCGATGATTGCTGTCGATGTTTGCGTGCGCGCGCAACATCGACGACTGATCCCGGCACAGAGCGACGACGTCGCGGCACCATTCGCCGCGCAGCCCGTGCTCGGCGATCCGGCACCAGAAGTCGTAGTCCTCCAGGCCGACGGATTGGATGTGATGATAGCCGCCCACCATGACCCAGGCCTCCCTGGAGACCAGTGCGATGGCGTCGATGTAATTGCCGCCCACGAGTCGCTGCGCTTCGTACGGCAAACCGCTGACGAGCGAGGTGTCGTCGCCGGTTCGCCGAATCGTGCCGTAGGCGAAGGCGCTGCGCGACGAGCGGAGCGCGGTCAGCAGACGCTCGCAACAGTGAGGCAGCAGCCTGTTACAGGCGTCCAGCGGCAGGACGTACGGCGCTTCTGCGGCGTCGAATCCCGAGTTGCGGCATCGTGCGAGGCCGTCAGTGGAGCGGTTCTTCACAACCACGATGCGGTTGAATCGCGCCGCCTTTTCTTCAGCCCATGTCGTCGCGAGCTCCAGCGACCGATCGGTCGAGCCGTTGTCGACGACAACGAGGTCGAGAGAGCGAAGAGACTGTTGATGCACGGAGTCGAGTGCCTCGAGGACGTCACGCTCGCCGTCGTGCAGCGGCACCACGACCGTGACGTCGGCGCTTCCGAGAGCATCCCGTTCGAATACGGTGTCGTACGGGAAGACCTCCGGACGAACGGCGGCCCGACTCGATAGCTGCGCGTCGAGGGCGAACGCGTGCGCGGCAGCAATACCGCCGCGCAGCTGTGCGACGACACGCCCGAATCGCGTCGCCCGCGCGAGCGGGCCGAAACGGGCGAGCGCCTCGTGATACGCCGCGCGGCCGACGCGATCGCGCAATGCCGGGTCCTCGATGAGCATCCTGAGGTACCCGTACCAGTCGTCAGCGCTGGCCGCAAGGAAACCTGTCTTTCCGTGCGCGATGACCCGGCGGTACGGGCCGGTGGGCGACGCGACCGTCGGCACGCCCACCAGTGCCGCTTCGAAGAACTTCAGCTCGCTCTTGGCCTCACAGAATGGATTGCCGGTCTCGAGCGGCGCCAGGTTGACATCGAACCGGGCCATCTCCTCCGGCAGTTCCACGAGCGGCCTGAAGGCACGCCACTCGATGCGATCGGTCAGGTCGAGAAGCGCCGGATATTCCTCGATGTCGATCGCCGGCTTACCGTTTTCCGTCCGATACAGCACCAGCCGGCATTCCGGAACCTCCCGCAGCAGCCCTGCAATCGCCTCGATGGCGACGCCGAGGTCACGCTGGTGGGTGCGGGAACCGCCGGCATAGCCGAGCCGAATCAGACGATCGGCCCGCTCGCGCCGCCACCGGCGTGCGGCCCGGCGGGACAGGTTGTGGGTGGCGTAGTCGAACCCGTTTGGCAGGACGTGCACGATCTTGTCCCGCTTGCGCATGTGCAGGGCCAGTTCCTCGGTTGTCGCAAAACACACGTCCGCCGCCAGCATCGTGTCGCGAATGGCGCTGAAGTGGCCGTGCACGGCGTGCTCGGTGAGGAACCGGGAGCGGATGCCGTCGATGATTGCGATCTGCGCGAGGTCGGGATCGACCACCAGGTCATCGACGTCGAACACCACGCGTTTTCGGCGCTGCCGCATCATCTCTACCGCCGTGGCAAGATGATCGCTCCACGACGTCCGCCAGAGGATCAGCAGGTCAGCGCACCAGAGTTCGTCAATCCGCTCCGGCAGCTCGTCCCCGCGCATCCAGACAACGCTGCAGTCGTTGGCCTCGGCGGCGGTCACGTATCGGGCCACCCGATACTGGTGACCGGGTGTATCCGGCTCTCCGGATACGTACACGATCGAGAATTGTGCGGCTGCGGCCTTCGGGACAGGCACCACGTCCGGTTGCAGACGCGCGACATCGATTTCGGGGGGTTGGGAAGTCGGGCCATCGGCAGCGCTGCCTACGAGCGGTGGGTCCGGCGCCGCCTTGCCAGGTTCTTGACGGTGCCGTTCGCGGAGGACTCGCAGCCGCCTGGGCGTGTGCCACGGGGTAAGCACCCAATACCCGGCCCGCAGTCCGGTGCGGGCCGCCGCTCGCAGCGACGAAGGCAACCTCCCTGCAGCCATCCGGAGTGGAGCCGTGGCGCGCCAGATCGTCGAGCCGAGAATCGTCTCGAGCTCGCCGCGAAGGGCAGCCTCCGATCGTTGTGCAACCTGCGCCTCGTGGACGGCGGCCTTACGCGCGGCCCGCTCGGCCTTGTGGTCACGTTGCGCCTTGCGCAGAGCGGCTCGAAGGGTGCCCTGCTCCTGTGCGGCCATCTCCAGCCAGGCCTGCGCGCGTTGAAGATCTGAGCGCAGCGTCGCAAGCGATGTGTCGCCCTCGCTCGGCGTCTCCGTCGAAGGTTGTGGCGTCGGCCCGACTTCGCTTGTGACGACCTGCACCCGAACGAGCCGCGGACTCGCCTGCCACTCGGGCAGCACCTCGTTTGCCAGTCCCCAGTCCGGAGCGTTCACGAGCATCGGCGGGTCCGAACTGACAGGGCCCTGGCTCAGCGCTTCCTCGTATCGCTCGTACCACGGCCCCCAGTCGGTCTGCGGAAAATCCACACGGCTCGCCCGGTCGTGTGCCTGGTGATACAGGCGGCAGCGAGATGGCAGGATGTCCTGAACGACACCCGCGCTCGACGCCATCCAGCAGAGAATTGCGTCGATGTGTGCGTGTGTGTACAGCTCCGGATACCCGCGCAGCCGGTGCCACCAGCCCCGCTCCATCAGGAAGAAGTCGCCGGCCGCATTGCGGTGCAGACCGTCGGCGGGACGAATCAGCCGCGCGTCCGGCGTGTCGGTCCAGCGCGCCGCGCCGGCCGGGTCGTGCATGCAGCGGTCGTATTCCTCGCTGAGGCGTCGGCGGGCGTCCGCATCCCCGGGTCGGTACGAGCCGAAGAACGCGTGCACCTGCGCCACGTGCCGCGAGCAGAACCGGAGCTGGCAGGAGAGACTCGCAGCGCCGGGGATTTCCTCGGAGAGGTCGCGCCGGTCGACCCGATAGAACGCCCCGGGCGAGATCGACGTGCGAGCAAGCCATCGCACCAGCGCGGGGCTGTAGAACAGGTCCGGGTTCGTCGCCAGCAGGAATTGCCCCCGCGCCCTGCGGAGGCCCGCGTTCTTCGCGATGTACTCGAAAATCGGAATTCGATCCGCATTGGCCAACCTGCGATGGATCTCCGCCGGCACCTCGATGAATCTGAGCGAGACATGTCCGAGGTCGTCGGGCCAGCGAAGCGATTCACGAAATCGGGGTCTGTCCTGCCGCGGATTCCATTCGACGATGATGATCTCGGAACGCAGGCGATAGCGGTTGGCCAATGCGATCAGCGCAGCGATGTGCCGCTGAGTACTCGCGAGCAGTCCGCCGCCGTACTCCGGATCGTGAACCGGGAACACGAAGCTGATCTTGGGACGATCAGAGACGATCGGAAGCATCACGGCCCTTCGCCGTTAGCGCCGTTTCACGTGTCCATCGCCGCCGTCGTCAGCTGTCCACCGGGCCCCGGACGCGACTCGCCGTTCCGATACGCGGAGATGATCTGCTCGACCGGCCCCATGTAGACGATCCGGCCGGTCTCCATCAACGCCGCTTTGTTGCAGAAACGGCGGATGATTTCGATGTCGTGCGACGCGATCACGAAGATGCGCGACTGGCTGATCATCTGGTTGAGCCGCGCGGTCGCCTTGGTCAGGAAGGCCGCATCACCCGCACCGATCATCTCGTCCATGATCAGGATCTCCGGTATGACCGCGGTCGTGATGGCAAACGCGAGGCGCAGCATCATGCCGGTCGAGTAGGTCCGCAGCGGCAGCTTCAGGAATTCGCCGAGCTCGGTGAACTCCTCGATGTCAGGGATCAGACGACGGACCTGCGCGCCGTGCATGCCCAGGAACACCCCGCGCAGCAGGATGTTCTCGTAGCCGGTCGACTCGATGTCCATCCCCATCGTGATATCGGTGAGCGACGCGACGCTGCCGTTGATGCGGGCCTGTCCCGATGACGGCTCGTAGATGCCGGCGAGCACTCGCAGCAGCGTCGACTTCCCGGCGCCGTTATGGCCGATGAGCCCCAGTCGATCGCCGTCGCCGAGCTCCAGGTTGATGTCCTGGAGCGCAGTGACCAGGACGATTCTGTTGTGGTTCGAGGTGATCCTGCCGCCGACGGCGCGGCGGAACAGCTCACCCGTCAGCGATCGCGTGCGCGCGTTGTAGATCGGGAACTCGATCGTCACCTGCTGGAGTGAAATGGTCGGCATCCGATCACAGCCAGTAGATGATGCGTCCCCGGAATCGCGCGAAGAACGGGATCGTGACGATGAATCCGATCGCCATGACGGCGAAGCCGATGACGTAGGCCGATCTGCCCGGCACGCCACCCAGCAGGGGCTCGCGAATGAGGGCCAGCAACGACGCGAACGGATTCAGATCGACCACCCACCACATCGTCGGCGGCAGCTGACCCGGCTTCCACATCACCGGGGTGACGAAGAAGGCGATCTGCATGAAGCTCGCGACAATCTGCGGCAGATCGCGAAACCGCGCGCAGAGCGAGCCGACGAGGAGCCCGATCCAGAAGCCATTGACCGTCACAATCGCCAGGCCGATCGGCGCGAGGGCGATGCGCCAGCCGGGCCGGATGCCGAAGACGAGGTACAGCAGCGGCACGATGGCGATGTTGTGCGCGAACGTGATCAGCCCCCGGACCAGCATCCGATGGACGAAGATGCTCTTCGCCATCGGCACCTGGCGCAGATAGTGCTCGGCGCTGGTGAAGACCGAGCATGCCTCGGTGACCATCCCCGCGATCAGCGCCCATACGATGATGCCCATCGCCAGGGAGGGCAGGTAATCTGCCATCGACATGCGGAACAGATAGCTGTAGATCACGCCGAGTGCGGCGATGTTGACCAGCATGCTGACCGTGATCCAGAACTGTCCGACGCGGGATCGCTGATAGCGCTGCCGGATGTCGTTCCAGCCGAGCAGCAGCCACGTGCGCCAGTCGCCGAGCCCGCGCTGCAGATCGCGCCGCGCGAGCGCGAGCTCCTCGCGCATGCGTTTTGGACCCGGCGGGGCGTTGGTGACCTCGGCGACGCTGCTCATCGGTCGATCCTACTTATAACAGCTTTCATCTCGACATGAACGCGTACACGAGCTGGACAACAGAGACCGAGGAAACGATTCCAGACACCGCCCCGGCCCAACTGCGGCTCCGCGCACATGCGGAGGTGCCGTGTCATCTGTCCTGCACGACGAGGGTCGCCACGAGTTCGCCGACGGCGAGGCACGACGTCAGGCCCGGCGATTCCATGCCCGATGCCTGCACGACGAACGGGTTGCTGCGGTCGCGACGGATCATGAAGTCGGCGAACGATTCTTCGGGAGGGTGCAGCTTTGGCCGGATGCCGCTGCCGCCCAACCGCAGATCGTCGAGCGTGATGCCTTGCAGCAGCCGCCGCGCCGGCTCGAGGAACGCCTCGACCGGCAGGCGGTCGCGTTCGTAGTCGTCCTTGTCGTCCTGAAATCGCGCCGTCGGCCCGAGCCAGACGTCGTCGCTCAGCGTCTTGACGATGTGCACCCCGAGGCTGTGAGCGTGCGGCAGCGGATAGACCAGGCCGTTGACGATCGTCCGCTTCGCCGGCGTGAGCTGCACGTACTCGCCGCGGCACGGGTAGATGCGGAAGGTCTCGGCGCCGAGCAGGCGCGACACGTAGTCGGCGTGCAGACCCGCCGCGTTGACGACGGTCGCCGCGTGTATCCGCTCGTTTGCGGTGGCGACGACGATGCCGCGGTCGGTAGTGTCGGCCCCGACGATGGCGGTCCCCGGCAGAAACATGACACCGGCGTCCTGCCCGGTCCGCAGCAGCGTGCGCACCAGCGCCTCGGCCTCGACGATGCCGGTTTCCGGCGACCACAACGCGTGGGGCGCATCGACCGCCGGCTCGCGGCTGGCGATGAAGGCGCGATCGACGATCGCCAGCCCCTCGACGCCGTTGGCGTCGCCGCGCGCCTTCAACGCCTCGAGCTGGCCCAGTTCTTCGGCGTCGTGCGCGACGATCAGTTTGCCGCACTTGCGGTGCGGCACGCCGTGCTCGGCGCAGAACGCGTAGAGGCGCCGGCGGCCGTCCACGCACAGCCGCGCCTTCAGCGAACCGGTCGGGTAGTACATCCCGGCATGGATCACGCCGCTGTTGTGCGTGCTCGTGTCCTGGCCGGGCCGCGGATGCCGCTCCAGCACGACGACCGATTGGCCGCGCCGCGCGATCTCGCGCGCGGCCGCCAGGCCGGTGACGCCGGCCCCGATCACGGCGACGTCGACGTGTTCCATCAGGAGCGGTAGCCGATCGCGGCGTAATCGAGGTGCGTGAACATCAGGTTGTTGAGGATCGTCGCGTTGGTGTTGACGGCGTGCGCGAGGCCGGCCACGGCGCGCGTCGGCGCATCGCCTGCGTCGAACATCTCCGCCGGCAGATCAACCGTCTTCATCTTCACCGGTTCGGGCACCGGCGCGCTGTAGCGGATCGCCACGCCGCTGAAGCCGCTGGCGCGGAGCAGGTACTGCAGCGTGTCCGGGTGGATCGGCCGCACGTGCGTGAGGTCGCGGATGTAGCTGCTGAAGAACGCCAGCCAGCACGCCGGGTTGATCGTCTCGAGCACGATCGGCGCGCCCGGCTGCAGCTTCGCGGCGGCGGCGTGGATCAGGCCGAGCAGGTACGACGGTTCGAGATGTTCGATCACCTGCGTCGCCACCAGCCCGCCGAGCGACTCGTCGGGCAGCGCCCGCACGAATCCGAGCGCGTCGGCGGCGGTGGCGTCGAGGCCGCGGGCCCGCGCGACGGCCGCCATCGCCGGGTTGGCGTCGACGCCGCGGGCCGCGATCCCCGCCGCCGCGAGCTCGGCGAGCAGCTCGCCGCGGCCGCAGCCGATGTCGAGGACATCGGTCCGGCCGGCGAACAGCGCCACATACGGACGCAGCCGCTCGCGGATCTCCGCATCCGAGCCGCGAAACTGATCTTCGAAGCCGAGATACGTGACGTCGCCGACGTCGTGCTGCGGCGCGATCGCGTGACCGCCAGACGGTTCGATCCGGTCGCGTT
>Ga0134121_10001207_pt1 | contig 24821 bp, 28 predicted proteins | sample KB301_FD_96463 | JGI IMG/M metagenome (GOLD analysis project Ga0134121, IMG submission 96463) | Terrestrial soil microbial communities without Nitrogen fertilizer from Kellogg Biological Station, Michigan, USA - KB3-0-1 | ecosystem: Environmental > Terrestrial > Soil > Unclassified ... | reverse complement strand
TCCTCGGTGGCGCCTTGGGCTTCCAAATCGCGAGATGGACCGATCGTTGGCGAGTGGCCGGTGCTGACAACAAATGAGCCGCCGGCAAGAACTGATTTGTCAATACTTTTTCTCTTCTATGACGTGAGCCTGCACCGCCAAACGCCGAATCTCCGGTGACGGATCATCCCGAAGCGCCGCCAGCGCCCCCGCCAGTTCCTTCGGAACCTCAACGCTCTGAATGATCCGCAAAGTCCCCAGCCGTATCTCCGCATCGCCGCTGCCAAGCCCTTCTTTCAACGCCGCCAGCGTTATCGGATTGGCCACTTTCAAGTTCATCAATGCCAACGCCGCCGCCACGCGAATCAGCGTGGCCTCTTTGCTGTCCAGCTTCTTGGTCAGCTGGCCAACGACCTCGTCGTCCTTGAGCAACGGCGCACCCAACGCCCACGCGGCACACTGGCTCACGGTTGGGTTTTTATCCTTAAGCGCCTTCAACAGGGCGGGCGTCAGGGAATGCCATTTGAGTTTGCGGGCGATTATGCCGAGGGAGAGTGTTGCTTCGGCGCGAACGCCACTATCGGTATGCTCCATCAATTCCACCAACGCCTTTATTCCTTCCGTGCCTTTATCGGTATGCACAAACAAGGTTTCCGCCGCCACGCGTCGAACCATCGGGCTGGCATCTTTGCACAGTTCCAGCAGGGCATCGGTTATATCCTGGTCCTCGCGGCGGACCCGCGGCAGCGCGTGCGCTGCCGCGGCCCGCACTGTGGAATCCTGGTCCTTGAGCGCTTGATGCACCACATCGAATGTTGGCTCTTCGGTGTAACCAACTTTCACCAACCCCTGGGCCGCTGTGATCCGGACCAGCGCGTCGGTGTCATCGAGTAACGGTTTGAAGGCAGCCGTTTGACGCTGGCCGAAGAGGCCGTCTAACTCGACATACAAGCCGTTGGCCGCCAGGCGGCGGATCGCGGGATCGGGATCGTTCAACAAAAGGAACACGGCGTCCAGTGAATCAGATGTCAGGGCGTGGCCGTTACGCCACGCGTGCAATGCGGCGATGCGAGTTTTGCTGTCGCCGTGGCCCAGCGCGGGCACCAGCACATCGCTTTCGCGGTCTTCTTTGCTGGTGGCGATCTCTCCCCAGACGCGGATGGCCGCCAGGCGAATGGCAGGCTCGGGATCGGCCATGGCTCGCGACAGCGCGTCCTTGATCTGGCGATGGGGATCGCCGGCCGCCTTGTCTTTCGGCGCGGGCCAATCAAGTCCGATGCCGCCCAATGCGTCCAGCGCGGCTACTGCTACGCGGCTGTCTCGCTCTAATGTGGCCGCGCAAAGGGCCGGCGCCGCTTTACTGGCCCCCGGCCCAATGCCGCCCAAAGCCTGAATGGCGCTGATCTGCAAGCCCGTGTCCTTGTCATTCATCGCTTTGACAAGGGCGGCTATCTCTCCGGCGGCCGCCGGCCCGATTCGCCGCAAGGCGTCCGCCGCCGCGAAGCGTACATCCGGTTCGCTATCCATTAGCAACTTGGCCACGTCGCCAACCGCCGCCTTGCCGTCGCGGCCAAAGTCGCCCAGCGCCTGGCAAGCTTGCACGCGCACCTTGACGTCGGTGGACGTCAGCAGGCCCCTCCATTCCTTAACCGTCTTGCCCTGCCGCGTCGGTTCGTCGGCGTGGGCGAACACGGTGGATGTGGCAAGGATCGCGACCAAAAGTGCTAGCGAGCGCATGACGGGCGTCTCCGCGTTGAGAGAATGAGGAAGGTTGAGGAGAGCCTACCGCGCGGTGGGGTTGGGAACAAGGTTGGAGGGCGCTGCCTCAAACCAAACGCCCGAGTAGCCGCGTAAAAAACATGAGCGCAATTGGCCGGAGTTGCTAGCTTTCATGCCAGTTGTATAATGAGCGCATGTATAGTTTTGCAGCACCCGCCCATGACCCTGATCATAGCCCGCAGGTGTTAGGCTTCGCTCCCGCCATTCCATCCGAATGCGGCGAAAACGGCCTTTGGCGCTTCCTTCCCGAGTCACTCACCAAGCTAAAGGACCCTCAAAAAGACTTGCCGCGCATTGCCAAAGACCCCAGCCTGACGGCTGAAATCGAACAAAGCTTGCGACAAATTCCCACGGTCCATCATCTTTCTTGCCAGGATGCTCGCACGATGGAGTTGCGTGTCGAAGGCGTGCAATTGGTTTTGACGTCGCCGCCTTACTGGACGCTGAAAGACTATCGCAAGAGCAAAGGTCAGCTGGGATACATTGCCGACTACGAGAATTTTCTGGACGAATTGGACAAAGTCTGGCAACGCTGCTTCGATGCTTTGGTCCCCGGCGGGCGGCTGATTTGCGTTGTGGGCGATGTCTGCCTGTCGCGTCGCCGCAACGGCGGCCGGCATACAGTGGTGCCGCTGCACGCCTCGATTCAGGAACGCTGCCGGGCAATTGGTTTTGACAATTTGGCGCCGATCATTTGGCACAAAATCGCCAACGCCCAGTTCGAGGCGGAGGGCAGCGGCGGCGGTTTCCTTGGCAAACCCTATGAGCCGAACGCCGTCATCAAAAATGACATCGAGTTCATTCTCATGGAGCGCAAGCCCGGCGGCTATCGGACGCCGGACCTGGCCACGCGCATTCTCAGTGTGATTGCCGAGGCCAATCACAAGGAATGGTTTCAGCAGATTTGGACCGGCCTGACCGGCGCTTCGACGAAGCATCACCCCGCTCCTTTCCCTGTGGAACTCGCGACGCGGTTGATTCGCATGTTTTCCTTCGTGGGCGACACGGTGCTCGATCCGTTCATGGGGACTGGCACGACGACGCTGGCGGCGGCCCAGTGCGGGCGGCATAGCTTGGGAGTTGAGGTGGATAAGACTTATTTGGAGTATGCGGTGCGGCGGTTGGAGGGGAAGACGGCGGGGTTGTTTTCGGCGGTGTCGCTCAACGTTCACGTTTGAGGCCAAGACATGGACGATCTGCTCAAAACTCTGAAAAAGCGACTCCGCAAGGCCGTCATTCATTTTTGGACCACGCGGGGCGGGCAGTCGCAAAAACAAGGCGGTGACGACAACGACAAGGACCGTGGCGAACGCGGCGCGGTCACTGGCGGGAAGCATTTGGACGGCTTTCGCGAACTCGTCGCTCTGCTCTTGGAAGAATCCGGACTTCAACGGGCAACAATTTATTGGCGGAAGAAAACGGAACTGCCTGGCTGGTTTCGGGCTGAGAAAAACTGGGATCTATTGGTGGTCGCCGACGGCAAACTGGTGGCTATTGTCGAATTCAAATCGCAGGTCGGCTCCTTTGGCAACAACTTCAACAACCGCACCGAAGAGGCCCTGGGCAACGCTGCCGATCTTTGGGCTGCCTACGAGGAAGGTGCATTTCGTCCTTCCGAGCGTCCCTGGCTCGGTTATTTGATGATCCTGGAAGATGCGCCCGGCTCCACCGGCAAGGTGAAAGTCAGAGAGCCACATTTCAAGGTGTTTCCTGAATTCAAAGACGCATCCTATGCCGAGCGCTATGACCAGCTGCTGACCAAGTTGGTCCGGGCTCGGCTTTACGACGCCGGCTGCTTTTTGATGTCTTCACGCCAAGGGGGATTGAAAGGCAACTATCGCGAGCCGAATCCGGAGTTGAATTTTCCGAACTTTGTGACTTCGCTGTTGGGGCGGGCGATTGCGGTGGCGAGGACGCAGCGGACTGGGCCGGAGGAGCCGCCGAAGGTTGAGGTGGGGCCTTGATCTTTGCAAACCAGTTCATCCGCGGTTGATGCGGCACCATGACCGTGGCACAACTGACGTGCGCGACACGGTCCGTAAATGTAAAACCACGGAGTTCGCAAGCCGCTCGCCAATCCAGCACCCGCCAACTATAATTGCGATTGATCCGATTTGTGGCCATTTCCTGTGAGATTGACCATGCGCGAGTGGTGCAGAAACGTTTACGTCGCCATCATGACCGTTGCCCAGGGCATGTGGATTACGCTGTGGTATTTCTTCCAGACCTACAAGCGTAAGGCCTTCACGCAGTCTTTCGAGTATCCCGAGCTGCCGGTGCCGGTGAAGCCGCGTTATCGGGGGTTTCATCGGTTCGATTTGACGACCTGCATTGGTTGCGACAAATGTGCTCGCGCCTGTCCGGTGGATTGCATTTACATCGAGAAAATCAAGAATCCCGTCGGCAAGGGTTTCCGCGTCAACGGCTTCAAGATCGACTACACCAAGTGCATGTTCTGTGCGTTGTGCGTCGATCCGTGCCCGGTCGATTGCATCTTCATGGGTTCGACCTTCGATCAAAGCTGTTACAGCCGGGATGGCTGCATCGTCGATTTCGCCAAGCTGCCGATTGAGACGGCGTGGGGCCAGGCGTCGCTCAATCCCACCGCGGTGGCCGCCTCCAAGCTCGTTGCCGAGCCGGTCTGGACCAAACCGCCCGATCCGCCGCCGCCGCCCAAGCCGGCGCCCGCGGCCGCGCCAGCTGAAAAGAAGTAATCGCCCAAAACGGAAAGAAGAGACCGATGAAAGCCCAAAAACGTCCAAAAAAGAGCAAGAAGTATTTCACACCCGAGCAGGCCAACGCCATGTTGCCGTTGCTGCGGTCGATTCTGCGAGATGTGACAAGCCTGGCGAAGGAGCTTTACGATCTTCAGGAAAGCTACCAGGGGATGAAGGGCAGCGATGATGCCGCGACATCGGCCAACCGCGACCAGCTTGAAGAAATCGAAAGAACTTTCGAGAGCGGCCGAGATCGGATGCACGCTTTCCTGGAAGAATTGGACAAGCTGGGCATCGAGTTGAAAGACCCGTTTACCGGCCTGATCGATTTTCGGACCATGATGGACGGTCGCGAGGTTTACCTGTGCTGGCGCATGGATGAGCCGGAAGTGGCTCACTGGCACGATCTGGAAAAAGGCTTTTCCGCGCGTCAGAAGCTGATGCAGCCCGCCGAAACCAATTGATTTTGCGAGATTGCCGCGATGTATACGCTGACATTTGTTTTGTCTGCTTTCCTGGTCATCAGCATCTTTTTCCTGTTCATCCATTTGGTGATGGGCCATTTTATTCGGCCCGCCAATCCGGAGGCGGACAAGCTGACGATCTACGAATGCGGCGAACCGACCATCGGCAGCGCCTGGATTCAGTTTGATCTGCGCTATTACGTTGTGGCGCTTTTGTTCGTGATTTTCGATGTGGAAGTGGCGTTCTTCTTTCCGTGGGCGATTACTTTTGGCAAGGCCAACGAGTTAGCGCGGGACAACTTGACCATCGAAAAGCGCGATGAGATCAGCAAACAAATGGTGCCGTCGTCGCTGCCATCAACTGTCGATTCAAAGAAATCAAGCTACGAACCGGTGACCGTCGAGGCGGCCTCCAATTTTGCTTGGATCGCAATGGCCGACATCGCCGTTTTCTTTGGCGTTTTGCTGGTTGGATTCGCATATTTGTGGAAACGTGGCGACATTGATTGGGTCAAGACGGTCGCGGCGGAAGCGATGGCGGAGCCACCGCCCGCGCGGCCGGTTTTGCCCAAACCCAGTGCCGCGGCGGTGCTGATGGGTGCAGGTCAGAAATAACACTCGGGAGTTTCGATATGGGTTGGCTTCAAGGCCGTTTTGAAGAGGGTTTCCTGGTCACCACGCTGGAACAGGGCATCGCCTGGGCGCGTGAATCGAGCATGTGGCCGATGACCTTCGGTTTGGCGTGCTGTGCCATCGAGATGATGGCGGTAGGCGCGTCGCGTTATGATTTGGACCGCTTCGGCGCGGGCGCCTTTCGGGCCACGCCGCGGCAGGCCGATCTGATGATCGTGGCCGGCACTGTCAATTACAAGATGGCCAGCCGCGTTCGCCGTTTGTACAACCAGATGCCCGATCCGAAATTCGTCATTGCGATGGGCGCCTGCACCTGCGGCGGTGGGCCGTATTACAAGTATGGTTACAACGTGGTCAAGGGCGTTGACCTCGTTGTTCCGGTTGATGTTTATGTGCCTGGTTGCCCGCCGCGGCCTGAAGCGCTGCTGGAAGGTCTGATGCGGATTCAGGACAAGGTTCGCGGCATGCATTATTTGACCAAGGGCCAAGCTTGCGATGTGCCGATTCCGTCGCGAACCGGCTGGGTGCAACTGCCGCCGGAATTGAGCGATCCCGATCCGCTCAAGGAAATGGAGAAGCAGCAGGCGTTTGCCAGGATGACCAAGGAAAAAGCGACGCCGACGAAGGCGTAGGAAATCGCCTTTGTTAGCACAAGCTGTTAGCTTGTGCCGTCTCCACAAGCTAACAGCTTGTGCTACATACACAGCAGCTATGAGGGATTCATGACCTCTGCCGACATCATCTCTCGCCTCGAGCGCCAGTTCGGCCCCAAGATCAAGTCGAAAAAGCTCGACACGCAGGATCCTTACGTCGTCGTGGACGGCGCCGACCTGCTCGACGTTTGCCAGTTCCTGCACGACGATCACGAGCTTGGTTTCGACATCCTCAACTGCATCAGCGGCGTCGACTATTTCGAACCGGACCCCAAGAAAGCGCCCAAGGCGGGCTTCGAGCCGCATTTGGAAGTCGTTTATCATCTGCACAGTTTCCGGCACCACCATCGCTTCGTTCTCAAGGTGAATTTGCCACGCTGGATGGACAATAAACCCGGTGAGTTGCCGGAGTTGCCGTCTGTTTCGGACATCTGGGGTGCTGCGGAATGGCACGAGCGCGAGGTTTATGACTTGACGGGTGTGTGGTTCAATGATCATCCCGATTTGCGGCGCATTTTGCTGGCGGAAGATTGGGCGGGTTATCCGCTACGGAAGGATTATGAGTTTCCGCTGGAGTATCATGGGATACGGGGACGGTAGCGTTCTGCCGCTTGCGGCTTAGCACGCTGAGGGAATTACAATGACCCGCAAAGAAAAAGTAATCCGAATGGTCGAGCGGCTCGACGAACGTGACATCTCTTGCGAGCGGTTGATTTACCAGGTTACGTTGCTGAAGGGCATCGAAATTGGCCAAGAGCTCACAGGGCGAGGCGACAAGCTTGATTACGATAACCTATGCCAGCGCATCGAACGCGAATGGGAGCAATCGGACTTGGCCCCACCCACGATTGAGGAAATCCAAGTGGCGCTCAAGCGTGACCGAAAAGCCTCGAAAAAGCCGACCAAACATGCCCGGGCAAGAAGTGCGTGAGGAGGGGAAACACCATGATCGCGAATAAAGGACAAGTTCTTCGGATGATTGCCAGGCTGCCTGAAGACGTGACATATGATCGTGTTCTCTATCATCTGGACGTGCTTAACGGCATTAACATAGGCATGGATGAAGTTGAGCGTGGTGAAGGAATTGAACACGACGAATTATTCAACCGACTAATGGCGGAAGATGCGCAAGAAGAAGCCGAAGTGGATGCCGGGCGCCGAGCAAGATCTGCGGGAAATAAAGGCCCGCATAGCCCGGCAAGCGCCAAAAACGGCCGCGGACTTCATAAAACGCCTCAGAAGCTACGCCGACAGAAGACTGCGCCTGTTATCTGAAAGTGGTGGACTAATTATCGAAGATAATCGCCTTGGATTGCGAGAGATTTATTTTGGCAATTTTCGCATCATTTACCACTACGATGGAGTTGTCGTCTCGATTGTCGCCGTGCGTCGCGGTTCAAGAGAGTTTTACGTTGATAGTTTGATGGGATAATTGATCAATGGCCACCGCAACCCTTCCCCCCGACCCCACCATCATCGAGTTCGACGTCCGCACGGACGAAATGCTCGTCAACATGGGCCCGCAGCACCCTAGCACCCACGGCGTCTTGCGCCTCGTGCTGCGGACCGATGGCGAGATCGTCTCCGAAGTCGTGCCGCACATGGGTTATCTGCACCGCTGTGCCGAGAAGATCGGCGAAAACGTGGCGCCCATTCAGTTCATCCCCTACACCGACCGCATGGATTACCTGGCCGGGATGAACATGAACCTCGCCTATTCGCTGGCCGTCGAAAAGCTGTGCGGCATGAAACTGCCGGAAAAGGCCAATGTCATTCGCGTCATCATCGCCGAGCTGAATCGCATCGCCAGCCACTTGGTCGCGATGGGAACTTATGGCCTCGACCTGGGGACGTTTAGCCCGTTCCTTTACGCTTTCCGTGAACGCGAGATGATTCTCGATTTGTTCGAGGAGGTTTGCGGCGCCCGTTTGACTTACAGTTATGTGACGATCGGCGGTGTCCACGATGATTTGCCGGAGGGCTGGGTCGATCGCTGTCAGGAGTTTCTCACCTATTTCAAGCCGCGTATTGACGAATACCACGCGCTCTTGACCAACAACGCCATCTTCATCAAGCGCACCGCCAACATCGGCATTTGCCCCAAGGAACTGGCCATTAACCACGGCTGCAGCGGCCCCATGCTGCGCGGCTCGCTCAACCGCGACGAGGGCGATCCCGAATGGGACCTCCGCAAGATGGAGCCGTATTGCGGCTATGAAAACTATGACTTCAACGTGATCATTCCGCCGTTCACCGCCGCCCCGCCGGAAGCGGTCATCGGCGACTGCTGGCATCGCTATTACGTCCGCATGTTGGAAGTGGTCGAGAGCATCAAGCTGATCGAGCAGGGCCTTCAGAAATACAAGACGGCCCAGGGATCACATCGCATCGAACCGCCAAAGCATCTGCCGCCCGGCGAGGCCTACACGGAAACCGAATGCCCGCGCGGCCAGATGGGGTTCTACATCGTCGGCCGCAATGTCAAGGACGCGGTCCCGTTGCGAGTGCGGGCGCGGTCGTCGAGCTTTTGCAATTTGAGCGTGACCAACGCGATTTGCCGCGGCTGTTTGATCGCGGATGTGCCGGCGATTGTGGGGAGCATTGACATTGTGATGGGGGAGATTGATAGGTAGGCTGAAGTTGAAGAGGTGCCCCCGTGAGGCAGGGAGGAATTTGCATGATCACTATCCTCGCCACGATTCAGAACGGACAAATTGTACCACGTCAACCAGTTGATTGGCCTGAAGGGACCGAGGTAGAGGTTTCCTTGATCAAACCGAAGGGAGAGAAACTTGGCATGACTGAGGATGAGTGGCCAACGACACCCGAAGGAATAGCGGCATTGCTCAAGCGCATGGATGAAGCCGAACCGCTGGAGTTCACTCCCGAGGAGGAAAAAGCGTGGGAGGACGATCGAAAAGCCCGGAGGGAATTCGAACTCAATAACTTTGACAAGCGGTCGAAGATGATCGAGGGGCTTTTTGAATGAGGCGGTTTTTGCTCGACACCAATATTGCGGGCGATTATATCTTCAAACGCCATCGGGTTTATGAACGGGCGCGCGAGGAAATCTCGCGAGGAAACCGCATTGGCATTTGCATCCCAGTGGTGGGAGAGCTTTACTATGGAGTGGAGTATAGTGCTACGCGGGACCGCAACGCCAACCGGTTGCGGCAAATTCTGCCGGACTTCATGATCTGGCCCTACGATTTGGACGCAGCCAAGGAATTCGGCCGCGTTCGCGCGAACTTGCGACGAGCAGGTCGGCCCATGCAGGAGGTTGACATACAAACCGCGGCCATTGCTCTAACTTTGGGAAGAACCACCATCGTCACGGCCGACACCGATTTCCAAGCCATTCCCGGCCTTACCCTCGAAAACTGGGCCACACCTTAAAACTCCGACCGCGGTGTCCTCTTGTCTTCAACCTCCCCGTCACCTTCCCCTACCACTCCGTTTACGCCTTCGCCCGCAAGCCGCTACCCAGTTCAACGCCTGCGGCAGCCACACATTGTCGCTCCGCCAGCTAACCCAGTAGAATGGTGAGGAACGTAATCCCCTGGTGTATCCCACCTTGTAGGAGTTCGCTGCCGTGAATCTCAAAAAAACCTTCGTGTGCCTCACGCTGCTGCTATCGCTGACCGCGTTTTGCCAACCGCAAGCCGACTCCTCCCAGGCCCAAACCAGCTGGTGGCCCGCCGAGGTTGAGCAAGCACTGACGCGGGCCAAGGCCAACAATGCGGAGATTGTCAAAGCGCTCAACGGCGCTCCCGCCGAGCAGCGCAAGGGCATGGCATTCATCGTCGCCAATATGCCCGACCCCGATCTGCGCTCGCTCAAGGCCGATTTTCTTCTGGAAAATCTGGCGCTGGCTTACAAGGCCCGCAAGGAGTTTGCTTGGTGTCAGACGATGCCCGAGGCGATTTTCCTGAATAACGTGTTGCCTTACGCCAATGTCGATGAGACTCGGCATCCGTGGCGCAAAGAGTTTTACGACATGTGCGCCCCGGTGGTGAAGGATTGCAAAACCGCGTCCGAAGCTGCATGGAAGCTCAACGAAACCGTGTTTGAAAAAGTCAAAGTCAAGTATTCCACGGCACGCAAAAAGGCCAATCAAAGTCCCAATGAATCGATCGAGCAAGGCCTGGCCTCCTGCACCGGGCTGTCGATTATTTTGATTGATGCTTGCCGCAGCGTGGGCGTGGCGACTCGTCTGGTCGGCACCGCGATGTGGACTGACAAATCGGGCAATCACAACTGGGTCGAGATTTGGGACAACGGCGACTGGCATTTCACCGGCGCTTGCGAGCCTGATCCCAAGGGTTTGGATCGCGGCTGGTTCACAGACAAGGCCTCCAAGGCGATCAAGGATTCGCCGCAGCACGCTATCTTCGCGGTTAGCTTTGCCAAGACGGATGTCAGTTTTCCGATGGTCTGGTCTAAGCAGCGCAAGGACATTTCGGGCGAGAATGTGACCGAGCGCTATACGCAGCCCCAGAAAAAAGAGCCACAAAAGAAGCTCGAATTGTCCAAGGAGCAACTGCAAGAAATCGAGAAACAAGCCAAGGCCTATTTTGCCGCCAGCGAAGGGGACCGGGCCAAGATGAAATTCGACGCCAAGCTCGATCAATTGCTCGTTGGCAATGACGCCGATGTTCGCCGGGCCGTTTGGAAGGCTTACGTGTCCGCTCCAATTCATGATGCGATGAAGAAAGATTTCACCGCCAACCAGGTGCGCTACAAGGAGCATGTGAGTCCCTACGTCGTCCGCAAGGTCGGCGACCGGCCCAAGAACGGCTGGCCGCTGGTCATCGCCATGCACGGCGGCGGCAACGCGCCCCAGGCTACCAACGATAGCCAATGGAAGCAGATGCAGAAGTATTACAAAGATCATCCGGAAGTCGCCGGCGGCTATCAATATCTGGCACTCCGCGCTCCCAACAACACCTGGAACGGTTTCTACGACGAATACGTGCCGCCGCTCATCATGAGTCTGATCCGCCAATTCGCGGTGCTGAGTGATGTGGACACCAGCAAGGTCTTTATCATGGGTTATTCGCACGGCGGTTACGGTGCCTACTACATCGGACCCAAGATTCCCGATCGCTTCGCCGCCGTTCACTGCAGCGCCGGCGCGGCGACCGATAACACGATTTCGCCTTTGACGCTGCGCAATACCCGTTTCACTTACATGGTCGGCGAGAAGGACACGGCTTACGGCCGCCGCGAACGCAACGAGCAATTCAGCCAGGTCATGGACAAAATCAAAAAGGACAACCCCGGCGAGTTCCCCGTGGAATTCGAGTTCAAGCTCGGCTACCAGCACAGCGGTTTACCGGACCGCGACAAGCTCAAGGAAATGCTGCCTTTCACTCGCAATGCAGCGCCGCGGCACCTGACGTGGGTTCTGGGCGATGCGGTGCTCACCGATTTCTATTGGGTGTCGGTGGGGAAGCCGGGGAAGAAACAAGCGGTTGATGTGATCCTGCGCGACAACAAGGCTCAGATCACGAGTTGCAATGTCAAGGATTTCGCGCTGGGCGTGGACAGCCGGCTGGTCGATTTCGGCAAACCGCTGCAAGTGACGCTGGACGGCAAGGCGTCGCAGGTCAGCATGGCCCCCAGCTTTGCGACTTTGTGTCAGACAATGGTGAAGCGGGGCGACGCGGAGTTGGCTTGCACTTGTTTGGTGCAGCTGGATGGGATGAATCGGCCGGTGGATTCGGAGCAGTTTCGATTGTTTGAGTTTAAGCAGAAGAAGTGAAACTGACGGCTCAGATGGCGGTGCCGTCAACGAAGCGTCTAACCCAATAGCTCTTCAATGTTCTGGCTGCCGTGCAGGACTCGCAGCAATGAAACACGCAGATCGTCCCGGCGTTAGAGGAGCAGGTAATTCTCAAACCCCTTGATGAGCCGAAAACGAATACCGGCTTGTCGGGGGTTGTCTGATTCCCAAGGGCTTCCAAGATCCGGGAACTCCTCGACAAATTTGATTGTGTCATCGAGGGCGTTCAAAAACCTCAAACCTGTATCTTCTGCGTGCCTGTCATCGAAGTAGTCGATGATGTCTTTCATGTCGCGCCACAGAGACGACGCTCGAATGATCTCCATTACGATTTCGCCTCACGAGTGCGCTTTGTTTGCAGATATTCGCGGCCAAGGCGGGCACTGTCGCCTGTCGTCCAGGGAGCAACGTCTCCGCGCTCGATCTCGTCCAGCGCTTCGTCGATTTTCCGCTCCGCGTCTTCTTTCCATTGCACGCGTATAGCAGTTTCCAGGAGAGATTGCACCAGAGCGCTTCGGTCCTTGAAACGGCCGGCGGCGAGTTCGTGATCCAGGCGACTATTCAATGAATCGGGTATTTGCACTGTGAGAGTGACCATAACGTTGTCCCAATTGTCAGCTAATTCCGTCTGCCTTGACACACTTGGAATGGCGAGGGATGGGTTGGACGGGAACCCATCCGAGACCTCCACAATAACATATTATCGACCTCGGTATAGATGCTACTTTTCCAACACCCGAACAATGCGGGCAGATTTTCGCATCAAAAGGCCGAATGGGCTTCAGCGCGGCAAGTTGCGGATATTTTTGGCTGGCGCGAAAAAGCACCATGTTTCTAATGCGCTCATCGTGCTCCACCGTGACTGTTTGCGGGTCATCCCACATGAAAGTTAGCACTTCGCGGTTTGGCCGAATTCCCAAGCAGCCAGCCATGTCCAAAATCAATGGCAAAATCTGTAAGTTTGCCGCAACTTTTCTCAGATCAATGGCCGAAGACCCGCCAACGCTATTAGAAGTTGGGTCACCTTTGAACGATTCGAGTGCTGCTTGGATCGCAGGAATGTCTTGGGTGACTTCGTTCACTGGATTGCCTGCTGCTGAACGGAGAGGTCCGCCAATAGCGTGTGTTGGCTCATACTTGAATCTCTTGCCCCGGAAAAGCCTTGTGAAATAGGTCCTCTCCCGCCGTTAAGCGGATCAGGGCCATTTTCACTTGCTGCTCGTCATACTCCGGATGGCGTCGCCGCACTCCGGCTGCCGCAATGTCGCGCATGAAATCGCTCATTTCCATCGCCATTTTCAACGTCCTGCCAGGTGGCATGCGACGGTATATCTCCAACTGCACCAGCGCCGCTTCTCGCGTCGTGACCGCAGGCACAAATTCAATATCCATCTCTGCCTCCATCCTCGCAGCCAAGTTGGGGACATTCATCCTCCTACCAGCATTATGCCAACCCAACGGCCGCAAAGAAAGGGCCAAGAAACGCGGCTGTTTCCTGATGGCCTAGTCAACCGCGACGCTCCCACGGTACAATCCCCCCACATGGATGTGCCCCTACTGCCGGTTCTTCAAGGAGGAGACCCGTGCCCAAACCACGGATGGTGCCCGCTTACACTACGCCTATGGGCCGCGCCTACAACGCCGATGCCATCGACGTGCTGCGCTCGCTCGCGGCCGACTCCGTCTCGCTGGTGTTCACGTCGCCGCCGTTTGCGCTGCGTCGCAAGAAGGCCTATGGCAATGTCACCGCCCCGGAGTATGTTGAGTGGTTTTGGCCGTTTGCCGAGGAGATTCATCGCGTTTTGCTGCCTGATGGGAGTTTTGTTTTCGATCTGGGCGGCGCCTGGAATCCGGGCAGCGGCACGCGGTCTTTGTTCCCTTATGAGTTGATTCTGCGGCTGGGCAAGCTGTTTCATCTGGCTCAGGATTTTTATTGGTACAACCCATCGCGGCTGCCAACGCCGGCCGAGTGGGTCACGATCCAGCGCACTCGTGTCAAGGACGCCGTTAACACACTGTGGTGGCTGTCCAAAACGACCACGCCGCAGGCCGATAATCGGCGGGTGCTCAAGCCTTACAGCAAATCGATGAAACGTCTGCTCCGCGACGGTTATCAACCGGCGATGCGGCCGTCGCAGCACGAAATTGGGCCGCATTTCCAGCGTGACAATGGTGGCGCCATTCCGCCCAATATTCTCACGATTCCCAACACGCGGTCTTACGATCTCTATATTCGCCGTTGCAAGGCGGCGGGGTTGCCTATTCATCCTGCCCGTTTTCCGGCAGAGATACCGGATTTCTTTATTCGGTTTTTGACCTCGGAAAAGCAACTGGTCGTCGATCCCTTTGCAGGGAGTAATGTCACGGGACAGGTCGCCGAGGGCTTGGGTCGGCATTGGTTGAGTGTCGAGATTAATGGCGATTATGTTGCGGGGTCACGGCTGCGTTTCGAGACCACGACAACCAAGGCTGCGTAAACAACAAAAAACCCGCGGATTGCTCCGCGGGTTCTGTGTTTTTAATGCTCAGCCGCAAGCGGCTTTAGCGCTGGGTTTCCATGACCATGAAACCGCGGAATTGCAGGGCGTCCATCGCTTCTTGAGCGCGGGTCGGCGTGGTGTAGCTGCCATACAACCGCCACGGGGTGGACGGGCTTTCGCGGTAGTACACGTCGAAGACCGAGTAAGCCGGTGTCACGATGATCGGGCTGCTGTAAACGACCGTCGGCCGGGGGTAGACTACGACGGGCGGGCAGTAGGGCTTGTAAACCGGTACATAGACGCCGACGCCGATCTTGATGCCGCCGCTCGCACTTGCGGTGCTGCCAGCGAATTCAGTGGTGCCGATCAAACCTGCGGTGGCCGCCAGGGCCAGGATGGTGCTGCGTAACATGGGTGGGCTCCCTTTTAGTTGTGGTTGTGATTTGAGTTGCGTTTAGTTGCTCCTCGACAAAAGAACGAGGTCGGGGGGTCAACTTGCGCGGCGACAAAACGGGTTTGTGATGCTGCCGGCGTCCCAGGTCCGAGTTTAACGACTTTGCCGAGATTGCCGGTTGTGAGGCAGACCTGGCAATCTGCGCAGCCTGGATCGTTACCCCATGCTATTGCGGCGGGAAACTGTTATGATCGGTTGAGAGATTGAAACGTAGGACTGCATTGAAAGGCACTACCATGAGGCGGTTTGCTGCAATTCTCGCTTTGTCCCTGAGTGCATTAATCGCTGTCTCGCCGGTGACTTCGCAGACGCCGGCCAAGGTGCAGCCCAAGCTGGAGCCGATCGCCGAAACCAAGCTGCTCATGGAAGGCCTGGCCCACTCCAATTTTCGCGGCATCGAACGGTTGCTTGTGCAGAAACCGGCAGAGGTGCAAAACTGGACCTTCGCCCGTGGCCAGGCTTTGTTGATTGCCGAGACCGCCAATCTGCTGATGTTGCGGCCGCCCAAATCGCAAGGTCAGCCGATTTGGTTCGACCGGGCCACGGAATTACGCACTTCGGCCCAAGAACTGGCCAAGCTGTTGGCGGCGCAGGATTACGAAAAAAGCAAAAACGGCCTGGTGCAGATGGCCGGGACATGCAACAAGTGTCATCAGGCGTTTCGCGTGCCAGTGCAGATTGCGGCTTTTGGGGATAAGGCGATTGAAGACTAGACGACAGCGATTTGCCTAGTTCTTTGTCGGCGGCAACGGCATCCGCACACGCAAATCATCCCCCGGCGGATTGTCTTCGTCGTTGCGGCCTTGATCATCAATGCCGTTGACGCCGAAGCTGTACAGCAAATAGCCGTCGGCGGCGGGGCAGTAGATGAGCGGCTTGCCGGTGAAGAGATCGTCGGGGATTTTGGGCAAGTACTTGGGGGCCAAGTTGTCGAGCTTGGCAGGGTATTTGCCGATGTCGCTGCGATAGGCGGCCAGACCGAAAGCCAAGTGAAGATTGCGCGCCTTTTGTTCGTCACGGTCGGCGGTTTGCTGCAACTTTCCGGTCGGCAGGCCCGGTAGACCCCACAATGCGAGCATCAAATCACCCAGCAACTTGCCGCGTTCGCCGGGTTTCTTGGCGTCGACGAGGGCGCTGATTCCACCGAGGTCAAAAAGGTCCGACTTGATCTTGGCCAAATCATTGGCAATCTCTGCCAACTGTTTTTCTCGTGTGGGGCGGTCTTGCACGCGCATGGCCGCCGCACATCGGTCGTAAAAGCGATTGGCGCTCCGTAAGGCCGGATCCCAATCGATGTCGTATAGAACCGGATTGGCTTTGGGATCAAGCGCCTGGGCAAAAAGGTCTCGATTCACACCCGCGAATTCGGCAATGCACTGTGTTCCGCGGCGGTCAACCAACAGGATGGCATCGAGAAACATGAAGCGTTCGTAGGTATCAACGAAGTCGCTCAGACGCGTCTTGGGCGGCAACTTTTGCAGATCTTGCAAGCACTTCATGGCCTGCTTGGCGTCCAACTTGGCGGAATCCAAAAAGGTCAGGTCTGCCTGACTGGCGAGATTGTCGATGGCGACGCCAACCAGGTGCTCAATGAGACAGCCGCCGCGAGCCACGAGCCGACCCAAGCGATGGCAGGCGAGCAGGTCCTGCCAGGCTTCTTCAACTCGGCCTTCGCCAAGGTGCATCATGGCGCGGATTACCAGGGTGGTGGCGAATTCGCGGTTGCACTGCACGCTGGGCAAAAGGACGCCGACCAGTCCCGTCGGTTGCTTGTCCGCCGTCTCGGTCGGCAAAAGCGGCAAATAGTGGTGCGTGCGTTTACTGGCCTCGACGACGTGTGCCAGGGGTTTGTCATTGGCTTTCAACCACTTGGCCACCTGCGGAAAGTCCTTGGCCTTCCAGGGGCGTTCGCCGATTCGATCCAGCATCGCCCAGTATTTCTCGTCAGGCTTCATTTTTGGATCGATACTGCTGAGATATTTCAACAGGCGCACGAAGTAATCGCCTTTGTCCGGAGGCGTTGCGATGCCGAGCAATTTGAAAAAGCCGGCCGGCATGGTCGCGCCCTCGGGATGCGGGCCGGACGCTTTCCACAGCAGCACGTTGGCGTTGTTGTCCGGCGTCACACCTTGGCGCAAGCGGTCGTTGATGGCTTTGAGGAAGTCGGGATAGCCGTCCTTGTCGAGCGGTTCCGTGAGATAGGTCGTGTCCTTGGCGATGGTGAATTTGGGTTTGGTTTTCTTGTCGGGGCCTTTGGCCACTTGAGCGTCCGCGCAATGACATAAACCGCCCCAAGCGACGACAGGCAAAAGCGTCATCCAAACAGCAATACAGCGCATGATTCTTCACCCCATTCAGGATTTCTTCAAGGACGGCAACGGCATTTGAATGCGGATATCGTCACCCCGCGGTTCATCGTCATAGTCGCGGCCTTGATCGTCCTTTTCGTTGATGCCGAAACTATAGAGCAAATAGCCGTCGCCGGTCGGCCGATAGACAAGCGGTGTGCCGGTGAATAGATCTTCAGGAATCTTGGCCAGATATTTGGGAGAAAGCTTGTCGAGTTGGCCGGGGTATTTGCCCGTGTCAGCTCGGCAGGCGGCAAGTGCGAAGGCAACTTGGAGATTAAGGTGGACCTGCTCCCAGCGATCATTCCATTGTTGGAGGTCCACGATCGCGGGTTGCATCAAGGAGACCAGTTTGTCGCCTGTGACTTTTCCCAACGCCTCCGGATTGGCGCCCGCGGCTGCCCAGGCCTTGACGAAATCTTTGTGGTCGAAGACAGACTTCGAAAGTTTTCTCATGTCGGCGTTGTATTCCGACAGCAGCTTATTGCGGGTTTGCCGATCTTTGGTTCGCAGGGCAAGGATCATGCGATCGAAAATCTTGTTGCCATTGCGCAACGGGAGATCCCAGTTGATGCTTTCCCACACAGGATTGCTCACCGGTTTGCCGTCTAATTGGCCGAGCGAATCCGCTCCCGAGCGTGCAACAAAGAGAACGCTATCGATGAATTGGAAACGATTCAAATCAATACTGTCGGCCAATGGCGGCAAGGGTGGCAGCTTTTGCAGGTCGTTCAAACGGGTCATCGCTTGCTTGGAAGTGTCCTTGGTGCGATCCAAAAAGACCTCAACTGCCTTGGCTGCGCTGCCGTCGATTGTGCTTCTCCCGGCATTGTGGTGGATCAAATCCCCTCCCTGGGCAACCAACCTTCCCAGCCGGAGGCAGGTGATCAAGTCCAGCCAGGCTTCGTCATTGCGGCCTTCGCCAAGATGCAGCATCGCGCGAGCGAGCAGAGCGCGGGCCATCAATTTGCAGTATTGCGCACCGTGCCGCGGCGGAGCTATGATACCGGGCACATTGTCCTTGGACTTTTCGGGCACCAGTGGCGAATAGTAGCGTGGCCGTTTGACGGCCTCGGCGACGAGCGACAATGGCTTGTCACAATCCTTGAGCCAGGCCGCGACATGGGGATATTTCTCAGCGGTCCAGGGCTCCACGCAGAGTCGAAGCGACAGATCGAAAAGCTCGTTTTCTTTGAAGTCCTTGCCGATTTTGCCTTTGCTTTTCAGGTGTTGCATCAGGCTGACAAAATAAGCTCCATCCTTCGGCAACGGCTCGATGCCCAAAAACTTGAAGTAAGCGGCGGGTATGGCAACGTCAATGATAACGTCGTCGTATTGCGGTCCACATGCCTTCAGGAGGAGCACATTGGCATTGTTATCCGGCGTTACGCCCTTGCTCATCAGGTTGTTGAAACCCTTGACGTAGTCGACGTAGCCGCCCTTGTCGAGCGGCTCGGTCAAATAGGTGGTGTCTTTGGCGATGGTGAATTTGGGTTTGGCTTTTTTGTCGGGGCCGGCGATTGTTTTTTCCTGGGCAGCAAACAATGTGCTCGCAATGACCAAGAATCCCAAAACTGCGAGCGTTGCAATGAAGGTACGCATGAAGGAACCCTTGGGGCGAAATGCAATGCCGCCGCATGCCGCACCAAGCGCTAGTGGGGGCAAGGCAGCTCGATATCGCAAGCCGCCATTATACGCGCGGCTTGAAGGCGCAAACCCCAAATGCCACGAATTGCAGTTGTCTACTAGTGTTGTGTCACTGCTTGTTATTCGAGTCGACGCAATGGAATCGGCCAATCGATTGCAACCGATGGTAGGCACCCCCTGAAATGAATATTTGGCCGACGCATGCGGAAATCAAGCAAAGCCTTTGTTTTCAATATCTTGCGCATGTGTATCTTGGTAGGCTGGTTCGGCTTTCCTCCGGATTCATTTCACAGGGGTCTGGGGGGGGCGTGAAATGAAACGAATCCTGAAATGAACGCGGCTCCAAGTTCGTCATCGAGTTTTTGGAATCTACAAAAATAGCGTGGAGCTGGCCCTAGTCGCCGGGCAATTCCACCGCGGCCCCGCGTTCCGCGCTCAACGCCACCGCCTCGGTGAAGCCCATGTATAGCGCTCCGGTGGCAAAATCTGTCAAGCGCACCGGTTTGCCCTCCCTAATCGAACTCACAAAGTCTGACTCGACTTGCCAGCCGCCTGCTTTTTCCGGGGAGATTGGGATTTCTTTGAGTTCCGTCGAGCCGCCGTGGAGCTTGCTGGCGCCGAGAATGCGGTCGGTGTTCAAGTCGTAGTGCAAGAAGCCTTCGGAGCCGTAAAGGGCGATGGCCATTTGCTGGCCGACGGGTGTGACGCCGCTGAAGTGGTAGCTGGCTCGCGCGCCGTTTTCGAGGATGGCTAACACCTGGACGCTGTCGGGCGTTTCCACGGCTCGGCGGACGCCGCTTTCGGGGTCGATGCGCGTTGCATGAAAGGCGTGCACTTGGGCCAAAACGCGGATGGGCGGCGGGGCCCAGCGCAGCACCGTCTCGTGGACGATGCCCAGTGTCAGCATGTTGTAACCGGAAAGGGCTGCGTCTTGCCGCCAGGACAGGGGAGCAGCTGGATCGGCCAGGGCGGCGTTCTGGCCGATGACGTGGACCTCGCGCATTTCGCCCAGGTAACCAGCCTGAAGCAGCTCGCGCATGATTTCGTTGCCTTTTAGACCGAATGGACTGGGCACGACCTGCGTCACTAATTGTGGATGCGCTTTGGCGGCGGCCAGCATCTGTTCGGCTTCGTCAACGTTCATGCACAGGCGGGCCTCGGTAAGAACGTGTTTGCCGGCGTCCAGGGCGGCCAGGGTGATCGGGCAATGCAGGTAGGGCCAGGTGCCGATGACGATGGCGTCGATGTCAGGATCGGTGACCAAGTCTTGCCACTGGGCGTGCGTTTTGTGAATGCCGAATTCACTGGCCACGGCGGCGGTGGTGGCCGGGCGGCGATTGCAGACGGCGGTGATTTCGACATTGGGCAAGGCCAAAAGTCCGGGGATGTGCCGTAGGCGGGTGTTGGCCCCGGCCCCGATCAAACCGACCCGCAGACGCTGTGCTGTCATGATGTGGCTCTTTGGGAAAATTGTTTACTTGCAACTTGCGCCCAGTCTGGTAGTATGCCAACCTGGAGCAGGTCTTGTGTATCTTTTACAGGGAGATTAACGATGCGCCAACTAGCGGTTTTCGCTTTGGTGACGGGTTTGGTTGGCCTGACTAGCCTTGGCAATGCCGACCAGGGTGGTGAGGTCAAGTGCAAGGTCGATGGGTTGCACCTGTGTTGTGCGACTTGCGACAACACGGTAAAGGCAATTCTGGGCAAAGTGGACGGAGTGTCCAACGTGAAGGTCGACCGCAAAGCGGCCGACAAGGTGACCTTCACAGCCAAGTCGGACAAGGAAGCGAAAGTCGCACTGGACGCACTGATCAAGGGCGGCTTTTGCTGCGACGTGACGGCCGGCTCGAAGAACATGAAACCGGAAATCGCCAAGGTCGATTTCAAGGGCGATTCGGTCACCTTCAATGACGTGCATATCTGCTGCGGCGCTTGCACAACGGCGGTCAAGGGTTTGTTCACCGATGCCAAGGTCACGGTAAACGGCAAGGGCGCTCAAAAGTCCGTGACCATCACCGGCAAGAACCTGGACGCTCAGGTGGTGGCCGAAAAAATGCAAAAGGCCGGTTTCACGGGTGTTTTTGAAGCAAAGAAGTAAGACGCCTGCGGCGTTAGGATTAGCCCACGGGTCGCTGCCCGTGGGCTTTTTTGTTGCGCGGGCTAAGCCGCAAGCGGCCTGCTATAATGGGGCACATGTCAACGATGAATGCCAAGACTGTGACGGTTCCCGATATTCTCGCCGCCAAGGCGCGCGGACCGCGCATTACCATGCTGACTTGCTACGACTTCGCGATGGCGCGGTTGCTGGACGACGGGGGCGTGGACATACTGCTGGTCGGGGATTCGGTAGGCATGGTCGTTCAGGGGCTGCCCAACTCCTTGTCGGTGACGCTGGAGGAGATGATTTATCACACGCGCCTGGTTGCCCGAGGCGTGCGGCGGAGTCTGCTGGTCACGGATATGCCATTCATGAGTTATCAGGTTAGTCCGCAGCAAGCACTGACCAACGCGGGCCGGCTTGTGAAAGAAGGCGGTGCCCAAGCGGTGAAACTGGAAGGGGGAGTGCGGACGGCGGAGGCGGTCGCTGCCGTGGTGTCGGCCGATATTCCGGTCATCGGCCATGTCGGACTGACGCCGCAATCGGTAAACCGCTTTGGCGGCTTCAAAGTGCAGCGCGATGAGGAACGGTTGTTCGAGGATGCCTTGGCGATTGAGAAGGCCGGGGCGTTTGCGTTGGTGGTGGAGTGTGTTCCGGCGGCGCTTGCCGCCAAACTAACGGCGGCTTTGAAGATTCCAACCATTGGCATTGGCGCCGGCGCCGGGTGTGATGGGCAGGTGTTAGTGACGCCCGATATGTTTGGGCTATTGCCTGATTTCCGGCCGCGGTTTGCCAAGCAATATGTGGACCTGGGGGCGGCGATCACGGAGGCGGCGCGGGCGTTTTGCCGGGAGGTCAAGGAGGGGGCGTTTCCGGGCAAGGAGCATGAATTTCGTTAACATTTCGAGATCGACGCAGCAAAAGTTTTTGGCCGCTTTTTGCTTGCTTTCAAATGGGGACCCATTAATATCGTCAATCAATCTAACCAGCGTTGGATTTCAACAATTTCATTATTTTCGTGGAGAAGTCCATGAAGCGCGTCCTGATCGTATTTGCGACGTTGGCATTGGCGGCTGTGGTGTTCTCGACTAGCGGCTACAGTCAAGACAAGAAACAAGATCCCCAACCCAAGCAACCCAAAGCACCGGGCATTCCTGTCACCTGGGGTTGGCAAAAAATCGGGCTGGTGGCGGACCAAAAGAAGAAGGTTCAGGAAGTCATCGGCAGCTATACCGGCAAGATCAAGGATTTGCAGGAAAAGATCGACAAGCTCAAGGATGACGAATATGCCGAGGCTTACAAGATCCTCGATGATATGCAAAAAGCGAAGGTCAAGAAGCCCTACGAGAAGCCGCCAGTTGACCCTGCCAAAGATGACAAGAAGAAAACCGGCGGTTGAGCGTGAGCGGCCCGCGGTGACACGAAACCAATACAAAGCCCACGTGCATCTGCTCGTGGGCTTTTTGCATTAAGCTGTTGGTAACATCGCTCAATGTGGAAGGAGCTTGCTATGTTGAGCCTTGCCAAAATAAGTCGCCGAGACTTTCTGCGTGTCGGTGGCATCACCACGGGTTCGGCAGGTTTGTCGCTCGCTAACATTGCCCAAGGTCGAGCGGGTTTGGGCACTACGGAAAAAAACTTCATTCTGCTCTTTCTCGTTGGCGGTCCCAGTCAGCTCGATACCTGGGACATGAAGCCCCACGCACCCAGCCATGTTCGTGGCCCGTTTCGGCCGATTCGCACCAATGTTCCGGGACTTGAGATTTGCGAACATTTCCCGCGTATGGCCACGATGGCTCAGCGTTTTGCCATTGTGCGCTCGGTTCATCACGAGGAAGCGGCGATCCATGAGACCGGTCAGCAATTGTTGCAAACTGGGAGGTTGGCGGAAGGCGGGATTGTCTTTCCCCATTACGGTGCGGTGGTGTCCGCATTGCGAGGCCGGCGGTATGTGTTGCTGCCCAGGCCGCTGGGTGACACCGGCGTCAACATGAGCCATGGGCAAGGCGCCGGTTTTTTGGGGCGAAGCCACGAACCATTTTCTCCGGTCGCTTACGCTCCTGGCTCGCCGGCTTTTGATCTTGGCAAGGAACGCGGAGGTTTGAGGGATCGTTATGGCCGTAATCCCTTTGGCCAATCGTGTCTGCTCGCGCGCCGATTGGTGGAACGCGGGGTGGGCGTTGTGTCAGTCAACATGTTCGACACCGTCTTCAACACCGTGACTTGGGATTGTCATGCTGCCGGCGGGTCACTCGCCACGACGCTAGACGACTATCGCGCAACCGTCTGTCCAATGTTCGATATGGCATATGCCGCATTGCTTGGCGATTTGGATGATCGCGGTTTGTTGACAAACACGTTGGTGGTGGCGATGGGCGAATTCGGCCGCACACCAGTGCTCAATTCCTGCGGCGGCCGCGATCACTGGCCGGGCGTTTGGTCCATCCTCTTCGCCGGGGGCGGGGTTCGCGGCGGGCAAGTCATTGGCTCATCCGATTCGCTTGCTGCCGAGCCGCGCGATCGACCGGTCACGCCCGCCGAAGTGGCCGCCACGATTTACCAAGCATTGGGGGTCAATCAGAATGCGCGCGTGCCAATGGTGGATGGCACTATGGTGTCGCTGGTGAACGCCGCTCCAGTCGGTGAGCTATTCTAAAATAAGGCGCTATCTCAGCAATCTTCGCTTGTCGCTGACGAATAACCTGGCGGAAGCGAACCCTCCGCCGCTCGTCCTTTCCATGTGAACGGAGGTGCAGTCATGGAAACCTTCTTTCTGGTCTGCGCTGCCGTAGGCGGCACCCTGCTGCTATGTCAGTTTGTCCTGGGCTTTATGGGCCTGGGACACCACGACATCGATCATGACTCCAGCTTCGACCACGGCCATGATGTTGACCACGATCATGAATCATGGTTCGTCGGCGTACTCACGTTTCGGACCGTTGTCGCCGCACTGACATTTTTTGGCCTCGGCGGCTTGATCGCGGTTTACGAAACCCAAGATCCAATCATGCCGCTGGGTGTCGCAGTGGTGTGCGGAGCCGCCGCCCTGTTCGGCGTGGCCTGGATGATGAAGCTGCTGCAGCGTCTCAAGGCCGACGGCACCACGCGCATCGACCGCGCCGTCGGCAATATCGGCACCGTCTACCTGTCTATCCCAGCTAATAACGCCGGCGCCGGCAAAGTCACGGTGAAGCTTCAGAACCGGACGGTAGAATATCAGGCTATCAGCAGAAATGAAGCCCTGGCCACCGGCACTCCTATTCAGGTCGTCGCCGTGGTCGGACCCGATATTGTGGAAGTGATTCCCGTCCCCCAAGCCGAGAGGATCAGCCATGTCTAGCCTCTTTATTTTGGCCCAAGGACAGGTCGCCGAAAGTACAGTCTGGCTCGCGGTCACCATCGTGGCCGTGGCCGTCGTGTTCTTCAGTTTCGTCATGCTGCTGGTAAAGCGCTACAAGCGCTGCCCCAGCAACCGCATCCTCGTCATTTACGGCAAAGTCGGCGGCGGCAACACTTCGCGCTGCATCCACGGCGGCGCTGCTTTCGTGATGCCCTTGATTCAGGACCATGCTTACCTCAGCCTGGAACCGATGCAGATCGAAGTGCCGCTCAAGGGAGCGTTGTCGATCGAGAACATCCGCGTCAATGTTCCCAGCGTTTTCACCGTCGCCATCGGCACCGAACCGGAAGTGATGCAAAACGCCGCCATCCGCTTGCTCGGTTTGACCACTCAAGAAGTCACGCACCAGGCGTCGGACATCATCTTTGGCCAACTGCGGCAAGT
>Ga0134121_10001206_pt1 | contig 24822 bp, 25 predicted proteins | sample KB301_FD_96463 | JGI IMG/M metagenome (GOLD analysis project Ga0134121, IMG submission 96463) | Terrestrial soil microbial communities without Nitrogen fertilizer from Kellogg Biological Station, Michigan, USA - KB3-0-1 | ecosystem: Environmental > Terrestrial > Soil > Unclassified ... | reverse complement strand
GTTTAGATTTTTGTCGCCAAGAGATTCGTGGAAGGAATAGTTGATTTCGATTTGAGAATGAGCAGTGCGGAGAGTTTCACCGACTTGAAACGCCTGAATTCGTGCCAAGTCACTGCGACGCGACGCAATGGTCACGCGCATAAGTCTTCCCACCCAAACGGCCGGAATTGCGCCTGCTGCAACTGGCGTTCGACCAACTGCTTGATTGCTTCGCGGGCGGCTTCGATGTGGCCTTGCAGTCTCTCGCGTTCATTGCGCAGAGCGTCGAACAGTTCATTCAGCTTGATCACGACGCCATTCATCGAGACGGGATCGCTCGCCGCTTCACCACGAAGATCCAGGCACTTCGTGAACGTCGCACTCTGTAAGCGCATCCAGCGTTCGACTTGACTTGCTTGCAGCGGCGCGGCGATCACCAATCCAGCTTCAATCTGCTCGCAGGTCGAGTCAGTATTGGAGTACTGTACCAACTCGACTTCAGGATACTGCTCCAAGAGGTCTTTCGCGTTCTGCCAGTTACGATAGAACACGCGCACCTCCGTTTTGCCAATCAGCCACGGTAGGATTTCGCGCGCAAGTTTGCCGGCGCCCAACACAGCCACCGCGGGCAAACCCTTCACTTCCTGACGCACCAGACTGCCGTACGATTGGCTGCCGAGCCCTTGCAAATGACGCGTTCGCACGCGCTTCGCATCCATCATCAAATTCAAAGTTAGTTGACGAAGGAAGCGTCCCCACGGAGTCATCGGGAACTTAGCGTGCTGCGAGAACTCTTTGAACTGGCCCATCACGGCGGTCTCGCCGACGATTGGTGAATTCAGACCGCAGATTGTTTCCAACAGAAATCGGTAAGCATCATGACCCCGGAATATTTCAATCGTTGGTAAACGAAGCTCGCCATTCTGAATCGATTGAATGATCGCGGCGCTATCGCTCGCCTGCAGGAAAAGAATCCGACGCAAACAGGTCTGCCATTCGACGGCGTTGAGCACCGCGGGCATCTTCTCTCGCGCCTCGTGTCTCAGATTGACGATGACCAGTTGGTCGAGCACGGAAGGATTCTAAAATCCTGAGGATTTCGATTGTCATCGGTTTGTCATGAGACAGAGGAAATTTGCGCAGGAATGTGATGCGGATCACAACAGCTCAATGTCAAGTTTTCTTACGGACTCACCAATACTGCATCTGTTCGCCTTTCTCTCGACGCATGGCCAGCTGGCGTGATAAAAGTGCATGGCGAAAAGGCTTGATTGTTGGTAAATACCGGTCAGCGAGAAGAGTTATGACCCCCCCCGGAAGAATTCCCGTCCGCTGAACTCGGCGTCTCGGTTGAAAACGAGGCGTTACGCGCCGAGCTTAATGTCATGTATGACACTTATCGCACCTCTGCGATGAATGAGAAATACTATGCGAACCGGTTAACTCATCTTACAAACTGGAACAGATACTATGAGATCACCCTGGCTATCGGGACCTCCACGGCGATTGCATCATGGGCAATATGGGACATCAACAGTGCTGCAAAAGCCTTCCGCGCAGTCTTCTCAGGGTTAATCACGTTACTCGCCATTGTTAAGCCGTTTCTCAGACTGCCTGAAGAAATTGAAAAGTACAGTACGCTGCATACCGGGTATCGCGCGCTTTACCTAAATCTCAATTCCATCGTGTCAACGATCAGGAGAAAGAATGGGGTAACGTCGGACATTCAGCAGTTATTTGACGCCGCCCAAGAGCAATATCGCTCATTAGCTCTTAACGATTCAGTCAATATTAACCAAGCGGTTCTCCAACAATGCCAACAACAAGTCATCAGGGAAATTCCGGTGGACAAGTTGTGGTATCCGCCATCAGCACAAAGATTTGCGTAATCAGCGGTTGGCCGGAGGGTATATGAAAAAGATCAGTAGCAACTTGTATGTTGTCGAGCCCACAGAGACAGTAACTTTCACGATTGATGCAGTTAACACAGCCCATTTAGTTAATGCTTCAATGGACGGTGCTGGACTCGTCGTGCCGCAAAACATGCCTTTTCATTTTCAGGCAGCTTCCGAGAAGGGCACAACTCATAACCTGGTATTTCTCTTCACTTTCTCATCCAACTCGGGTGGCGCATACAACGTTAAATTGACCGGAACTGCATCAGGGTCCTCTAGTTTTGAAGTCGACCAACCCTCAGGGGGGACGGTATCAAGTTACTCTTTGATCTTCCGAGTCGGCTCGGTAGAAGACCACGCCCTCGGCATTGGGCCACCTATGCCGTGGCCTCAGGGATAGGACATGTTGTTTGGCGACACCATCAATTCTGCGGCGCGATCTGATATTGCTCCAGTTTGCCGTCCGGCATTTCGTAAGTCCACGCGCGTATCACCCGCTGGGGAAACCGCACAATGTAGACGCGCAGCGTCATCCCGCCGCGCAAACCTTGCGAAGCCTGGACGAACGATTGCGGCGTGCCGAGCGGGCCGAGGCCACTGGCGAAATCCTGAAGTGCCTGCTCGCTAAAGTACGCGTTCGCGTTATCCGTGAAGAGCGAGCGATCAAGTTTTCCCTGTTGAAGATCGGCAAAAATTTTCCTGGCCTGTTCCAACTTCATCGGAGTTGCCGCGTCGCTGGTTGAGAAAAGCAATGGCGCAATGCCGCTGGTAATAGCGCCGGCGGCGCTGGCGGCATCCTGATTGGTTAGCGCGACGATCGCGACTCGGTCATCCGGGAAGACCATGTTCTGCGCCGTGAACCCGGAGACCTCGCCACCATGCGAAAGGAATCGATGGCTGCCTTGTGAACCGACGCTTACTCCCAAACCATACTGCGTGCCGACCCCATTCTTGAGCACGACCTCAGTTCCGAGGTCGCGGTATGACGCAGGCTTCAGGACCTTCTGATCGATGATGGAAAGATCCCACTTCGCGAGATCCTCTGCGCGCATCGCCAGTTCGCCCGCCGCGAACAACCATCCTTTGCCTTCCTTGGGTGAAGGCCGCAGAGGTCCGAGCGCATAACGCAGGTAACCAGTAGGGTCGCTCTCTGTCAGTTTCTCCTGATCGATGTTCAGGACGCTGGTCATCCCAAGCGGCGCGAAAACCTTCTGCTGAAGAAACTGAAGCATCGGCATGTGCGCAACCTTTTCGATGATTACCCCGGCAATCACAAAATTCGTATTGCTGTATTGCCACTTCGTGCCGGGCTCAAAGTCGAGCGGCTTTTTCGCCCAGGTGTCCATAATCTTCTGCGCCGTCGTCGGTTCGAGCATCGGCTTCATCACGTAATCCTGCGGCCAGTAATCCTGATAACCGGATGTGTGCGACAACAGCTGGCGAATGGTGACCTCGTTGGCGCGCGTGAGATCGGGAACGTACTTCCCCACTTTGTCATCGAGCGAAAGCTTGCCCTGCTCCTGCAAAAGTAGAATCGCCGTCGCCGTGAACTGCTTGCTGATCGATCCGATGCTGTAGCGCATCTGTGACGTCGCGGCTGTCTTCGGATCGAGCCTCGCATCGCCATAAGCTTTCACGTAAACGATCTGCCCATCCTTCACGACGGCGATCGAAGCGCTCGGCACACCGCTGCGTGTGAGCGCATCAGTGACGACTGTATCGATCTTTTGAGTGACATCGGCGGGGAGTTGAGTTTGGCCCGAGCTCTTGAACGCGGCCATTGAAATAACGATCAGGACAGCGAGACGTTGATAACTTTTCATTCGGACTCCTTCGTCAGGTAGTAACGCGCGCTACTCTTCTATTAGTCCGCAAGGGTAGCAAATCGAGAATCGCAGATTCTTCGGAGGCTTCGGTTCAGGTGTGATCTTCACCTCAACATAGATCTTGTAGGATTGCACGCCCTTCACACCGCAGTCGCACTTGTTCAAAAGACTATTCAAAAGGCCGCCGTCATGATCTGAGGGTTCAAACGTGAAGGCGCTTCCCGGCACCAACTTTAGCAAGCTTTTTCCCGCCGGTATGGGAGCAAACTGCGCGCAGACTTTGCGACCGGTGCAGTCAGCTTCTTTGAAGCCCTCGACCTCCAGGCTAACAACTTCGGCGCCGGTCGGGGCAAAGTTCGCGGGCTGCGGCTTTAGAAACACTTCAAAGATCGCCCGACCGTTCTTTCGCGTGCGCCGGCGAATTACGATCGTACCTTCGCGGCCCTTTGGATCTTTCGCCGATGATCCGCCGCTCGACTCCGTCTCTTTACCGGGTCCAAGTAACTTGTCCCAATCTTTCCAATCTGACATTGGCCACGTCCTTTCAATCTGGCTGTTAATTATTTGTTCAACACCGGCAGCACAATCCGCGACGGATATTGCGGCGAGTGATACACGCGCTCAGTCGCTTTCTGAAAATCTGCGTCAGTGCCAAGCTTGTAATTAGCCATGAACTTTTGCGGATTGCGCGCCACCAGCGGAAACCAGGTGCTCTGAATTTGCACCATGATGCGATGACCTTTCTTGAACGTGTGCGTGATGCCGGGCATCACGAACGAAAGTTTCGTGGGCACGTTTGCCCGCAGCGGCTCAGGTTTTTCAAAGCTGTTGCGAAAACGCGCCGGCATCGGTTCACCCCGGAGAAGCATTTCATATCCGCCCGTGCTCAGAATATTGGCGGGCGAGTTATCCGGTGGCTTCGCCCCTTCCGGATATTTGTAGTCATCCGGAAAGACATCGATCAGCTTCACGATGAAATCTGAATCAGTACCGCTCGATGAAATGAAAAGTTCCGGCTTGATGCTGCCGGCCACCGTGATGTCTTCAGTCAAAGAATCGGTTTGATAAACGAGCACGTCCGGACGGGTTGCGGCGAAGCGCTGATCCTCAGTCATGAAATCGCGCGGATAACGAATCGTTTCCTGGTTGCGTTTTTCGGTGTGCGGCACCGGATTCCAGGGGTCGCTGACATATTCGTCGTACCAGGGCTGCCTCGGACCCGCGCCGGCTGGAGGAAGTTTTCCCGCCGGAGGACGCGCCCCGTTCGCGCCGTTGCCGAATGCGAGTTGACCGTTCGACATGAAATAAAGCGGCGTGTCCGTCGAAACACTCGGCGACCAGTTCGGCATGTCGCGCCACATATTCGCGCCCGTGTCGTAAACGTTCACTTCTTTGATTTGCGAAATCTCGCCCCTGTCTTTCAAAAAGTAATTGAAGAACGGCAGTTCGAAATGTTCGCGATAGTAAACGCCGGTCTTGCTGCCGAAATAAGCCATGCCCAGCCAATCGCCGTCCGATCGCGCCCAGCCACCATGAAACCACGGCCCCATCACCAGGACGTTGTAAATTCCGGGGTTCTGCTTCTCGATGTATTGATAAGTATTCAGCGCGCCGAAGAGATCTTCATTGTCGTACCAACCGCCGACGGTCATCACCGCCGCGTGAATGTTCTTCAGATTCGGAAAGATGTTTCGCTCTTTCCAAAACTGATCGTAGTTCGGGTGCTGCATCATCTCGTCCCAAAACTTGATGCGCGTGCCGAGCTGCTTCTGATAAATGTCGCCCGCGTTCTTCATCCCGCCCATGTCGAAATAAAACTTGTAGCCGTCCTGCGTTCCGTAATTGAACGGCTTCACGTAGTCGTTATTCGAAGTTGGCGTCGGCCTCGGCTGGCCAAACCCGGTGAAGAACGAAAAGTTCTGCGCGAGAAAGAGCGCGCCGTTGTGATGATTGTCGTCACCGTGAAACCAATCTGAGACGGGAGCCTGCGGCGAGATCGCTTTAATCGCGGGATGACCATCGATGCCGGCCATCGAAGTGTAAAAGCCGGGATACGAGATGCCGTAGACACCCACGCGGCCATTGTTATTCGGCACATTCTTGATCAGCCAATCAACCGTGTCGTACGTGTCGGTCGTCTCATCGATCTGGTTCGGCCGCTTGTTCGGAATATACGGCCGCACATCCTCATACTCGCCTTCGCTCAGGTAGCGGCCGCGCACGTCGCCATAGACAAAGATGAAGCCTTCGCGCGCGAACAACTCATCCGGCCCGAGCGAAGTCTTGAAATTGTCCGGGCCGTACGGGCCGACGCTGTAAGGCGTGCGGTCGAACATGATCGGATACTTCTGCTTCTTGTCTTTCGGTTCATAAATGCACACGAAGAGTTTCACGCCATCGCGCATCGGGATCATTACTTCGCTCTTGGTGTAGTGACTCTTGATGTAGTCGGCGAGTTCGCGCTGCTCCTTTGTCAACTGCGCGGCCGGTTGAGCGAACGACAAACCCGTGAACACCAAAAGAGCAATTGCGATGATTGAGAAGCTGAAGCAGCGAAGTAGATTCATATCGTCTCCGAAATTGTTTTGCTGGTTGTGGCGCACTAAGTGAACATCGTGCGCGGATCAAGTGCCTGGGTTTACTTAGTGTCAAGTCCGGCGCGGTTCAACATTTCCAGAAACTGTTTCCCAGTGCGCATGTCGATCGATTGCGCCGCCAACTTTCCTTCGCGGTCGTAAATGAAGGTCTTCGGGATGCCGTCAATGCGGAACAGCGCGTTAATCTTTCGCCCCGGATCCAGGAGAATCGGGAAGCCGAGAGTCCGGGCCGCCAGAAACGGCTTTACCTTCGCGATCTCTTCGTCAGAGATCGCCAGCACCACCAGACCCTGGTCTTTGAACTTGCGATAGAGCGCGTCCAGATCCGGCATCTCTTTGCGACAGGGTGGACACCACGTCGCCCAGAAATTCACCAGCACAACCTTGCCGTGCAGCGATTGCAGGGTCCAGGTCTTTCCTTCCAAGTCCGTCAAAGTGAAATCCGCGTGCTCAATCGCCGCATCATTTTCCTCGAGCTTCTTCATCGCCATCGCGAACTGCGGATCGTCACTCGCACCACTCATCTTTTCATAACGCACGAGCATCGCTAGCTGTACATAAGGATAGGCGGGATTAGCGCCGCTCATTCTTTGCGGCTGTTCACGCAGCGCCCCAGCCAACGTCGTGGTCACTTCCTGCAATGTGTCGCGACCAAAATCTCCTTCAGTCGAAAAATTAGCCAGACCGCTCGCCAGGTTCAGCTTATTCATCGACGAAGGCAGCTCGCGAATCTCCAGGGCAAGCTGCTTCGTCGTCTTTGCGCGCACATCGTCAGGCAGACTGCGCAGCTTTCCAATCTGCTCAGCAATAGCTTTCTCTTTCGGCGGCATCGCCGGCTTTTCGGTCTGCGACTTAATGACGACGCTTGAGCATAAACATAGAACGAAACCAACAATAGGGAGTGAAACTCGGCGAACAAACTGTAAATTCATTTGGCGCGATTTAATCACTATTTTTTCGATCTCGCAAAGGCGGAGTTATACTAGCTCCACACAAACAATTCGGGTGGAAATATCGAAGCAGGAGGTGCGTGCATGGCCAAAGTCACTTCGCTCAACATCAATGGAAAGAAGTTAACGGTCGACGTCGATTCAACCGTCAGCCTCTTGTCTGTCTTGCGCAATGATTTGGACTTGACCGGCAGCAAGTACGGCTGTGGCGAAGGTCAGTGCGGCGCATGCACGGTGCTGCTGGACGGGGTCGCGACGCGTTCATGCATCACGCAAGTTGGTCGCGCGTCCGGGAAACAGATCACGACGATCGAAGGTCTGGAGAAAGACGGCAAGCTGACGCCGTTGCAGGAAGCTTTCATTAAAGCCGATGCGATGCAATGCGCCTATTGCACCTCCGGAATGATTGTGTCCGCGAGCGCGCTGCTCAGTAAGACTCCAAAGCCAAGTCGCGAACAGATCATCGAAGGAATGAACGGCAACATCTGCCGCTGCGGAACCTACCAGCGCATCATCGAAGCGATTCAGACGGCTTCGGGTACGCAGGCTTCCAGCCTGCGGCACGGAGGCGTGCGCACCGAGGCAAAGGAGGTGGCGTCATGATCGAGAAGCGCGAACTCATCGAATCGATCGAGCCTGAGCGTTACGAGTTGTTCGAAGCGCCGCATTACAACTTTGCCTTCGATCGCCGCGACTTCATCAAGGCGTTCGGTCTCGGAATCGTCTTCATCGTGCCCGCGACTCGTGCGATTGCGCAGCAGCGCGGCGAGTCAGGTCGCGGCGGGGGTCAATCGGTCCCGAACGACATTGGCGCCTGGATTCACATTGACGAGAACGGCGAAGTGACCGCCTTCACCGGCAAAGTCGAAGTCGGCCAAAACACTCGCACCACCTTGACGCAATCGGTCGCGGACGAATTGCACGTGCCGATCGGTTCGGTTCACCTCGTCATGGGAGATACGGATCTTGTGCCGTTCGACATGGGCACCTTCGGCAGTCGCAGCACGCCGACGATGGCGCCGCAGCTTCGCAAAGCCGCAGCCGTCGCGCGCGAAATGCTGATCGCCATGGCGGCTGAACAATTACAAGTTGCGCCCAACGATCTGCGCATTGTCGATGCGCGCTTCATCAATCACGACAAATCAAAGACGCTGACGTTGGCCGAAGTTGCCAAAGGTCGCAAGCTCGTCAAAGTCATTCCCGACGATCTCGCGATCACTCAGCCGAAAGATTGGACGGTCGCGGGCACATCGGTCACGAAAGTCGACGCGAGCAAGTTCGTTAACGGTAAGCACGAATACACGACCGACATAAAACGTGAAGGGATGCTGTACGGCAAAGTCGTGCGGCCGGCGACGTTCAATGCGAAGCTTGTGTCATCGGTCACCAAAGATGCTGAAGCCATGCCCGGCGTCAAGGTCGTGGTCGACGGTGAATTCATTGGCGTCGTCGCGCCGGATCAACAGACGGCAACGAAAGCCGCGAACGCGATCGCGACGGACTGGAAATCGCCCGGCCAGCCTGCGAATGCACAGTTGTTCGATCTGCTGCGCAAGCCAGCCGCGAACGCGCGCGGTGGCGGAGAAGGTGGCGGTGGTGGAACGCGACCTCAAGGATCGATCGCTGACGGACTAGCCGCGGCTGACCAGAAGCTTGAGCAAACCTACACAGTCGCGTACATCGCGCATGCGCCGCTCGAGCCCCGCGCGGCGGTCGCTGAATGGAACGGCGAGAAGCTGACGGTTTGGACGGGAACGCAGAGACCTTTCGGCGTGCGCGGCGAACTCGCGGACGCTTTTCACATTTCGGAAGACAAAGTGCGCGTCATCGTGCCCGACACTGGATCAGGTTACGGCGGCAAACACACCGGCGAATGCGCCGTCGAAGCTGCGCGATTAGCAAAAGCCGCGGGCAAGCCGGTCAAACTCACCTGGACGCGCGAAGAGGAATTCACCTGGGCGTACTTTCGACCAGCCGGCGTGATCGACGTGAAGAGCGGCGTCAAGAATGACGGCACGATCACGTCGTGGGAGTTTCACAACTACAATTCGGGTCCCGCGGGGATTCAAATCAAGTACGACATTCCCAACACAGACATTCGTTTCCATCCTGCTGATTCGCCTTTGCGCCAAGGCTCGTATCGTGGGTTGGCCGCGACCGCGAACCACTTCGCGCGCGAATCGTTCATCGATGAACTCGCGCATGCGGTGAATATCGATCCGCTCGAGTTTCGGCTGAAGAATACCAAGGATGAGCGACTACGCGCGGTGCTGACCGCAACCGCCAACAGATTTGGTTGGGGCAAATCCAAGCCTGCGGCAAATCACGGATTCGGCATTGCCTGCGGATTTGAAAAAGGCGGCTACGTGGCGACCTGCGCCGAGATTGCCATCGAACCTGCGACCAATAAAGAAGACGATACGAACAAACGAGTACGCATCGTGCGCGTTGCGGAGGCTTTCGAATGCGGCGCGGTCGTGAATCCGCTGCAGCTCAAAAACCAAATCGAAGGCTCGATCGTGATGGCAATCGGCGGCGCGCTGTTCGAATCAATTCAGTTCGACAACGGTAAGATTCTCAATCCGAAGTTTTCTGCTTATCGTGTTCCACGCTTTTCGGATTTGCCGCAGATCGATGTCGTGCTCGTCGATCGTAAAGACGTTCCTTCGGCCGGCGCGGGTGAAACTCCGATCGTTGGTTTGGCTCCGGCAGTCGCCAACGCAATCTTCAATGCCACGGGACAGCGCCTGCGCTCGCTGCCGCTGGTTCCCAGAGGACTAAATACGAATGCTAAAAGTTGAAGACATGTCACCGGCTGAGATGCACGCGCTGCTTCAGCGCGAAAGTTTCGGCCACCTCGGCTGCACGAATGACGGTCGCCCTTATGTCGTGCCGATGAACTACGCGTATGACGGCAAGGAGCTTTACTTCTTCACCACCGAAGGAATGAAGACGCAGTTCATCGACGCGAATCCCAAGGTCTGTTTGCAGGTGGAGGAAGTTACCGACAGCTCGCACTGGCGCAGCGTTATGGTCGTAGGTGAGGCCGGGCGATTGACGCGCGCGGACGAAACACAGCGGGCAATGAAACTCATCACCGAGCGCAATCCATCACTGACTCCCGCGATTAGTGCGACTCAGGTCGATTCAATGGGTCGCGCCGTCGATATCGCGCTCTACAGAATCAAGCCTGAGATTATGGATGGAAGACAAACCGAGCAGTGAATACGGGCCTCTTACAAACCTATTGAGCGCAGCAGATCATGAAACCGCGGTTCGGTCCTTACGCTGTCCAGATAGGGATGAGCGCTGAAGAAAACCAGCCAGGCCGAGCGGTTTTGATAAGCTTTTTCGAGCCACTCTAACGCTCGATCATTCTCGCCGAGTCCCACATAAACCAGCGCAAAGTGAAATGGCGAAACGTAGCGTTCCTCGGAAAGCAAGTGCATTTCATTGAGCACTTCGACGGCGTGACTCTGCTGATTTGAGGCCGCGTACGCGTGGCCCAGCGCCGCGATTACGTACGGATTGTCTTCGAGTTCACGGGCACTCTGAAACTCAGCGATCGCGTCGCCAAACTTTCCCTGCTGCTCGTACGCCAAACCAAGGTGCGCGTGCGCCTGAAAGAATTGCGGTTCGATCTCCAGGGCTTTGCGGCACTCTTCGATCGCCCGGTCGAAGCGGCGAGTGAGGTAATAATGGCGCGCCGCACCGATCGAGATAATAGGGGATAGAGGATCGACTTCCTGCGCCCGCTCGATCTCAGTGTCAGCTTCAGCGACTCGATCCATCGTTAACAGGTAAGCGGCGTACCAGTCATGCGCCGTCGCGTATTTTGGGTTGAGCGCGATCGCGCGCTTGAATTCCTGCTCGGCTGCCAGCCAATCCCAATCGAATTGATAATGCGTGAACGCCAGCGATGCGTTCGCTTCCGCGAGGCTGTCATCAAGCTCCAGCGCCTTGTTTGCCGCCGTCTTCGCTTGGGGAAACGAGTCCGCCGGCGGCAGGATGCTGTAATTCCCCAGGATGACGTAACAATCCGCGACCCCTGTTCCATCATGAAAACATCCGTGCCGCCTCAAGACCATCCGCGGCGATTGCGTTAGAGTGCGAATCGTCTCAGCAATCCCTCCTTTGAATACTCGGCAGTAAAACAGCGCCAGCGCGCAGTCAGCGCGCCACAGAGTTGAACCCAAGTCGTCGCGGTCAATTCTTACATTTTGGTTGCCTCTGGGGCGTTACGTCGAGATTCCTCGCTTAGATGTTTCGAGAGGACAGTGAGACGGCGACAGCATGTGTGAGCCAGCGAAGCTGGCAACAGCATAAAGCCTGGGGTGAAGCGAAGCGAAACCCCAGGATTGCGAACCCAAGAGGAGAGACGAGCCCAAGAAGTGGGCGACAGAACTATGAAAAATGATTCCATTCCATCCAGATTCGTTGCGACGTTATCTCCGTTCCACATCTGTCGCCCACTTGGTGGGCTTACAAATTACTTTGACAACTGGTTCCTGGGGCTTGCGCCCCAGGCTTTACGCTAACGCCGGCTTCGCCGGCTCGATGATCGGGCCATCATCAATTCACTCGATCAATCAACCAAAGGAGAGACGAACATGAACACACGAAACATCTTTACCAAACTTTCAATCGCCATCGCATTTGTCGCGCTCGCGGCCAGCGCCGCAATCTGGGAGGTGCGCCGGGTGCGCGCCACACAGCCGCCCGAGCCCGATCGCACCGTCGGGATGATCGGTGTCACGCGCGGGCAGACCGCCCGCCTCAATATCGTCAATCTCGCCGTCGCGGTTGACGGGCAATTGCCGCCCGACCCGTGCCGCGTGGTGCTCACGTTCCGCAACGCCGATGGGAGACCGTTCACCAACAGCGACGGACAACCGCTCCGTCGCGCAGTTGAGTTACAAGCCGGCCAGTCGGCTTTTCTCGATCTCAACGGCGACCTGTTCGCAGGGCCGCCATCTACCAACGCCGACACAACCGGGTCAGTGCGCTTGCAACTGCGCCCCTTCGTGCGCGTATTGCAAGCGCCACCCGATCCTGACCATCAATTTCCACCCGACCCGTGTCGCGCGACGATGGAAGTATTCGACAACGCGAGCGGCCGCACGTCGCTGTTCAGCGCGGGCTTTATACCGCCGCCCGATCCGGACCGCGTGAATGGTCAGTGACTATTAGCAGTTAGGAAATAGGGGTATGGGGGTTAGTTGGCGACTTTGATCTGAACTGCGATTGCTGAAGAGAGGACAATTACGATGAAGTTAAGAAATAGCCTAAGCCTGATCGTGATATTGGCATCACTATCACTTCTCGCGACGGTAAGCATGTCGAGCGAGGCGGCAAAGTCCGCGCCGAGCGCCGCGCCTGTGTTTGTGCCTTCGCCCACTCCACCCGATTACACCGAGGAGCCCGCAAACACTGATGGCCAGCAGGCAGTAATGGGAGATCAGCCCGACTGTCATAATGACGGCACTGCGTCGGGAATCGGCTGCGAAAATCTTTGGCACGATCAAGCCGCTAACGCTCCACACTTGTTTTATCTTCCGCCGTCGAAACATTCCGGCCGCCTGCTGGTCTTCTTCAACGGGAACGAAGGCAAACCGCATCCCGATCTGACGATCTATTCGTTTGCGGCGTCGCGCGGCTACCACGTGATCGGACTGTCCTATTTCGCGGCCGGCGACTCAGCCAAGATCAATGGCTGCGACCATGACGATGACCGGCTGGGCTGTTACGAAGACTTTGTGCGCGAAGTCTTGTTGGGAACCGATAACTGCACTCATGTAGCTTGCGACGAGTTGAAGATCAACAAGCACCCGCAAGACGCGGTCGTCAATCGTCTGCTCAAAGCGCTGGAGTGGGCCGCGGCTGCGCACCCGGGCGACGGTTGGGAACGATATCTGACTGCCAGCGGCGAAGTGGATTGGACGAAGATTAATATCGCCGGCTGGTCCAACGGCAGCTCGTTCGCTTCTTTGATGGGAATGCTCTTTCCCAGCGTCGGACGGGTCACCGTGTTCTCAGGTCCCAACGACGGCAAAGGAAACTCGGAGAACAATTGGGTTTCAGCTGATTACATTCAGAATGTACCGGGTCTTACCGACACCAGGTTCTACGGTTTGGTTCACGAACTGAATAAAGCAGAAGTGGACGACAACGGAGTCATCACTAGCGTGCTCTATCGAATCACCAAAAATTGGCGTAAGTTCGGGATGGGTCAGCCACTCAACGCATCGCCTTTTTATTTCGATCCAGTGCCCGGAGAGAGTCCGGATTTCGGAAACGCGCACATGTTGATTAGCACTAACCCGACTACTGACTACGCTGCCGCACATGGTTCGGTGGTTTACGGCCGTGAATGCAGCAAATTCGATGATGCGCATACCAGTTGTGACGAGTTCAAAGGTGATTGGATTGGTTACGACGCGGCGTGGCGCTGTGTTTTGGGTAGTGGCGACGCCAGCGTCAACTCGACGCCGGTAGCCGACGCCGGCCCAAATCAAACGGTTGAGTGTCAGGGAGCAGGCGGCGCCAACGTCGTGCTTGATGGCTCGCGCTCGACGGACGCTGACTGCGACGTTCTCACTTACACATGGACCGGACCTTTCGGCACCGCGAGGGGACGAAACCCACAGGTTTTTCTGCCGGTTGGAACAAACGTCGTTAACCTGACGGTCTCAGACGAATGGTCGTCATCTGCGCCCAGCACGACTCAGATAACAGTTCAGGACACTCAACCGCCCTCGCTTCAAGTCACCTTAACGCCGACGTTGCTCTGGCCGGCTAATCACACAATGGTTCGTATCGATGCCGCGGTCAGTTCTTCCGACAGTTGCGGTGGATCCCGACCCACTGTGGTTTTGACTTCGATCACCAGCGACCAGGCTGACGACGGCACGGGCGATGGCGACACTGCGGGCGACATTCAGGACGCCGCCTTTGGCACCTTCGACCGCAGCTTTCTCTTGCGCGCTGAACGCGCCGGCAACGATCCGCGGGGACGCACTTACACCGTTACTTATACAGCCTGCGATGCCAGCGGCAACTGCACGCAACGCAGCGCAACGGTCCGCGTGCCGCACTCGCGATAATGCTGCCCTTGCTGACGCGCGGGCTTTTGACACGCTATAGCGCCCTCAGCCCTGGCGCTCGAGGTGTATATTGCTCGCCGTCATGATCCGTCGCAGAAAATTTCATCGTCTGGTTTTCATCGCCGCCGGCGTTTACAACATCGCCTGGGGCATTCACAGCGTTTACGATCCACAATGGCTGTTTCGCTTCGCAGGAATGCCGCCGCTGAATCATCCGGCGATCTTCGCTTGTCTCGGAATGGTCGTCGGGCTGTACGGGATTATCTACTTTGAAGTAGCGTGCCTGCCTGAGCGCGGCTGGCTGCTCGCTGCAGTTGGATTGCTCGGAAAGATTCTCGGTCCGATTGGATTAGCGAGATTGATTTGGACGGGCGTTTGGCCTCGCGCCACGATCGTGCTGTGTCTGACGAACGATGTGATTTGGTGGATTCCGTTCGCGATTTATTTGTACGACGCCTGGCCGCGTCAACACCGGGAGCGGTAGCGACCCAATCGACGGAACTGTTCGGAGACAACATGAATCTGCAAGGACAGCCCATTCGATCCGCTCGCTATCGCTCGCGGTACTGACAACAATGGTACGCACGCCTCCGCCGTGCGGCGCAGGTTAGGCGTCTGCGCAATTCGGATGTTACCGCGCCTGATAGATCAGCGCATGTTTGCGCTTGGCTGCTCCAAATGCGAGTCCGCCGAGGGCGCCAAATCCTGCTCCCATTATTAGGCCTACCATTGTATAGGTCCTACCGTCATCGCCGGTGTGCGACGCTTTGATCCCGCCGATTCCGCCGCCTGCGGCTGTGCCAATGCCCGCGCCAATCGCGGCGTACTTCCCTTTCTCGGCCTTGCGATCCAGACGATGAATCTCGGCGATGGTGTCCCTGGCGATTACCTGCTGCTTGCTTTGCGCAGGATCGTCAACTCTGAATCGTTGACACTTGAGAATTCTCCGCGCAGAGTCTTTCCGTCTTTCAACTTGATCGAAAGATCGACGTCGCCCGAGAGGGCCTGCACGTTCGCCCAACCATCACCGGCTTGTTGAGCAAAAGCGGCCGGCGCCATGGTTGAGATCAGGAGAGTAGCTGCCGCAAGACAGGCTATCAGGGCTGATGTTCTTTTCATTGATGTCCTCGAAGAAAGTAACATTCGAATAACTCTATAGCCGGTGATGGCAACTTCGAGGCCGCCATAAAATAGGCTGCGTCAGCCAAATACTGCGGCTGCGGACGCAATAAAAGCATGACAGTTGACGTATACTGTCGCGGTCTTACTCCTGAAGTTCACTCTCCTGCTTTTACTATCTCAGGCTCTTAGGAAACGTCAGATGAAGACGAACCCGAGTCGCGCGCTCAAAGTATTTTCGGTTGCGCCCCTCAGTATGAAGAGACGACCCGTTGCGATCGCGCTAATCATTATCTTCGTCGCTGCCTGTGGCTTCTTACCGCGCAAGGTCAAGGTCGGCGAAGAATTTACTTTGCATTCGGGCGAGAAGGTTTCCGTGAGCGGCGCCGACCTCACGATTGAAGTCAAATCAATCGGCCACCAGTGGTATACCGATCGTCGCGCTGAGTCCGGCTACGTTGAATTGGTCATCAAAGGGCGCGGCGCTTCCGCACCCAGGAAAGTTGGAGTAGGCGAAACTGTCGATGAACGCGATTACATAATCAAAGTCAATTCGATCAATCCCTTCGGCCAAACCCCTGACTGCAAGCTCATCGTGAACCAGAAATAATCACGAGAACCCTCTCGAGAAATTCGCAAGATTCCCGGGCTCAAACGATTTGGCCGGACGCAGCGTTCCAGCGACCCTTACTGTGAGCGACCATTCCGCATGTATTCCATTAAGTGATTTACGGACTGTAGTAGCGCGCGGGCATTTCGCTCCATGCGTTCGACTGCGTCCTGGTGCATCGGCGACAGCGGTGTCTTCTGATCGCGTTCCAGGAACTGGCAGATGCCGATGATGACGTTCAGTGGAGTGCGCAAGTCATGGCTGACTCCTTTGAGGAAGTCCGCCTGGCGATGGTCATGGGTCATAAGTAATTGGTCGTGAGATCGCACCTGCTTGGGTGAGACATTAGTTGCGGCTTTCACTTTTCTCTTCTCAGCACGATGCATTCTCGAACCAGCAAGGTGGTGAGTCCTCCCCTCATCTCTAGTCGTAACTCAATTTACGTGCCCAGCGGGAAAAGGGTGCTCAAGTTTTGTAATCAGCGAACTGTCTCGCAAAGCAGATCTTGAGGCAAGGGCGTTTCGATGCACATTATCGACCAGGGTCGAGCGATTCCGGTACATCCCCGGCGGGCCGGGGAACCTCAATGATTCCTTGACGCAACCCGTTCGTTCCGCGCATTATTAGCCGCTTTGTTGATATTCGCTCGCAGCGCGATTCGCCAGTATTTTTCGTAACGCCATTCATGCGTCCATTGTCCCGCACGGCGCGCGCCTCCGCGGAGGGAGCAATCGCACCAGCCGAGCGGCCTGCTTATCGTTGAGCCTCGAATGAACATCGTCGCGCGGTTTCTTTTCGAACTTCAGGAGGTCTCCTTGCTGGCCGGTCGAGCCATCACTGGACCTTTCCGCAAGCCACGCTATATCCCCGAAACGATCGCCCAGATGGACTACATCGGCGTCGGGTCGTTGACGATCATTATTCTGACGGGGTTCTTCACGGGCGGCGTGCTGACCCTGCAAACCTATCAGACGCTGGAATCTTACGGGGCGGTCGATCAGCTGGGTTATCTGGTTTCCATCTCGCTGGTTCGCGAACTTGGACCTGTGTTGAGCGCGCTGATGGTCACCGGGCGCGCAGTATCGGCGATCTCAGCGGAGCTCGGTTCGATGGTGGTGTCTGAACAGATCGACGCCATGCGCGCGCTGGGAACAGATCCGATTCGGAAACTTGTGGCGCCGAGGATCTTCGCCCTCATCATCACGCTGCCGTTGCTGACGTTGATTACCGATGTGATGGGTATCGCCGGTGGCTGGGCCGTCTCGACGTGGCTTTTCGATTTGCCGTCAAGTATGTTCATCAATTCGGTTCGCGACGGCATCACCACTGACGACATCATCGGCGGAATTGTCAAACCGTTGTTCTTCGCATTCCTCATGGGTACAATCGCCTGTCGCAAGGGATTGAAAACGGAAGGCGGCACTGTTGGCGTGGGCCGCTCGACAACTTCGGCGGTGGTGATGGCTTCAATTATTGTAATCATTGCCGACTTTGTTTTGGCGCGCGCGCTGCAAATTATTCTGGGCACATCCACATGATGACGCAGGACTCAATCGATCAGGCCGCTGACAATCGGGTCAGTGAGCTGGCCGCTGAATCGACTTTTCGTGAAGTCGACGATCTCGATCGCGCCATTCCCGCGATCGAATTTCGCAACGTCACGATGGAATTCGACAATCGCAAGGTGCTGAACGATCTCTCTTTCAAAGTCATGAAGGGAGAAACGAAAATAATTCTCGGCGGATCCGGCTGCGGCAAGTCGACGACGATCAAGTTGGTGCTCGGGCTACTCAAGCCGGACAACGGGCAAATTCTGGTGGACGGCGAAGACATCACCAATTATTCGGAAGCTCAGATGATGAGCGTGCGCAAGAAGATCGGCATGATTTTCCAGGAGGGCGCGCTATTCGATTCGCTGTCCGTTTACGAAAATGTGGCGTTCAAGCTTCATGAGCAGGGCGTTCCCGAAGACGAAGTCGAAGCTGAAGTCCGTCGCATGTTGCGCTTTGTGAACCTGGAGGCGGCCATCGATAAGATGCCTTCAGAATTGTCGGGCGGCATGCGCCGTCGCGTGGGCATCGCGCGCGCGCTGGTCGGCGACCCGAAGGTGGTGCTGTTCGACGAGCCGACCGCTGGTCTCGATCCGCCTACGGCCCGCACGATCTGCGAACTCGCGATGAAGCTGCGTGACCTGGAAGATGTCTCGTCGATCTTTGTGACGCACGAGATGAATAACCTTGATTACCTGACTTCGGAATACGCGGTCGTGAACGAAGCCGGAGAGGTCGTGTTCGAAACTGAAGGCGAGAAGCTTTGCCTAATCAACAGCAAGGTTCTGATGATGCGCGACGGGCAGATCATTTTCAGCGGCACGGACGAGGCTTTACGCAAAGCCGACGATCCGTACATCCACAAATTTCTACGCGGACACTGACAAGCAAGGATGAAGGATAAAAGATGAAGGATGAAACCTCCATCGAAGCGTCTCGATTCCTTAAGAATCAGAAAGGACGGAACGATGTGATCGGGATGCCATCGTGATGAAGCCGCTTTTTGCTTCATCCTTCATCCCTCATCCTTCATCCCTGCACTTCGATGCCAAAATCAACCAGGAACATCGGTCTGAGCGAGTTACGCGTCGGCTTGCTCGTTTTCATCGCCCTCGCGGTGCTGGTCGTTTTGATTCTGAACGCGTCGGGTGAACTCAATCCCTTCAAGGGCCACCTGCACCTGCGCGCGCGGTTCGCGGATGCGAACGGTTTGCGCGATGGATCAGAGGTGCGTTTGGCGGGCGTGCGCATCGGCAAGGTCGATCGCATTCGCTTGTTGAGCCCGTCCGAGGTCGGCACCGCGGCCAACCCCCAGAAGATTGAGGCCTTCCTGACCATCGACAACAAGATCGACGGTGTGCCCGCGACCGATCGCATTCGCTCAGACTCAACCGCGCAACAGGCCGCCCCGAGCATCCTCGGCAGCGAAATGATCGTAAACATCACCCCAGGTACACCGCTGGGCCAGTCGGTCAAGGAAAATGATTTGCTCCCGTCGACGGCGGGTAACACTATGAGCGACCTCGCCAACTCAGGAACCGACCTCGCGCAGAAGCTGAGTAAACTCTCCGATCAATTGAATGAAGTCGTGAAGAACGTCCGCGACGGCAAAGGCACGGTCGGGCGCCTGTTCAATGACGAATCTCTCTATAACAATCTAAACGCGACCATCGCCGATGCCGAAGAGTTGGCGCGGCAAATCAAGACCGGTAAAGGATCGGCCGGTAAATTCGTCTACGACGAGGCGCTTTACAACAACGCGAACGACATCGCTCTGAATCTGAAGAAGCTTTCGGACGATCTGAATAACGGCCGCGGCACGGCGGGCAAGCTCATCACCAGCGATGAAATGTACAACAAGGTGAACGGCATCGCTGATCGCGTGAATCATTCAATGGATCAAATCGATCAGATCATCGCCGGCGTGAACCGCGGCGAAGGCACGCTCGGCAAGCTCGTTAAGGATGAAGCGATCTATAACGACGCGCGCACGGCGATTGCCCGCTTCAACACCACGGCTGCGCGCGTCGATAACGTCGTGGCCAATGCGCAACGCGGCGAAGGCACGCTCGGCAAACTCATCACCGATGAATCGCTCTATAACAATGTGAACCAATTGTCGTCCGAAGGCGTGAAGATGATCTACGACTTTCGCCAGAACCCGAAGAAGTACCTGACGATTAAGTTCCAGTTGTTCTAGGGCGTCCGTGATTTAACCCCTCGGCACATATGAAGCGGAAGTTCTTTTCAGCATTGATTGCTGCTTCGTTGGTAGCGTGGTCTGCCTGCTCGGCGCCGGTCAAACTTCCGGCGACGATGCTCGGAGTCTGGACCGAAGACATGACGAAGGACACCCTGAGCGGCACTTCCAAATTTGAAAAGTCAAATGGATATACCGCGATTCGATTTGAGCAGCCGGCGGGCGGCAAAGCTGTCATTTTCGTCAGCGCGTTCTACGATCCAATCAAACGGGAATACACCTGGTCGAATCCGTATCCATTAAAAGAGATCGGAAACAACAGTTGGTCTTTTGCGTACTACAAACGTGAAGTTTCAATCCGGCTGGACGAGAAGAACCAATTGCAGGTCAAAGGCCTGATGATGAGGGGCTACAATCAGGATCTCATCAAGAAAGATCCCGAACCGGTAGAAGCAATCTTCATCAAGCAGGGCTGATTCGCCCAAGCAGTACAAATCGATCCAGTCACAAAGAGGATATGTCTATGAATTACCGAAGCGTCGCGCTCTTTTTTCTCGTGCTCTCAATGTCCACATTTGCAATCATGAAAGTCATGGCCCAGGATGGAAATTCGATGCTCCAGCCGCCTGCTACCGAAAAAAAGCCGAAGGTTACTGAAATCAACGGCGACAAGCTGGTCGATAATTATTTTTGGCTGCGCGAGAAGACGAATCCCGCGGTCATCGCCCACCTTGAAGCCGAAAACGCCTACACCGATTCGGTGATGAAGCCGACTGCGGCATTACAGGAAAAGCTCTACAACGAAATTCTCAGTCACATCAAACAGACGGACAACAGCGTGCCGTATCGCCTGGGCGATTACCTCTATTACACCCGCACGGTCGAAGGACAGCAGTATCCGATTTTCTGTCGCAAGTCGGCGCTGAATGACGCGCAGGAACAGGTCCTCCTGGATCTGAATGAAATGGCCAAGGGTCAGAAGTTCATGTCCGTCGGCAGCTTTGCGCCGAGCGACGACGGAAACCTGCTCGCCTTCTCAACCGACAACACCGGTTATCGCCAGTACACGCTCCAGGTAAAGAATCTGAAAACCGGTGAGCTGATGCCCGAAAAGATTGAGCGCGTTGATAACGTCGCCTGGGCCACGGATAACAAGACTCTGTTTTACGTGACCGAAGACGACGTAACCAAGCGCAACGACAAGATGTTTCGCCACGTGCTCGGCACCGACAAATATGAACTGCTGTATAACGAAAAGGACGAATTGTTCGACATCGGCGTCGACCGATCGAGAGACAAAGCGGTAATCCTGCTGGGCGCGTACAGCAAAACCTCGACTGAGTTTCAATACATTCCGGCTAACGACCCGAACGCAACCTGGAAAGTCATCCTGCCGCGCCAGGCAGATCATGAATACGACGTCGATCATCGCGGCGATCTTTTCTACATTCGCACCAACAAAGGCGCGACAAACTTCCGCGTCGTGACGGCGCCGGTTTCGGATCCGTCCGAGAAGAACTGGAAAGATTTCGTGGCCCATCGTCCGGCCGTGAAGATCGATGCCATCGAGTTGTTCTCGGATCACGCGGTGCTGTCTGAATGGGAAAACGGCCTCGAGCAAATCGAAATCGTAAACTTTAAGAACAATCAACGTCATCGCATCGCCTTCCCCGAGCCGGTTTATTCCGCCAGCACGAGCAACAATCGCGAATTCAACACGACGGTGGTGCGTTACAACTATCAATCGCTTTCCACGCCGAGTTCGGTGTTCGATTACGACATGAATTCGCGCCAGGCGACATTGCTCAAGCAAACGGAAGTGCCCGGCGGTTTCGACAAGAACAATTACAAGACGGAGAGGGTTTTTGCCACTGCTTCTGATGGCACGAAGATTCCCATGTCCGTGGTCTATCGGAAGACAGTGAAACTGGACGGTTCGGCGCCGCTGCTGCTTTACGGCTACGGTTCTTACGGCATCTCGATCCCGCCGTCGTTCTCAGCGGGCCGTCTCGCGCTGCTCGATCGCGGAGTGGTTTACGTGATCGCGCACATTCGCGGCGGCGGTGAGCTCGGCGAACCGTGGCGCGACGCCGGGCGCATGATGAACAAGATAAATACTTTCACGGACTTCATCGCGTGCGCCGAACATCTCGTCAATAACAAGTACACCTCGAAAGACCGCATCGCGATTCAGGGCGGCAGCGCCGGCGGCATGTTGATGGGCGCGGTCACCAACATGCGTCCCGATCTCTTCAAAGCCGTTATTGCGCAGGTGCCGTTCGTCGATGTGCTGAACACGATGCTCGATGCGTCGCTGCCTTTGACGACGAGCGAGTACATCGAATGGGGCAACCCGAACGAGAAGCCCGCGTACGATTACATGAAGAAGTATTCGCCCTACGACAACGTTCACAAGGCGAACTATCCGGCCATGCTGGTGAAGGTTTCGCTGAACGACAGCCAGGTGCCATATTGGGAAGGCACGAAGCTGGTCGCAAAGCTCCGCGATTATAAGACCGGCAACAATCCGCTGATCCTGAAGGTGAACATGGGCGCGGGACACGGCGGCGCTTCCGGGCGCTACGACGCGATTCGCGAAACGGCTTTCGATTACGCGTTCGTGCTCTGGCAAGTCGGGAAGACAGATTAGGTATGGCATTCCGATGAAGTCTCGAATAATCTTGCGGGCGCTAGCGGAAATCGGCTTCATCATCTTTTTGTTTTACACCAACCTACTGATGGGCGAGTTCACCCGCCTTCACAGCGCGCAACGAGTCTCTCTCGGCTATGCGATCTGGGACATCATCACGCCGATGAATGCGCTGATTGGACTGATCGGCGCAATCATCGGTTATTTGTGTATCGAACAGTTCAGGAAGCATCTCTGATGCACAAGATCAATCTCTCCGAGAAACTCTCGCTCATCCACGATCACTGGAATCCGCGCATCGCCGGTGAACTGAACGGTCAACTCCTCAAGCTCGTTAAGTTTGAAGGGCCATTCACCTGGCATCATCACGAAAATGAAGACGAGATGTTTCTGGTCGTGAAGGGTCGCTTTCGGATGGACTATCGCGAAAACGAGAGCGAGCGGTCGGAATGGATCGAGCCCGGCGAATTCATCATCGTGCCGCGCGGCATCGAGCATCGTCCCTTCGCGGAATCAGAATGCGAAGTTCTTCTTTTTGAGCCTGCAACAACTCTCAACACCGGCAATGTGGAAGATGAGTTTACGCGAAAGCAGTTGGACCCGATTTAGCGGAACCCATGGCTCCGTAGGAGCCAAATATTTATAGCCAAGCACCATCTAATAGTCTTCTACGGGAGGAGACATGCGCCGCTGCATGTCTCCTCCCGTAGTATTTTCAAAAGACCACCAACAGCTATAAATATTGCGCTCCTAACGGAGCGCTGGAAGTTGTACTTCACCGACCGCGCGTGTAAGTTATCAGTATCTCAAAGGACTAACAGGAGAAGCTGTGGCTGACACGCAAACTGGCCCGACCGTCGCTGATCTTTTTCGCCGCGCCCAGGCAATCAAACGAGAGAACCCGCAGGCGCCTTACCGCGACATCGCTAAGCAACTGACCCGCGAATTCTCCGGCGGCCCATTTCCCCCGGCTTACAACTTGACGATTCCCGAACAGGACGCGCGCGCGCCGGAAGAGGATTGGTCGGCGGGACTGCCGCTGGTTCTGCGCGGCATTCAGCAGAAAGATTGGAACGACGTCGTCCAAGGCATCATTCTCTCGCTCGAGCAAACGGAGAATTACGAGAGCCAGCGCGGAGGCGAAGGCACCCGCGATGATTGGCACGATCGATCGAAGGGCATTCGCGGCGCGGTGGAAAAGGGCGTCGGCAAGTGGATGCCCGAAGAGTTGGTCCAACTGGCAGAGAGGTCGGTACAGAACCGCTCGCGGTAGTGAGCGAGTGATTCTGTACTTCGAAAGATCTCCTTCGATGTATCGGTGATCCCCATGAATGAAAATTACGCTGAACTGATGACGACGTTCCCTCTGTTTGAGGGATTCACGGTTAATGGCACCAAGAGACTTTTGGATTCAGGCCAGGTGAAAGAGCTTGCGGCTGGTGAACTCCTGTTGAAGGAAGGCGATGAGGCTGATTTCGCCGCGCTCGTGCTGACTGGCAAGATCGAAGTCTTCGTCGAGCGTAGTAATAAGGATTTCATCCTGACTGAAGCGGCCCCCGGAGCCATACTTGGTGAACTGGCGCTGCTCTGCGGCATTCCTCGTTCTGCCTCAGCGCGGGCGAAAGAGAATTCGACAGTCCTTGAGTGGACAGACGAAACTCTACGGACGTCGCTGCTGCGCGATCGATCATTGGCGCAGCGAATCTTCCGGCAGACGCTGCGAACCTTAGTCGATAAAGAACGTGAACTGGTGGACTCGTTGGTGAAAACGCAAACCGTCGGTTGACGACTGACCTCTGATCTCTAACCTCTGATCTCTGCTGCTTATGAGTTTTCTCGACGCTCTAATTAAAGATCCCGAATACCAGTCGCACGAGCCGCGCAAGCCGGAAGAGATCGCGGAGCCGGACGTAATCATCTCGCCGGACACGCGCCGCGATAATCGAATTCCGCAGGGTCAATCGCGAACAAAAAAGTGGCCGGTGCTCGATGCGCACGGCACACCGCCAATCGATCTGGCCACGTGGCAATTCGAAGTTGATGGTCTCGTCGAGAATCGTCTCGAGTTTTCGCTGGATGAATTCATGCAACTGCCCGCGGTGAAGGTTTATGCGGACTTTCACTGCGTCACGCGCTGGTCGCGACTCGATAACGTTTGGACCGGCGTGTCGACGCGCGAGATTGCCGAACGCGCAGGCCTAAAGCCGGAAGCGAAATTTGTGCTGGCGCTGGCTTACGATTACGGGTGGACCACCAACGTCCCCATCGAGTACTTCCTTAAAGAGGATTCATTGTTTGCTTTTCTTCACGACGGCCAGCCGATCCCTCCTGACCATGGTGGTC
>Ga0134121_10001205_pt1 | contig 24824 bp, 28 predicted proteins | sample KB301_FD_96463 | JGI IMG/M metagenome (GOLD analysis project Ga0134121, IMG submission 96463) | Terrestrial soil microbial communities without Nitrogen fertilizer from Kellogg Biological Station, Michigan, USA - KB3-0-1 | ecosystem: Environmental > Terrestrial > Soil > Unclassified ... | reverse complement strand
TCCAGGGTCCGCTCAATCCGAAGTACGCGAACCTCGAGGACATGACGCCTCGCGAGATGATCACCGTGTGGCCGCTGGCGATCATCTCGATCATCCTGGGCATCTACCCGTCGTTCTACCTGAACATCATCCAGCCGGCGATCAACCGGCTGGCGGACCACATGAACATGCCGTGGGTCTCGGCGCTGAAATAGATGACTGACAATACCTGGGTCCTGGAAGGGCTGAAGCTCGCCAAGCCGGAGCTGGCGCTGGTCGCGTCGATTCTGGTGGTGATCCTCGCCGACCTGGCGAACCTGCGGAAGACGGCGGCGTTCTTCACGCTGCTCGGGCTGTTCTTCGGCGCGTGGCTCACCGGCCAGCTCCTCTGGCCCGAGGCCTCGACCGGCGAGCGGCTCGCCGACCCGATCAACAAGCTCGCATTCCGGGACGCGTACAAGGTCGACGGCTTCGCGAACTACTTCAAGCTGATGTTCCTCCTCTCGTCGCTGGTCGTGACGGTCTTCTCGATCCCGGCGATCAAGGACTGGACCTCGGGAAAGGGCGAGTTCTTCACGCTGCTGCTCTCGTGCACGTTCGGCATGATGCTGATGGCGGGCGCGAACGACCTGCTGATGATGTACCTGTCGCTGGAGTTCGTGTCGATCACGAGCTACATCATGGCAGGCTTCCTGCGCAAGAACCGGAAGAGCGCCGAGGCGTCGCTGAAGTACATCATCTACGGCGCCGCCGCGAGCGGCTTCATGATCTACGGCATGACGTTCCTGTACGGCCTGACGGGCAGCCTGAACGTCGAGGCGATCGGCCTGTCGATCGCGAAGAATCCCCCGCAGGCGACGATGACGCTGATCACCAGCGTGCTCATCATGGCCGGCTTCGGGTACAAGATCGCCGCCGTCCCGTTCCACATGTGGTGCCCGGACGTCTACGAAGGCGCGCCCACGCCGGTGACGGCGTTCTTCAGTGTCGGCCCCAAGGCGGCCGGCTTCGCGATGCTCGCCCGCTTCCTCCACGAGGTCTACCGGTCGGAGCCGGGCGGCGCGGCGTTCGAGTGGAAGCTCGTGATCGCGCTCCTCGCGGTGCTGACGATGGCGGTGGGCAACTTCGCCGCGCTCCACCAGCAGAACCTGAAGCGCCTGCTCGCGTACTCGTCGATCGCCCACGCGGGCTACCTGCTCGTGGCGTTCGTCGCGTTCACGCCCGGGGCGCTCTCGGCGCTGCTCTTCTACCTCGTAATTTACGTCGTCATGAACGTCGGCGCGTTCCTCGTCGTGCTGGTCCTCGAGCAGAAGTACGGGATCGAGACGGTCGACGGCTGCCGCGGCATGGGCTGGCGCTCGCCGATGCTCGGCGCCGTGATGACCGTGTTCCTGTTCGCCCTGACGGGCCTGCCGCCGACCGCCGGATTCGCGGGCAAGTTCCTGGTCTTCTCCGAGGTGATCAAGTACGGGGCGAATCCCAATCAACCCCACGCCCTGGGCGTCGCGCTCGTGATCGTCGCGCTGGTCTTCTCCGTCATCTCGCTGTTCTACTACATGCGGATCGCGGCGGCGATGTACCTGGCGAAGCCGCGCGAAGGCGAGGCCCCCGAGGTCTCGCCCGGCCCGGTCTACGGCGCGCTGCTCCTGCTGCTCGCCGCGGGCACCTTGATCCTCGGCGTCTTCTGGGGCCCGCTCCAGCAGCTGACGGAAAAAGCCAGCTTCTAGAAATCCGTATTTCCTAAAGCCGCCCCGTCTTCTTCCTCTCTATCCGGTAACGGATCGCTCACGAGGGCCGTCTACGTCCCGTATCACCGAGGGATCAGGGGAGGAATCATGCGCCGTTCCACGCCGATTCTGGCCGTTCTGCTGCTCGCGTCGCTGCTGGCCAACGGACTTCTCGCCGTGCGCCTCTCGCGCCGGACGGAGCCGGATCCCATCGCCGCCCGCAAGGCGGCGGCCGCCGAGCGCGCGGGCCGTCCCGACGAATCGGTCGCGACCCTCAAGGAGTCGCTGGACGCGGAACGGAAGAAGAACGAGGAGCTGCGGGTCCGCATCGAGCGGCTCGAGACCGACAAGAAGGTCCTGGCGCAGGACGCGCCCGGCGCGGCGTCCGGGGCGGCCGACAAGCTGGCCGCATTCCGCGCGAAGCTCAAGAAACTGTTCAAGACGATGAAGGATCCGGCCGCCAAAGCCGGCGCCGTCGACCCCGAAAGCATGGTCGAGCTCACCGACACCATGATGGAGTTCTTCAAGCTGTCGGCGACCCGCGCCAAGGATCCCAAGACGTACGCTGACTATCTGCACGCGTTCTACGAGGTCGGACTCGACGGAGAAGGGTCGCCGCTCACGGCCGACCAGTCGGCCGCGCTGTCGAAGATGTTCCAGGAGTACGGCGAGGGGCTCGGCCGAATCCCCCAGGCGCCGGCGGGAGAGAAGCTGCTGAAGGAGATCGAGCTCGAGGCGGCGACGATGGCGCGCGTCAAGTCGGTCCTTACCGAGCAGCAACGGACGGCCATGTCGAAGGACAACATGGAGCTCCTCGCGGCGGGGAACATGATGTCGATGTCCTACGTCTCCAGCCAGGGCGCCGCGGACCAGATCGCGAAGCAGTGGACCGCGCTCTACCAGCTGGATGCCGCCCAGCTGCCCCAGGCGACCGTCGCCGCCCAGCAGTACGTCGACGCGATGAAACGGCTGAACGAGGAGACCAAGACCAAGGGATTCCCGTTCGCCCAGCAGGGCACGCCGGAGGCCTACGACTACCGGCTCCGGTCGGCGCGGGAGCAACTGGCCGCGCTTCAGACGCTCTCCGGGTCGATGACGTCCGCCCAGCAGGAGAAGCTGCGCACCCAGACGATGCGCGAGGTTTACATGCTCGACGGGGCAGCGACGGTCACCGTTCCCGCCGACAAGTAGACTGTCACAAAAGAGACGGTCTGTTTTGTGATATTTTTCTTGTCATAAGTATGAACATGTTCATATCTTATAGGCATGGGAACGGTGGCGGTCGTCGGCGGAACGGGCTTCCTGGGACGGTACGTCGTCTCCGCGCTCCGGGCCGCCGAGTGGGAGGTCCGGCCCCTCTCGAGGCGGACCGGCTGCGACGCGCGGAGGATCGACCCGGAGGCTCTCCGGGGCTGCGCCGCCGTCGTCAACCTGGCCGGGATCAAGCGCGAGGCGGGGGACCAGACGTTCCAGGCGGTCCACGTCGACCTCGTCGCGCGCCTCGTCGAGGCGATGAAGACCGCGGGCGTCCGGCGGCTCGTCCACATCAGCGTCGTGGTGGCTCGCCCGGCGCCCGAGCTGCCGTATCACGACACTAAATGGAAGGGCGAGGAGATCGTCCGCGGCAGCGGCCTCGACTGGACCCTCCTGCGGCCCGGCGTGATCTACGGCGCGGGCGACGACCTGCTCTCCCATCTCGCGGTCATGATCAACGCCGCGCCGGTGTTTCCGATCGTCAACGACGGCTCGGCGCCGATGATGCCGGTCTACGCGGGCGACGTGGCCGCGGGCGTGGTCGGCGCGTTGAAGAACGCGTCGAGCGCGGGGAAGACGATCGAGCTCGTCGGACCCGACCGGCTGCAGCTGCGCGACGTCGTCGGCCGGACGGCGGAGGCGCTGGGGCGACCCGTGCGGATCTGGTCCACTCCGGTCGCGCTGATGAAGCTCCCCGTCGGGATCATGGAAGCGGTGATGGCGAAGCCGCTCTCGACGCGGGCGCAGCTGGCGATGCTGGTGGACGGGCTGGCCGGCGATCCGGAGCCCGCGCGGAAGGAGCTGGGCGTCGAGCCCGCGCCGTTCACGCCGGAGCGGCTCCGGCCGATGGTCGAAGGCCTGCGGCTGAAAAAGGAAATCCCCGCGCCGGTGGGGCTGGGCCTCTACCTGCTCGCCGCGATCCTCCTCGCGTTCGCGTTCCGCGGTCCGGTCGGGCCGTGGAAGGGCATGACGATGGCGATGGGCGTGCTGCTCGCGGGCTCGCTCTCGGTCGGCGCCGTCCGCTCGCGGATGGTGCCGACGCTGCCGCGCGTCGCGCTCGGCCTGGTCGCGGGCCTGGTCCTCTACGGGTTGACGCGGCTCGGCGTCCTGATCCTCCAGCCGATCTGGCCCGCGTGGGAAACCTACGCGCGGACGCTCAGTTCCTGGAAGACCGGCCTTTCGATTCCGTTCCTCGCGGTGACGCTCGTGATGATCATCGTCGCCGAGGAAGCGATGTGGCGCGGCGTCCTCTCGCGCTTCTTCCAGGAACGGCTCGGCCACGTCCTCGGAATCCTCGCGGGGGCGGTGTTCTACGCCGGCGCCCACCTCATGACGATGAACCCGCTGCTGCTGGGCGCCGCGCTCGGATGCGGGATCTTCTGGGGACTGCTCTACGCGGCGACCGACGACCTCACCGCGCCGATCGTGAGCCACCTCGTATGGGACGTGCTGGCGATGTTCGTCCTGCCGCTGGTGTAACGGCCTACTTCCGCTGGACCTCAAAGACCCGCAGATCGAAGTTTCCGCAGCCGCCGAGCAGCTGGTCTCCGCGGGGAGTCCACGCGACGGCGTAGAACGAAGTCGGGTGAGGGATCGTTTCCACGAGCGTCGCGGAGACGGCGTCCCAGATCTTGATGCCGTCCTTCTCGGACGTCGTCGCGATCCAGCGGCCGTTGGGCGAAACCGCCAGACCCCGGACGTTGCCGGAGTGCGATCCGAAGACGCGCGGCGTCCCCGTCAGCAGGTCGTACTGGACGACGTCGACCTTGACGCCGGCGACGACCGACTTTCCGTCCGGCATGAACGCGATCTTGAAGCACGCGGCGGGGCCGATGCTGATGCTCCGCGATTCGCGCCCGGTGACCAGATCCCAGAGCTTGATGTCGTCCGACGCGGCCCCGATGGCCGCCAGCTTCCCAGGGCGATCGAGCGCCGCGGACATGGCCCCCTTGGCATGGCCCTCGAAGACGTGCCTCGTCATCCCGGTGGCGACGTCCCAGACCTTCCCGCGGGCGTCCGTGCTCGCGGACAGCAGGTTCTTCGAATCGGGAGTGAAGACGAGGCCCAGGACCTGGTGGGTGTGGCCGTTGATGACCCGCAGCTGCATCTTCGCCGTGTCCCAGATCCGCACCTTGCCGTTCTCGAACCCCGCGGCCAGCCACTTTGCGTCCGGGGAAATGGCGGTCGACGTCGCCTTATCCTTGTCCTTCTGCCCCTCGTGGATCTCCTTCGGCGTCCGCGATGCCACGTCCCACAGCCGCACCGTTCCCTCGAAGCTCGCGGTCAGCATCATCCGGCCGTCCGGGGAAAACGCGATCGAATGGACCGCGTTCTTGCACCCCAGGAACGGCGGCAGTTCCGTGAGCCCGGGCCAGGTGGTCTCGACGGGAAGGGGAACGGGAGTCGGCGGCGGGGGAGGAGGCGCCGGCTTCAGCTTCGCCAGCGCGTCGTCCAGGTCCTTGAGCATCTCCGGCCAGTTCCACTGCTTGACCCGCGCGCGCCGCGCCTCGACCTCGAGCGCGAGGTCCGTCTTCTTCGCCGCTTCGGCTTCCGCCAGCAGCTGTCCGAAGAGGTCCTGGACCGCCTTCTTCAGCGCCTCGCTCCGCCTGGCGACCTCGCCCGTCCACTCCGCGCCCTCATGGCGCTTCGCCGCCTGGGCGAGCATGTCGCGGGCCGTTCCGAAGTTCTCGGCTTTCCGCAACGTCGCGACCAGCGTATCGAGCTCGGTCAGCTCCTTCTCCAGCGCGCGCTTCGGATCGACGTTCGCCGGCGCCGGAGCGGGCCGCGCGGTGCCCTTCAACTTGCGCTCCGCTTCCTTCATTCCGGCGGCCGCCGCCCGGTTGTGCGGATCCTCCTCGAGGACGCGTCCGAACTTGACCAGCGCCTCCTTCGGCTTGTCCTCGGCCAGGAGCTGGAGTCCCTGCGCGATGTACTGGTCGGCGTCGAACGACGATCCGGAGAAGGCGACGGCGAGGATCACGGCGATCGCGATCGCGGCGCCCGCGCCGATGCCGACGTAAAGGCCGGTCTTCGACGGCGCCGGGGGGCGAGCGGCCGCCGTCGGACGCGCGGGGGCGGGCGGCTTCTCGCCCTTGATCCAGCGGGTCATCTCGTCGGCGAACGCCTTCGCGGTCGGGTGGCGCTCCTGCGGGTTCTTCGAGAGCGCCTTCATGCAGATCGCCTCGATGCGCGGGTCGGACTCCGCGTTGCGGAGGCGGTCCGACGGCGGCGTCACCGGCTCGTTCACCGTTTTCATGATGAGCTTGAGCGGCGTCTCGGCCTCGAACGGCACGCGGCCGGTGAGGATCTCGTAGAGCATGACGCCGAGCGACCAGATGTCGGCGCGGTGGTCGACGTCCTTTTTGGCTTCCGCCTGCTCGGGGCTCATGTAGGCCGGCGTGCCCATGACCTCGCCCGAGACGGTGAGGGCGAGCGTCGGAGCCGACGTCCCGCGCTTCGCCAGGCCGAAGTCGGTGACGTGCGGGCGGTTGGCGGAGTCGACGAGGATGTTGGCGGGCTTCAGGTCGCGGTGGATGACGCCGTGGCGGTGGGCATGGTCGACCGCGAGGGCGACGTCGCGCAGCACCGCGATCTGCTGCTTCCGCGGCGCGGAGCTCTTCTTCCGCCATTCCGAGAACTGCAACCCCTCGATGAACTCCATCGCGATGAAGCGCTGGTCGTCCTCGGTGCCCGCCTCGTAGACCCCGACGATGTGGGGATGCTTCGGCAGGTTGGCGCAGAGGCGCGCCTCGCGGAGGAACCGCTCCTCGTCCAGCCGGCGCGTCTCCTCGGGCGTGTTGAATCCCGTCAGGAGCGTCTTCAGCGCCACGCGCCGCCCGAGTGCCGGATCCTGGGCTTCGTAGACGACGCCCATGCCGCCGCGGCCGAGCTCCTTGATGATGTGGTACTTGCCCACGCGCTTGGGCGGTCCGCCCTTGGCGAGGTCGCTGATCACGCCCACCTGCGCCTCCGTCAGCAGCCCGCGGGAGATCAGGCTCGTGGCGAGCAGGGGCTGCTGCCCGCCGGACTGCGACATCTGGAGCAGGACTTCGGCGAGCTGGTGGGCGGTCAGGAGCCCCAACTCGACGGCCTTGCGGCCGATGTGCGCGTCCTGCGGCTCAGGAGATCCCGGAGGGGTTCCCATGGAATTGCACCAAGCTTACCTTGAGGAAGGCGTCCGGACCAAGGAAAGCGTCGGCTTCCCCCGGCGTCAGGTGATATAGTGGCCCGAGTGGAACTCCAGGTCCCCCCGCGCACGGAATACGATCGCCGCCGCGCCGCGCGACAGGCGGACGTGAACGCGCTCCGGGCGGTCGACGACCGCGTGGCGAGCGTGGGGCTCTGGGCCGCCACCGCGGCGGGCGTCCTGCTGCTCCCCATCCTCCTCGGGCTGATGTCGCCGGTCTGGCTCGCGATCCCGGCCGCCGTGATCCTGATCGCCCGGGTCATCCACGTCCGCTACGACAACCGGATCCAGGTGCTCGAGGCGGGCGTCCGCCACTACGACCGCGGGCTCGCCCGGATGGAGGACCGCTGGGCGGGGCAGGGGCGCGACGGCCGCGAGTTCGAGGACGCGGCCCATCCGTACGCGGGCGACCTGGACCTCTTCGGCCGCGGGTCGCTGTACGAGCTGCTCTGCACGGCGCAGACCCGGACCGGCGAGAAGACGCTCGCGAGCTGGCTGCTCGCGCCCGGCGCGCCGGCGGCGATCCGCGAACGTCAGGGGGCGGCGAAGGAGTTGCGCGACCGGCTCGACCTGCGCGAAGATCTGGCGCGGCTCGGGGGCGACGTGGCCAAGGGCGTGAAGCCCGAGGACCTGACGGCCTGGGGCTCCGCGCCCCCGGAGCTGCCGACGCCGATCCGCGTCCTCGCGCGGTTCCTCACGGCGATGTCGCTGGCGTCGATCCTGCTCTTCCTCCTGGGGATCAGCCCGTGGCCGCTCGCGGGGACGATCCTGTCGATCCTGATGTTCAACTGGCGCGTCTCCGGCCGCGTCGGACGCGTGGTCCACTTGAGCGAGCGGGCGGAGCGCGAGCTCGACATCCTCGCGGGCGTCCTCCGGCGGGTCGGCACCGAGACGTTCGAGACGCCGCGGCTCCGCGCGCTGCTGGAGTCGATGCGCGACGCGGACGTCGCGCTCGGCCGCCTCGCGAAGCTGGTGTGGCGGCTCCAGGCGACGCGGAACGAGATGGTCACCGCGGTGGCGGGCCTGATCCTCTGGCGGAGCCACTGCGCGTTCGCGCTGGAGAACTGGCGCGAGCGATGGGGGCGCGAGGTGCCGCGGTGGCTCGACGCCGTGGGCGAGATCGAGGCGCTCGGCGCGCTCGCGATGTACTCGTACGAGAACCCCGACGATCCGTTCCCCGAGATCCGAGAGGACGCCGCCTGCTTCGAGGGCGAGCAGCTGGGCCATCCGCTGCTGGCGCGGCGGACGTGCGTGCGGAACGACGTCCGTCTCGGCGGCGCGCCGAAGGTGCTGATCGTCAGCGGTTCGAACATGTCGGGCAAGAGCACGCTGCTCCGGACGGTCGGGGTGAACGCGGTGATGGCGCTGGCGGGCGCGCCGGTGCGGGCGCGGAGGCTCGCGGTCTCCCCGCTCGCGGTGGGGGCGACGATCCGCGTCCAGGACTCGCTCCAGGCGGGCATGTCGCGCTTCTACGCCGAGATCAGCCGGATCAAGCAGCTCATGGAGGCGGCGTCGGGGCCGCGGCCGCTGCTGTTCCTGCTCGAGGAGGTCCTGGCCGGGACCAACTCGCAGGACCGGAAGGCGGGCGCGGAGATCCTGATCCGCGAGTTCGTCGCGAGGAACGCGATCGGCCTGGTGACCACGCACGACCTCGCGCTGGCGGGGGCGGTCGACGTGCTGGGCGCCGCGGCGGCGAACGTCCACTTCGAGGACCAGCTGGTCGACGGCAAGCTGGTGTTCGACTATGTCCTGCGGCCGGGCGTCGTCACCAAGAGCAACGCGCTGGCGCTGATGCAGTCGATCGGACTTCTCGACGGAAAGTCCGGTCCCGCTCCGTCCAGATAGTAGATGAAGAGAGCCGTCTGGGTCGTGATCCTGGCGGGTTGTTCCACGCCGTCGCCCTCCCCGGAGCCCCTCCCTCACCGCGATCCGCCGAGGCAGGAGTGCAGGATCGTCGTCGAGGCGGAAAGCAAGGAGTGGCAGAAGATCGCGGAGGAGCTGACGAAAGGGTGCTCGGTCGGCGAGCAGCAGAAGCTCCTCGAGTCGGAGCGCCACTACCAGCTCGGGCTGGCGTGGTTCAACAAGGGCGACTTCGAGAAAGCGAAGATCGAGGCGCAGCTCGCGGTGGAGAAGTGGCCGGAGCACCTCGCCGCGCGGAAGCTGCTGGCGGACGTGGGCGAGATCCTGGTGGGCGGCCCCACGGGGCTGCGCGGGATCGGCGACCACGACCTCCGGGTCGCGCTCGTGACGGTGGAGCAGCAGCAGCTCGAGATCACGAACCACATCCTCCACGGCGGCCGCTTCCTGGACGCGAAGATGTACAACAGCGCGCTGCGCGAGTTCGAGAACGCCGAGTTCAAGATCCGCAACATGCCCCACGACGTGAAGACGATGAACGACCTGCTGCCGAAGGTCCGGGAGTTGAAGGCGCGGGCGAAGTCCGCCATCCGGGACTGACTAGTCCGGGAACGGGTACGACATCATCCCCTTCTCGAACTCCTTGGGCCAGGCCTCTCCCCGAAGTTCCGCCTCCAACCTGCCGTTGCGATCCAGGATGAAGAATTCGCGATTGCCCGCGCGAAGGTGACCGAATCGGTGGTCGATCCAATCCATGATGAGCCTCAGGTTCTTGTCCTCGATGCGGTCGAGGTTGCAGAGAAAGCTCTTGGGACGCTCGGTGCGAAGGGTCACCATCAGCGCGCTGTCCTTCTCCAGCAGGGCCAGGTCGCGCGAATCGTTGCGGAGCGGCCGGGAGAAGGTCGCATAGAGGTTGCCCGCGACGACGGCGAGCGCGGCGACCACGGCGACGACCCGTAGATAGCGCGTCGGCTTCAGCTCCGGCCATGCGATCGCCGCGAAGAAGCAGGCCAGCGGGACCGCGGTTGCGGTCCAGAGGTACTGGCGGCTGGGCATCGTGTATCCCTTCATGTGCGCCAGCGTGAAGATGAGGGGCATGACGAGGATCAGCGCGGTGAGCGCGACGGGCGGAAGGGCGAGCTCGCGCAGCGCGGGGCGCTTGAGCGCGAGCCACGTCATCACGCCGCCCGCGATCCAGACGTGCAGGTTGCTGAGCAGCCAGAAGCGGAGGAAGTGGGGCGTTTTTTCCCCGTAGCTCAGCTCCTCGTAGGAGGCGTCGACGGATCGAAGGGCGTAGTACGCGCCGACGACCGCGGGAAGCGCCAGCATCCGCGCGCCTTCCCGGAGGATCTCCTTCGCGGAGCGTCCCTCGGCCCGCCGGACGACGACGAGCGCGATTCCGACCGCGAGGATCTGGAAGCAGGCCGCCGTCGCCGTCGCCGCCAGGAGCGTGAGAATGAGGAGCGGGATCCAGGGCGACGGGGGGCGTCCGAGCAGCCACGCCAGGGCGAACAGCCAGAGGCCGGTCCACAAGCCATAGGGGCGCTCCGTTCCGGCGAACGCGAACACTTTCGGGTGGAACAGGAAGATCGCCAGGCCGCAGAGGACGAACAGGTACTGCAGCGGCGAATCTCCCTGCCTGCGGATCTTCAGACCGACGACGAGCGCGGCGCCGAACGCCAGTCCGGTCGTGAACAGGAGCGAGGGCAGCCTCAGGTATCCCTGGGGCGTCAGGCCGAGATAACTCACCCGTTCGCGGCACGCCTCCATCGACAGGTCGGCGAGGTAGAACAGGGGCGCGGGGCTGACCTGCGGAACCGCGCCCTTCAGGATCAGGCTCTCGAGCGACTGGGCGCGCAGGATCTCGGTGAGGGTGAAGACTTCGTCGCCGCGGAGCGTGGTGCGGTTCGCCTTGTGGAGGCCGATCGCGAACGCGGTGAAGGCAAGCAGCGAGAAGGCGACGACGACGCCGAGGAAGATCCGCCGGGGACGCTCGGCGACGTCCGACATCCGACCGCCTTTACTTCTTGAGCACCGACAGGCCGCCGAGGTAGGACCGCAGCGCTTCGGGGACGACGACGCTGCCGTCGGCCTGCTGGTAGTTCTCCAGGATCGCGATCACGGTGCGGGGCAGGGCGAGGCCGGAGCCGTTGAGCGTGTGGACGAACTTCACCTTGCCGTCGGCGTCGCGGAACCGGGTGTTGAGCCGGCGCGCCTGGAAGTCGGTGAAGTTGGAGCAGCTGGAGACCTCGAGCCACTTGTCGACGCCGGGCGCCCAGGCCTCGAGGTCGTACGTCTTCGCGCTGGAGAAGCTCATGTCGCCGGTGGAGAGCAGCACGCGGCGGTAGGCGAGGCCGAGCTTCTCGAGGACCTCCTCGCCGTTCGCCGTCAGGGTCTCGAGCTCCTCCCAGGACTTGTCGGGATGGACGAACTTCACCATCTCGACCTTGTCGAACTGGTGGATCCGCTGCATTCCGCGGGTGTCCTTGGAGTACGCGCCCGCCTCGCGGCGGAAGCACGCCGTGTAGCTCGTGTAGAAGATCGGCAGCTGCCCGTGGGAGAGGATCTCGTCGCGGTGGAGGTTCGTGACCGGCACCTCCGCGGTCGGGATCAGGAACAGGTCGTCCTTGTCGGCGCGATACATGTCCTCTTCCATCTTCGGGATCTGTCCGGTCCCGATCATGGAGGCGCGGTTGACGAGGAAGGGCGGCCAGACCTCCTTGTATCCGTGCTTCTGGATGTGGAGGTCGAGCATGAAGTTGATGAGCGCCCGCTCGAGGGCGGCGCCGGCGCCCATCAGGAGCAGGAAGTTCGAGCCGGAGAGCTTCGCGGACCGCTCCTCGTCGAGGATGCCGAGGTCCTTGCCGATGTCCCAGTGGGGCTTCACCTTGAAGTCGAACTTCTTCCGCTCGCCCCACGTCTTGATCGTGACGTTCGCCTTGGCGTCCTCGCCGACCGGGACGGTCTCGTGGGCCATGTTGGGGATCCAGTGGAGGAGCTTCTCGAGCTCGAGGTCGATCCCCTTCATCTCCTCTTCGGACTTCTTGATGCCGTCGCCGATCGCGCGCGACTCGGCCTGCTTGGCGGAGACGTCGCTCTTGGGGTCGGCCTTCTTCAGGCCGGCGATCTCCTTGGAGATCGCGTTGATCTTCGTGCGGGCCTCGTCGACGCCCTGCTGGAGCTTGCGGGACTTTTCCTTGAGGGCGACGACGCCGTCGATGTCGGCGCGGCTGTTCTTGCTGGCCGAGTTCTTTTTGACCTTGTCCGCGTTGTCGCAGATGAATTTGACGTCGAGCATGGTGGGAGATTGTAGGGAGCGTCGGGATCTTTGGCAATATACTTGGGGGGATGGAGCGCTTCACGCTCGGGTACCGGAGGTCGCTGGACGGCCTGAGGGGGATCGCGATCATCGCCGTGGTCCTGTCCCACGTCCGGACGTTTCCCTTCGGCGGCGGATTCTTCGGCGTCGACCTCTTCTTCGTCCTGAGCGGATTCCTGATCACGTCGCTCCTGCTCGAGGAATGGCGCGACACGTCGGACCTCCGCCTGAGGGCGTTCTACGCCCGCCGGGCGCTCCGGCTGCTGCCGGCGCTGATGCTGCTCCTCGTCGTCCTGGTGGCCGTCAGCGCCTGGAGGCAGCCGCCGGCGGAATCGGCGAAGATGAGAAGCGCGGCGCTGATGGCGCTCTTCTATTCGGCGAACTGGTTCGTGGCCTATAAGGCGTTTCCGCGGGAGGAGCTGGCCGCGACCTGGTCCCTGTCCGTCGAGGAGCAGTTCTACATCGTCTGGCCGATCCTTCTGCTGATGATGTTGAGACTGAAATGGTCGAAAGCCGTGATCGGGGCGGTGATCGTCGCGGGGATGGCGGCGTCGGCGGGGCTTCGGGCCTACTTGTGGAACACGACGGGATCCTGGGAGCGGGTCTATTACGGGTCCGACACGCATGCCGACGGGCTTCTCGCGGGAGCGCTGGTGGCGGTGCTGATGTCCTCGGGGGCGATCCCGAGATCGGCGGTCGGATCGAGGATCCTGAACTGGGCGGCGCACGGGATGATGGTGTTCCTGGGATTTTTCCTGGTGCGCGGCTGGGCGGCGGATCCGTATCTGTCGCAGGGGGGTTACCTGGCGCTCAATCTCGGCGCCGCGTCGATCGTGTACTGCCTCGTCTGCTCGCCGTGGCCGCCGCTGCGGATGCTTTGCGAATTCGGGCCGCTGGTGTGGCTGGGGAAGATCTCGTACGGCGTCTATCTGTGGCATCTCGCGCCCGGTCTGCTGATCACCGCGGCGGGACTCCGGCCCGGCGACTATGGCTGGGCGGCCGGGATGGCGATGACGCTGGCGTGCGCCACGGCGTCCTACTACCTTCTCGAGCGGCCGATCCTCCGATTCAAGAAACGATTCGAGCGCGTCGGCTCCGCACCCGCCATTTCCCCCTGAAAACGCTTTTATTCGCTTGACATCCAAGTCGACCCTGCTATGATCTGACACTCTACTAACGGCTTGGTTGGGAGACCGAAGTGCCCCCGAAAACGAAGAAACCGGAAGCCAAACAGATTGTCGACCGCAACGAGCGGCGCACGGTGACGGGCGTCGTCACGGCCGACAAGATGGAAAAGACCGTCAAGGTCCGCGTCGAGCGACTCGTCGCGCATCCGCAGTTCAGCAAGACGCTGCGAAAGCATTACGTCTGCTACGCGCACGACGAGAAGCGCGAGGCGCGGATGGGCGACAAGGTCGAGCTGATGGAGTCGCGGCCGCTCTCGAAGCTGAAGCACTGGCGGCTCGTGCGCGTGGTGGAGAAGGCGATCGCCGGATCCGCCACCGACGACGCGCGCCACGCCGCCCGCCCCACCGGCAAGCCCGACGCCAAGCCCGCCCCCGCGACAACCCCGACGAAGACGACGTAGAAGGACGCCCCGATGATCCAACTCAAGACCATTCTGGATGTCGCCGACAACACCGGGGCGAAGCTTGCCTCCTGCATCCAGATGCTGGGCGACTCGAGAAAGCGCTACGGCAGGGTGGGCGACATCGTCGTCGCCAACGTGAAGCGGGCCGATCCCGGCGCCGCGATCAAGCAGGGCGACGTGGTGAAGGGCGTCATCGTCCGCACGAAGGCGGCGATCCGGCGCGAGGACGGCTCGTACGTCCGCTTCGACCGCAACGCGCTGGTGCTGCTGGACGCCGACGGCAATCCCCGCGGGACGCGCATCTTCGGCGCGGTGCCCCGCGAGCTCCGCAACAAGTTCATGAAGATCATCTCGCTCGCGGCGGAGGTCGTATGAGCATCCGCAAGAACGACGTCGTCAAGGTCATCACGGGCGAGGAACGGGGCAAGACGGGCAAGGTCCTCGAGGTGGACTCGGCGTCGGGCCGGGTGCTGGTCGAGGGCGTGAACTTCATCTGGAAGCACCTGCGCCGGTCGCAGCAGCACCCGCACGGGGCGCGCATCCAGAAGGAAGCCTCTCTCCACGTCTCCAACGTCCGCATCGTCTGTCAGTCCTGCAACAAGCCGACCCGCGCGGTCTCGAAGAAGCTGGAAGACGGGGAGAAGGCGCGGATCTGCAAGAAATGCCGCCAGGCGGTGGCTCCCGAGGTCTAATGGCCAGACTGCAGGAAAAATACCGGACCGAGATCGTCAACGAGCTCAAGAAGGAGCTCAAGACGGAGAACATCCACGCGCTGCCGCGCCTGGACAAGATCGTGATCTCGATGGGCATCGGCAAGGCGATCGAGAACAAGAACCTGCTCGACGCCGCGGCGAAGGACCTGGCGGTCATCAGCGGCCAGAAGCCGATGGTGACGCGCGCCCGCAAGTCGGTGGCGAACTTCAAGCTCCGGAAGGGGCAGAACATCGGCCTGAAGGTGACGCTCCGGGGTCCCCGGATGTACGAGTTCCTCGACCGGCTGATCTCGGTCGTGATCCCGCGCATCCGCGACTTCCGCGGCCTCTCGCCGCGGGCGTTCGACCAGGCGGGCAACTACAACCTGGGCATCTCGGAGCAGATCGTGTTCCCCGAGATCAACATCGAGAAGCTGGAGTTCACGCAGGGGATGAACATCACGATCGGCGTGAAGGCGCGCCGGTCGACCGATTCTCTCGAGCTGCTGAAGCGTCTCGGGGTGCCGTTCCGTCAGCCATAAAAGAAGGAAAACTGGGGTATGGCGAGCATCCGCTGGAAGGTCAAGCAGAAGAAGAAGCCCAAGTTCTCAACGCGGGCCTACAACCGCTGCTCGATCTGCGGACGCCGTCGCGGGTATCATCGCAAGTTCAAGATCTGCCGTCTGTGCTTCCGCATGCTGGCGAACAAGGCGGAGATCCCGGGCGTCCGCAAGGCTTCGTGGTAGAGGATATCAATGCCTAGTTCCGATCCGGTCGGCGACATGCTCGCCATGATCAAAAATGCCTATGGGCGGCGCCACAAGCGCATCAGCCTGACCCATTCCCGCCTCAAGGAGGGCGTGGCGAAGGTGCTCCGGACCGAGGGCTACCTCGAGGACGTGAAGTCGGTGGCCGACGAGAAGCGCCCCGAGCGGAAGCTGCTCCATCTGTACCTCAAGTACGACACCGTCGGCGAGTCGGTCATCTCGGACATCAAGCGGGTGTCCAAGCCCGGCTGCCGGATTTTCCGCGGGGTGGACAACCTCGCCCGCATCATGGACGGCCTGGGCATCCAGGTCCTGTCGACCTCGAAGGGCATCATGAGCGACCGCCAGGCGCGCAAGGAGCGCGTGGGCGGGGAGCTCATCTGCAAGGTCTGGTAATCGTATGTCGCGACTTGGAAGAAAACCGATCGACCTTCCCGAGAAGGTGAAGGTCAACGTCAACGGGCAGGCCGTCTCGGCCGAAGGGCCCGCGGGCAAGCACTCGATCACGCTCCACCCGGAGATCTCCGCGAAGATCGAGGAGGGGAAGCGGGTGGTGGTGAGCGCGAAGGGGACGAGCCAGCAGCAGAAGGCCCTCTGGGGCACCTGGCGCAGCCACCTCGCGAACCTGGTCGAGGGCGTGTCGAAGGGATACGAGAAGACCCTCGAGATCAGCGGCGTCGGCTACAATGCCAAGATCGCGGGCGACAAGCTCACGATGGTCCTCGGGTTCTCCCATCCGGTCGACATGCAGGTGCCGAAGGGCCTGGCGGTGACGTGTCCGTCGGCCACGTCGATCAACGTGAAGGGCGTGGACAAGCAGCTCGTCGGCGAGTTCTCGGCCCAGATCCGCTCGAAGCGTCCGGCCGAGCCGTACAACCTGAAGGGCATCAAGTACAAGGACGAGGTCGTGCGCCGCAAGGCCGGCAAGACGTTCGTCACGGGAGCGACCTAAGCCATGAGACCGATCGTCGCCCATGAGGTCCACAAGTGGGCCCGGCGCCAGCGCCGCGCCTACAGCATCGGCAACTCCATCGTCGGCACGAAGGAGCGGCCGCGGCTGTCGATCTACCGGAGCAACAAGCACTTTCACAGCCAGCTGATCGACGACACCGAGGGGAAGACGCTCGCGTCGGCCTCGACGGTGATGAAGTCGCTGAAGGGTCAGATCAAGAACGGCGGCGACAAGAAGGCCGCGGCGATCGTCGGGCAGAAGCTGGCCGAGGTCGCGAAGGAGAAGGGCATCACGAAGGTCGTCTTCGACCGGAACTACTACCGCTTCCACGGCCGGGTCCGCGCGTTCGCGGAGGCCGCGGCCAAGGGCGGGCTGGACTTCCTCCTCAACCCGAAGAAGAAGGACAAGCCGCCGAAGGTCCGGAAGGCGAAGGAGAAGCCGGCCGAGAAGCCGAAGAAGGAAAAGAAGGCCCCGCCCGAGGGCGGCGCTCCGCAGGGCGGGAAGCCCGCCGGCGAGGGCAAGCCGCACGGCAAGTCCGAAGGCAAACCCGAGTCCAAGAAAGAGTAACGAGGAACCAGAATGGCCGAGATGCGGCAGCGTCGCGAGAGCAGGGCCGGCGATGAGCTCGAGGAGATCGTCGTCAAGGTCAAGCGCTGCGCCAAGGTCGTCAAGGGCGGCAAGCGCTTCAGTTTCAACGCCCTCGTCGTCGTCGGCGACCGCAAGGGCCGCGTGGGCTGGGGCTACGGGAAGGCCAACGAAGTCCCGTTCGCGGTCAACAAGGGCATCCAGGAAGGCAAGAAGAACCTCATCGGCGTGCCGATCGTCCGGACGACGATCCCGCACGAGATTCGCGAGAAGCACGGCGCCACGTCCGTCATCCTGCGTCCCGCCTGCGAAGGCACCGGCATCAAGGCCGGCGCCGCCGCGCGCGCGGTGCTGGAGCTGGCCGGCGTCCACAACGTGCTGACCAAGGTGTTCGGGAGCACGAACCCGATCAACGTGGTGAAGGCCACGTTCAGCGCCCTCGAGCGGCTGAAGACCATCGGCCAGGTCGAGGAGACGCGCGGCGTCCACCTGCGCGAAGCGAAGTCCGTGACGCCGCCCGAAGCGGCCCCGGCGGGAGAAGTGAAGGCATGAACCTCACCAGCGCGAAGAAGTCCGGGCTGCCCCGGAAATACAAGTTCCCGAAGGGCCGCGGCCATTCGAGCGGCGTGGGCAAGACCTGCGGCCGGGGCCGCAAGGGCCAGTACGCGCGCCAGGGCACGAGCTTCCGCCCCTACTTCGAGGGCGGACAGATGTCGATGCTCCGCCGCCTGCCCAAGTTCGGCTTCAACAACGCGAACTTCAAGACCGATTACGAAGTCGTCAACGTCGGCCAGCTCGAGAAGAAGTTCCCGGCGGGCGCGACGATCGACCGCGCGGCGCTCCTTGCCGCGGGCCTGGTGCGCCGCGAGTGCGACGGCGTGAAGATCCTGGGCTCCGGCAGCCTGACCAAGAAGCTGACGGTGAAGGCCGAGGCGTTCGCGAAGAGCGCCGAGGAGAAGATCACGAAGGCGGGCGGGGCGATAGAGAAGCTCGCCGCCGTCCACGCGGCCGCGATCAAGCACCACGAGTCGGCGGCGGAGAAGCAGGCCGTCGCCGCGAAGGGCAAGCCCGAAGCGAAGGGCAAGCCCGAAGCCAAGGCGGAGAAGCCGGCGCCGAAGAAGAAGGAGTAGTCGGGGAAGCGGACCCATGCAGATCCTTCAGTCGTTCCAGAACATCTTCAAGATCCCGGAGCTCCGCAACCGCATCCTCTGGACGTTCGGCCTCCTCATCGTCTTCCGGCTCGGCTCCCACATCCCGCTGCCCGGCGTCAATCCCGCCGCGGTCGCGTCGTGGAACGAGCAGATGCAGCGCGAAGGCGGCGACCTGTTCGGCCTGATCCAGGTCTTCACGGGCGGCGCGATCGGCAACCTCGCCCTGTTCTCCCTGGGCATCATGCCCTACATCACTTCGTCGATCATCATGCAGCTGATGACGAAGGTGAGCCCCAACCTCGAGGCCATCGCCAAGGAAGGGCCGAGCGGCCAGCGCAAGATCCAGCAGTACACCCGCTACGCCGCCGTCCCGGTCTGCCTGGTCCAGGGCTTCTTCGCCGCGCGCCAGCTCGCCCAATGGAGCGGCCAGCAGTTCGCCCAGAAAGGCGCCGGCCTGCTCGTCCACGACAGCGTCGGCACCATGCTCTTCATGATGCTCGGCATGTCGGCCGGCGCGCTCTTCATCATGTGGCTCGGCGAGCAGATCACCGAGCGGGGCATCGGCAACGGCGCGTCCGTGCTCATCATGTCGGGCATCGTGGCCCGCATGCCGGCGATCCTGTGGCAGATGATCGACAAGGCCCGGCAGGGCAACTTGCGCGCCGACTCGATCGTCATCATCCTCGTCATCTACCTGGCGTCGATCGTGGCCGTCGTCTTCGTCACCCAGGCCACGCGGCGCATCCCGCTCCAGCACGCCAAGCACATCCGCGGCCGGCGGATGATGACGGGCGGCCGGAACTACCTCCCGCTGAAGGTGAACACCTCGGGCGTCATGCCCGTGATCTTCGCCTCGTCGCTGCTGGTCGTGCCCCAGATGGTGGGCCTGATCCCGGGCCTCGGCTTCATGCGCGAGGTCTTCCAGCGCGGCTGGTTCTTCTATTCGCTCTTCTACGTCACCATGATCTTCTTCTTCTCGTACTTCTGGACGTACCTGTTCATGCGTCCGGACGAGATCGCGCTCCAGCTCAAGGAGAGCGGCAGCTTCGTCCCCGGCATCCGCCCGGGCGAGAACACCGCGAGCTACCTGAACACGATCCTGTCGCGCATCACGCTCTGCGGCGCCGCGTTCCTCTGCCTCATCGCGCTGCTGCCCGACCTGATCTCCGCGGCGCTCCAGCTCGACCGCTACCTGGTGGCGTTCCTCGGCGGCACGGGCATCCTGATCGTCGTCGGCGTCGGACTCGACATCATCAACAAGATCGAGTCCTACCTGGTGATGCACCACTACGGCAGCTTCCTCGGCGGGTCGACCCGCATCCAGGGCCGCCGGTAACGGATCGCGTCCCGGCCGGTCCAAAAAGAAATGGAATCGAGTCGCGCCCGGGGATCACAATTTCTTTGCAGACCCCGGGCCCGAAGGTATCTTAGCGCCACCGCCGGGTACGAGGTATCCTGTCCCTAGGTGATCACGAGGATTCGGTGAGACTCCTGTTCGTCGGCGCCCCCGCGGTCGGCAAAGGAACCCAGGCCAAGAAGCTCGCCGCGGCGCTCGGCGTTCCCCACATCTCCACGGGCGACATCCTGCGCGACACCGCCAAGCAGAACACCGACCTCGGCCAGAAGGTGAAGAAGTTCATCGACCTCGGCTCCCTCGTCCCCGACGAGGTGATGATGAACATCATCGAGGAGCGGTTCCGAAAGGGCGACACGAAGCAGGGCTACATCCTCGACGGCTTCCCGCGCACCACCGCGCAGGCGATGGGGCTCGACATGCTGCTCGCGCGCCTCAACCAGGCGATCACCATGGTGCTGCTCTTCGAGTGCCCCGACGCGGTCATCATGGAGCGCATCATCGAGCGCCGCTCCTGCCCGAAGTGCGGCACGCCGTACCACCTCCGGTGGCAGAAGCCGAAGGTCGACGGCGTGTGCGACAAGGACGGCACGCCGCTCGTCCAGCGGGTCGACGACACCCGGACCAAGGTCTTCCACCGGCTCGACCAGTACCGGTCCGAGACCGCCGCGGTCATCCCCCATTACGAGAAGCGCGGGCTCGTCCGCCGGGTGAACGCCGACCAGCCGCCCGACAGCGTGTACCGCGAAGTTGAAGCGGTCGTGAAGAAAGGGTAGGCTCGACGTCATGGCGGTCATCGTCAAGGACGACCGGGAAATCGGCATCATGCGGCAGGCCGGCCGGATCGTCGGCGAAGGGCTGAAACTTCTCCAGAAGAGCGTCGCGCCGGGCGTCTCGACCGCCGACCTCGACGCGATCTTCGAGAAGCACGTCCGCGGCTCTGGCGCGATCCCGACCTTCAAGGGGTACCGCGGTTTCCCCGCCTCGCTCTGCGTCTCCATCAACGAGGAGGTCGTCCACGGGATCCCGTCGCCCAAACGCGTGCTGAAGGAAGGCGACATCGTCTCGCTCGACGCCGGCGCGACCTACCAGGGCTACGTGGGCGACTCGGCGGTGACGGTCGGCGTGGGAAAGATCTCCGCGAAGGCGCAGAAGCTGATCGACACGACGCGGGACGCGCTGGAAGCGGCGATCGCCCAGGTCGGCCCCGGCGCGAAGCTGTCGACGATCGCGCGGACGATCCAGCAGTACGCCGAGAGCCGCGGCTACGCGGTGGTGAAGAAGTACGTGGGCCACGGCATCGGGCGGAACCTGCACGAGGAGCCGCAGGTGCCCAACTACGTGATCGACAACCTCTCGAGCTGGGAGTTCGTCCTCCGTCCCGGCCACTGCATCGCGATCGAGCCGATGGTGAACGAGGGGACCGACGACGTCCGCACGCTCGACGACGACTGGACGGTCGTCACCAAGGACCGCCGCCTCTCCGCCCACTTCGAGCACACCATCGCGGTGACGAAAGACGGCCGCGACGTGCTCACCCGCGTCTAGGCGGGCCGGTCTCGGCCCTTGACGGGGTCTGGCGGTCCCCCTATGATCCTCCCACCGTGCATATTCAGGACATCTTCGCGGCGCATGCGACGACGTTCTCGTTCGAGTTCTTCCCCCCGAAGACCGCCGAGGCGTCGGAGCAGCTCTTCCAGACCATCTCGCACCTCGAGCCGCTGAAGCCGTCGTTCGTCGACGTCACGTACGGCGCCGGCGGCGGCACGCGCGACCTGACGAACGACCTCGTCCTGAGGATCCGGCGCGAGACGAAGCTCGAGACGATCCCGCACCTGACGTGCGTGTGCCACACGGAGCCCGAGATCGATCACGTGCTGGAGCAGTGGCGCGCGAGCGGCGTGTCGAACATCCTCGCGCTCTCGGGGGACGTGCCGGCGGCGAAGAAGAACTGGGACCGGTCGAAGGACGCGTTCCGGTACGCGGCCGACCTGGTGCGCCACATCGCGTCGTTCAACGGGAAGGGCGGCCACGCCGACCGCCGCGGCTTCGGGATCGGCGTTGCCGGATTCCCGGAGGGCCATCCGGCGACGCGGAACCGGCTGATCGAGCTCGACCACCTGAAGGCGAAGGTCGACTCCGGCGCGCACTATGTCTGCACGCAGCTGTTCTTCGACAATCGCGACTTCTACGACTTCCGCGACCGGTGCGAGCTGGCGGGGATCAAGGTACCGATCCTCGCGGGGATCATGCCGATCACGTCGGAGAAGGGGATGAGGCGGATGGCGGACCTGGCGGCGGGCGTGCGCTTTCCGGCGCCGCTGCTGCGGTCGATCCAACGGTGCGGCGGCGATCCGGAGTCGGTGCGCCGCGTGGGGATCCACTGGGCGACGGAGCAGTGCCGCGACCTGCTGGACCACCAGGCGCGCGGGGTCCACTTCTACACGCTGAACCAGTCCGACGCGACGCGGCAGATCTACCAGAACCTGGGAATCGCGAAGGTCTGAAGCCCGCTCCGGAATCCGCCGGTTACTTTTCGTTGAGCGCCTTGAGCGTCTTCTCCGCCATCTCGGCGCCCCACTTCTGTCCCGCCGCCATGGATTGCTGGACGATCGTGGGCTGGGCCTTGATGAACTTCTTGCCGGCGGGCGTTTCGAAGAAGGCGAGGGCGCCGTCGATGGTCTCCTCATCGAGGTTGTTGAGGTAGATCGGGATGATGAGCTCGACGAGCTTGTCGGGCTGCGCGGTTTCCTTGAATTTCTCGATGAAGCCGGCGGGCAGCCCCGGGTTGCCCGAGAACGAGTTGAGCATCGCGTCCATGACCTGCTTGCCCATCGCGGAAGACCCGGTCACCTCGAGGAGCTTCCGGATCTTCTTCTCCTTGGCGGATGCCGCGGGGGTGTCCTGGACCGCGGGGGCGGCCGTGGAAGGCACGCCGAGGGTGAGGCCGAGAGCCGCCAGGAGCGCCATCTGGATCTTCATGGTCATCCTTTCGAAGGGGGAAAAAGCCCCGGGGATTGTACCCGATTTCGGGCTTCGGGATTCGGACTTCGGTCTTCGGGGTTCTTGACACGGTATGGGTCAATCCCTATAGTATCCCTTCCGCTTTGGGCCGAAATCCAGGGAAGGAATGCCGAAGGAAGAACCAATCCGCGTGGAAGCGATCGTGAAGGAGTCCCTTCCGAACGCCATGTTCCGGGTGGCGCTGGTGAAAAATCCGACGCACTCGGTGCTGACCCACGTGTCCGGGAAGATGAGGATGAATTTCATCAAGATCCTCCCGGGGGACAAAGTGATCGTGGAGATGAGCCCCTACGATCTGACGAAGGGCCGCATCATTTACCGGGAGCATTAGAGTCGACCATGAAGGTGAGACCGTCGGTCAAGAGGATCTGTGAGAAGTGCCAGATCGTCCGTCGCAAGGGACGCGTGCGGGTGATCTGCGCGAATCCCAAACACAAGCAGAGGCAAGGGTAGAGTATGGCACGCGTCGGCGGCATCGAAATCCCGGCGAACAAGCAGGCGTGGGTCTCTCTGACCTACGTCTTCGGCATCGGCGAGACGCTCGCGTACAAGATCCTCAAGGAGGCGGGCGTCAATCCGCAGACGCGGATCAAGGACGTGTCGGAAGACCAGCTGACGCGCATCAACTCCATCGTCGACAAGAACTACGTGGTCGAGGGCGCGCTGCGGCGCGTCATCGCCCAGAACATCCAGCGCCTGAAGGACATCGCGTGCTACCGCGGCAGCCGTCACCGCCGCGGGCTGCCCGTGCGCGGGCAGCGGACGCGGACGAACGCCCGGACCCGGAAGGGGCCGCGGAAGACGGTCGCGGGCAAGAAGCAGGCGAAGTCGCCCACTTAATCGAGAAGAGGAAGAGAACGTGGCCGAAGAAAAGAAGGACGCGAAGCCCGCCGAGCCCGCGAAGGCGGACGAGAAGAAGCCCGCCGCCGGCGCCGTGCGCAAGGTCAAGAAGCTGGTGCCGAAGGCGGTCTGCCACATCCAGTCGACGTTCAACAACACGATCATCACGATCTCCGATCCGGGCGGCGACACGCTCTGCTGGGCGTCGGCCGGCACGATCGGCTACAAGGGCTCGCGCAAGTCCACCCCGTTCGCGGCGCAGAAGGCGGCCGAGAGCGCGGCGGAGAAGGCGCAGAAGTTCGGCGTGCGCGAGGTCGAGGTGAAGGTCAAGGGTCCCGGCGCCGGCCGAGAGAGCGCGATCCGGGCGTTGCAGGCGTCGGGCCTCGACGTGCGCGTGATCGAGGACGTGACGCCGCTGCCGCACAACGGCTGCCGGCCCAGGAAAAAGAGGAGAGTCTAGTCCCCGAAATCCGGAATCCGGAAACCGAAATCCGAAAGGATGGAGGGGCCGGAGGACGGATTTCGGGTTTCGGATTTCGGGTTTAGGAAGTCGCAGGAGAACGATCAATGGCGCGCATCACCGGGGCGAAGTGCCGCATCTGCCGGCGCCTGGGGACCAAGCTGTTTCTCAAGGGCACCCGCTGCGACACTCCGAAGTGCCCCATCGAGAAGGAGAACAAGCCGCCCGGCGTGCACGGCGCCAAGCGCGTCCGTCTGACCGAGTTCGGCATCCACCTGCGCGAGGTGCAGCGCGCCAAGAAGATGTACGGCGTGATGCAGCGCCAGTTCCGCCGCTACTATGACGAGGCGATCGCGAAGCCGGGCAACACCGGCGAGTATCTGATGCAGATCCTCGAGCGCCGCCTCGACAACGTGGTCTACCGTCTGCGCATGGGCGCCTCGCGGCCCCAGGCGCGCCAGCTGATCCTTCACGGCCACATCCGAGTGAACGGCAAGAAGGTCTCCATCCCGTCCTACCAGGTCGACGCCGGAGACGTCATCGAGCCGTCCAAGAAGGAGCGGAGCCTGAAGATCGTCAAGGAGTCGCTGCTCAACAAGAAGGACCAGGAGATCCCGTCCTGGCTCAAGCTCGCCGAGGAGCAGTCGACCGGCCAGGTGGTGACGTTGCCGACCGCCCAGGAACTGCAGGTTCCGGTCGAGTCGCAGCTCATCGTCGAATACATGTCGCGATAAACCGGCGCAAGCCGGATTCAGACGCAAGTCTGAACGGTCGGGCGCGTGCGGACCTTTGAGTCCGCGGAAGCGAGCCTGCCCGTACGGACTTCCGAACGCAAGGAGCCAGTGTCATGAGAGTCCGCTGGAAGGATTTCGAGCTTCCCACCCGGGTTTCGGTCGACGAAAAGACCGCCACGCCGACGTACGCGATGTTCTTCGCCGAGCCGTTCGAGCGGGGATTCGCCAACACGATCGGCAACTCGCTGCGCCGCGTGCTGTACTCGTCGATCGAGGGCACCGCGGTCACCGGCGTCAAGGTGAAGGGCGTCGCCCACGAGTTCTCGACCATCGAGGGCATCGTCGAGGACGT
>Ga0134121_10001204_pt1 | contig 24840 bp, 16 predicted proteins | sample KB301_FD_96463 | JGI IMG/M metagenome (GOLD analysis project Ga0134121, IMG submission 96463) | Terrestrial soil microbial communities without Nitrogen fertilizer from Kellogg Biological Station, Michigan, USA - KB3-0-1 | ecosystem: Environmental > Terrestrial > Soil > Unclassified ... | reverse complement strand
GCAGGACGTCCCTCAGCGGGAGACCACACCGTTCTATCCCCGCAGTCCCTATGGAGCAGCCAAGGTTTATTCCTATTGGGTGACGGTCAATTATCGAGAAGCCTACGATCTCTTTGCGTGTAACGGCATTTTATTCAACCATGAATCGCCCAGGCGCGGCGAGACGTTCGTGACTCGCAAGATCACAAAAGCGGCAGCCCGCATCAAGCTGGGTGTCCAACAGGACCTGTTCCTGGGAAATCTCGACGCCAAGCGCGATTGGGGGTTCGCCGGCGACTATGTTGAGGCCATGTGGCTTATGTTGCAGGCAAAGACCCCCAACGATTACGTCATTGCCACCGGCGAAACGCATACCGTCAAGGAAATGCTCGAACTCGCGTTCGATCGTCTGCAACTAGACTGGAAGAAACATGTGCACATCGATCAGAAATACTATCGTCCGACCGAGGTGGATCTCCTCATTGGCGATGCGAGTAAAGCAAAGAAAGAACTTGGCTGGGAACCAAAAGTGCGATTCCAAGAGTTGATCGCGATGATGGTCGACGCGGACCTGGCTGCCGAAAAAGAAAAATTGGATGGTACCAGGAAAAAGGTTTCGGGTTAGAAGTTGGAGGCACGCGCGTTGCTATGACGTCATTTTGGAAGGACAAGCGTGTTGTGGTCACGGGCGGGGCAGGCTTTCTGGGATCGTTCGTCGTGGAACAGCTCCGCGCAAAGGGCTGCCGAGAGATCTTTGTGCCACGCAGCAAAGATTACGACCTTGTTCAGATGGATGCCGTGAAACAACTCTACAGCGATAATGCACCAGACATGATCATCCATCTGGTGGCACGGGTTGGAGGGATCGGCGCCAATCAAGCCAACCCAGGAAAGTTTTTCTACGACAACTTAATGATGGGTGCTCAGCTGATAGAAGTAGGCCGCCAACAGGGACTGAAGAAGTTTGTGGCGCTGGGCACTATCTGCGCCTATCCGAAGTTTGCCTCCATTCCGTTTAAGGAAGACGACATCTGGAGTGGATACCCTGAGGAGACCAATGCCCCCTATGGTCTTGCCAAGAAGATGATGCTCGTACAGTCGCAGGCCTATCGTGAACAGTATCGCTTCAATTCAATTGTCCTATTCCCGGTGAACCTCTACGGCCCCCGAGATAACTTCGACCTGAACACGTCTCACGTCATCCCAGCCCTCATACTCAAATGTGTAACGGCATGTGAAGCAAATCAGCCTACACTCACCTTGTGGGGTGATGGATCTCCAACTCGGGAGTTTTTATATGTCGAAGATGCCGCAGAAGGCATCCTTCAGGCAGCCGAGCACTATGAAGGAAGTTTGCCCGTCAACCTGGGGACAGGGGAGGAGGTGACGATACGGAATCTTGCCTCCATGATTGCCAAAGAGGCTGGCTTTACGGGACAGATCCTCTGGGATACCACCAAACCCAACGGGCAGCCTCGCCGGTGCCTGGATGTCAGCCGGGCCAAGCAACTGTTTGGCTTTCACGCCAAGCATCCACTTGGGGAAGGGCTCAAAATGACGATGGAATGGTTTCTCGCCAATCGCAACAATCTTCGACAAGTCACATTCTCATCCTGAGAATTCTTGCGTATCTGTTGTATCGCCAGATCCTCACGCCCAGGGAATTCTCTCCCCCAAATCTCACTTCTCAAGCAGGACCACCATCCTGCCAAGTCGCGGGAGCAAATTTGAACGAAGCTGCATACGCATGCGCTGTTTTTCCTCTCTCAGCCATATAGAGAGAGGTGAAAACACGTTGAAACGTAACGGGTTTGGTAACCGCCTTTAATGGTCCAAGACTTGCGAACTTACTGCCATTTGCTTTCATTGCCACAGGAAACACACATGTGAACGAAATCAACGCGACGCCCCTGAGTCAAGAGAGTCATCCGGTCCCAATTAAAGCCTCCTCGGCGAATGAAGAGCGGGCTTCCATGCAAGAGGCACCACTGCAAACGCTCAAGGCCACAGCCTCGACGGAGGCACCAAACGGGCAAGAAGCCTACGAGCGAGGCACGACGCTCAAGAATGTCGGACTCTTCAGGCAGGCAGCCGAGCACTTTGAGAAAGCTGCACAGGATCCGGCATATGCGCTCAAGGGCTTTGCACAACTGGGCTTCAGTCTCAAGCAAAGTGGAAAGTTGGAAGAAGCTGCCGTGGCTTTTCGACGAGCACTGCAAGTTCCCTCGACCTCTTCGAAAGAGCAGATTCAGATTCTTTATCTCTTGGGGAGAACATTGGAGTCCCTTGAGCGCATTCCCGAAGCCTTGGAGGCGTATCGTTGGCTTCGGCGTGAAGCGCCACAGTATCGAGACGTCGCCATACGAATCGAATCGTTAAGCACGAGACGCATACACCGCGACAACAGCCACGGGCAAGGGGACGGTCGTAGGCCAACACAGGCCATGCAGTTGTGGCAGGGTCTTCTTCGAAGCGGGAAGTGACGGCCCACCAATAACCTTTCTCTGCTGTGGGATACGAACCAATGAGAGATGTGTTTCTTCAGCAGGCCGTTGATCCTTACAGTCCTTGCAGGGTGCTCAACCAGGCTTCCAGTGTGGCCCTCACATCCGAAGAATGCTGAGGTTAAGGTTATGCCTCGAGCCGACTCTTTTTTCTCAGCCTTGACCTCATCCCAACCTATCCATGCCGCTGCGCCCCTTGAATAGAAGCAGCGCATCATCCAGAGGTGATTGATGCCAGCAAATCGAAGAGAAGAAGAGGCTGATAACAGAGGAGCGGACAAATGGCCCAGATTGGGCTTGTGGTCATGATCAGTGAGAAGGACCAATGACATCTGGCCGACTCGGAGTCAAGTCCTGGGAAATGGCAGCCTTTCCCCTTTGCTCTCTGCCGAATGGAGTTATTCTTTCTGTTTTCGATCAAGGGATCGTATCGCTATCAAATTTCCTGACTACTGTTATTGCCGCCAGAACCCTCGCGCCTGATCAGTTCGGGATATTCTCTCTTTTTTATGCGACATTGCTCATTTTATCGGGAATACAGAATGCTCTTATAACGGGTCCAATCCGCGTACTAGGCGTTCAAAAGACAGGTGGCGAGACCACGAGCTATTTCCACGCTCAAATTTATCTACAACTCATACTAGGTATCGTCATTTCGTTGATTTCCGTGACCGTCCTCATTGCTTCTGCTTCAGCTAAGAGTAGCACGGGTATTAGTTTTTCCTTGTGCGTGTTCTTCGTTCAGCTCCAGGAACTGGCCAGAGTGATTCTTGCCACCAAGTTATCCCTAGTATCCTTATTATTGTTAGATGTTCTCACACATAGCGCGCGCATCATCCTTGTCATGATGTTAGCCATGGGTGATGAATTAACAACGAGCTCTTTGTTTCTTGCCATCGGTATTCCGTGTGCTATCACCGCGTCGATATTTTTGCGACTTCACAGGATGGAGGGAATGCAACTGAAAGTGCTGCTGATGCGCGCCCTTGAGAATTGGATATTTGGTCGATGGAGTTTGGTCGAGACGTTCGCATACATGGTGTCTTCTCAGTTTTATTTTTATATCACAGCGCTCATGGTTAGCATCGAATCAGTGGGTGCTCTGAATGCAGTGCTAAGCGTTCTTAATTTAGTGAATGTCCTCCTTTCAGGCGTCATGGGATTTGCCATACCAATAGCGAGACAGCGGTTGCTGAACGTAAGTTTCAATGCCTGGAAGAGCTGGCTGAAACGTGTAGGAATTGCTCTTACGATGTGCGTTCTTGTGCTTTGGATTGTGATCACTGTTTTAGCGCGACCTCTTATCAGTTTCACTTTCTCCGACTTTTATGCGGAGTATGCGTACCTCATTCAAATTATAGGTTTTAGTTATGTATTTCGTTCAGTCAATACAGTTCTCATTGCTGCATATAGGACCGCAGAGTTGCCCCAGGTCGGATCTTCTGCGCAGTTGGCGTCCGCTACACTCTCACTCCTAATTGCCTATCCACTGATCAAGACATTCGGTGTAGGCGGAGCGGCACTCGGATTTGTGGTTACACAGATAGCATGGACGCTTGTATACATGTATTACCTACGCATTGGTTCCTTGTCAGAAAATAGTGTGATGCAGAGAGTAATCTGAATTCTAATCCAGAGGAGCATTTCGCTGCTCAACGAGTTTTCTTTCCTGTACTAGAAGAATCTTCAATGCGTAACCCAGAGTGGCATGAAGGGGGATGTAGCACGCAGTATTCTGGGCTTGCGCATCGGTCCTCCGATGATTAAGCGTTAGCAGTACTGCGAGACATTATGCCATCGGTTTTTTGAACTGCCTACGCACATTGCGGAAAGATGATGGTGGCTTCAAGCAGGATCTTATTGCCCGTCTGCTGCATAGGCCATTCACAGCTTGGATAAGGGGCCCGAGATGGCCATGCAGGGATCACATTGTTTGGAGAAATTTTCACCACGTCACGTATAGGAATTGAGCGTTCAGCGTTATATGCACGTATGTATGCCCGATAAGTTCAAGCCCACTATGCTAGCAAAAAGATCGCTATGCGCAGAACTGTTACTCGCTCAGATGTCGGACCTCGGATACGTTATTGAGCGAGGCATGGAGTCCATTAATTTGCCTCTTGAGAGCGATATTGATCTCCTTTTATCTGAACGCGATAGAGCGAGTTTTATTCAACGTGTAATCGCGTCAGGAATGTTGCTATATGCCTCAAATGGATATGGAGGGATGCGGCTGTTTATTGGAGAGACGCGGGCCGACATCAAGAGAATCGATTGTACGTGGAATCTTCATTACAGAGGGGTCCCATTATTGAGCGTGGACCGTCTATTAACGGAGGGTATTATCGATACAGTTACAGATCTAAAAACTCTTCCCGAGCCGGCGATGGCAGAAATTGCTTTCGCGATTAAGAATGCGTATGGGGGGGCCGAGAAATACCGTGCCTTTCTAGAGAAGCATGGGTTTTCCATTCTGTCTTCATTCCAGCGAGTCAAATGGCTAACCGGTAAGATGCTGAGGCATCCTGCAGCATCGATAATTGGGGCAATGGGCTGTTTCTTTAGCTACGTGCGAAGGATTTGGAAACCAACAGGGCTTATGGTGGGAGGGGTCAGCCCTGCCGTTCTGGAACAAAGCGAAGTCATAAGATACCTTTTTCAACGCCGTGCAATTCGACGATATCGGACAGTCATCGGATTAATCAGATCACGACTAACTTCAGATATCTGTGTCGTCCCATGGGTGAGATTTGCAGACTTGGATCTCTCTCACGCAAGAGACTTGGCAGAATGTGAGGAACGGATCATCAGTTACCTGCAGGGAAAGCGGACTCATCTTGTCTAAGCGGAACCCAATTAGGCCACCAGGGGCCTTTATTGTTCTCGTGGGTCCTGATGGAAGTGGTAAGTCCACGGTGTCAGAGCTTCTTGCATTAGAACTGAAAGAACGCTTTGCGGGTGTGTGGCGCTTCCACTGGCGACCAGGCTTGCTCCCTAAGTTAAGTCGGCCCAAAGCACCCCCCATCGCTCACGGTGAAGAGCTGGTCGGCCCAAGCCCGCTGGAATCATCTAAGTATACCGGTGTTATCTCGCTAATTAGGTTTATTTATTACTGGCTTGATTTTGTCTTTGGCTACTGGTTCGTCATTTTTTCTCGTAGGGATCGAGGCATGTTGGTTATTGGGGAACGCTACTATCCAGATGTGATAATCCATCCGGAACGTTATGGATTTAGTGTCCCTCGCTGGCTACTCCGGATGGCCGGCAAGTGTGTCCCCTCACCGGACCTCACTGTTCTGCTTAAAAATGATCCGCATATTATTTATGAACGAAAACCTGAACTGGATACCGTATTGATCTCCAAGCAGCTTTGCGACTATGAGCTGGAACTACCGCTCTGGGGGAATGTTGCAGTCATCTCCACCGAGTCCAGTCCCATAGATGTTGTCACGCGAATTAGCGACTTGATTCTTCATCAATACGCTGACCGCTCGGAGCTTACGACGCCAAATGAGACACTGTCTTTTTGGCGTGGTTTTCCAAAGACTGGAAACGTGAAGGTATGGGTCGGAGAAAATGATAGCGTGCAGAATGCCCTAAACCTTTATCATCCCTATTCAAGACGTGGCCGCTTCCTTACCAATGTAATTCATTCAACCCCTGAGAGCCTCACTCGCCAGCTCTTCACTGGCATTCGTCCCGCCATCGCGACGGAAGAGCTGGATGCCCTTAGCAGGATCATCCACTCGAAATTAGGAAACGAGAGATTGGCAATCTCTTTTGGAGCCGGAACACCTGGCCCACATCATAAATTGACGGCACAAGTTAGTCATGCGGGGCATGTCTTGAGTTACGTCAAGGTGGCGCAAAGTGAAATTGTTTCCAGGCTACTCCAATCTGAGGCTGAGATGCTCAGCTGGCTTCACGAACTAAATTTTAAAGCCGCAGTTCTACCAACTGTCTTGGGATTAGAGAAGAAGCATGGCCGCACGCTGCTTTACCTAAGTGCACCAACACATCCCGGTAAACGAAGCCCGCTTAATGTGTCGACTATGGAGATCAATTTCCTTTACGCACTTAGTGCGCTGAATACAAGAGTCGTTCCGGTCACTACAGCATTGGACATGTTGGGTTTTACTCCTTTCCTTCGCCACCTTCAGTCCATTGAGCCGAACACCGCGGGAATTCTACGAGACGCAGCGGAGATATGTGAGAAGATATTTGAAAAGGCAGGAATACAAGTTGCATCCAGTCATGGAGATTACGCGCCGTGGAACACACTCACCATCTCAGGGGGTGAACTGTATACATTTGATTGGGAATACGGTCTGAAGGAAGCCCCTTTGTGTATCGATCTATTTCACCGTGTGCTGATGCCGGGTCGACTTGTCTGTGAACAGAAACCGAAGGAAATTGTTCAGAAACTGCTCAATGTATTGACAGACCCTTTGCTTGGGCCTTTCTTAGTGAAGTTCAGAGTTTCGCGAGAAGAAATCAATGGATATTTCTTGATGTATCTTCTTCAACTCGCGATGAGGGAGAGTGCCGAGGGGCAAGTGACCTCACCCTTTGTCCTAGAATGTCTACGCCATGTCCTAATAGCAGCGCACCATCCCTTGCATCGACGAAAGATACTCGTTGCCGCATACGCCTGCGAGCCAAATTCAGGATCTGAGCCGGGGGTTGGATGGAATATGTGCCAGGCTATTTCGAAAGCCAATGAAGCATGGGTGGTAACCAGGAAGAACAATCGTGACCAGATTGAGCGAGCAATGGCGTTGCAGCCTAATCCATATATTCATTTCATTTATGCCGATCTTCCTCAGTGGACCTCTTTCTGGAAAAAGCAAGGTCGCGGTATCAGGCTTTACTATTACCTGTGGCAGTTTGCAGCATGGCGGCAGGCTAGACGACTTGCGCGAACAGTGGGCTTCGATCTGGCCCATCATGTCACGTTCGTAAACGATTGGCTGTTCACCTTCCTGGCATTGCTTCCTATCCCATTTGTGTGGGGCCCAATCGGAAGCCATCCGAAGTCACCGCGCAGCCTCACTCCGAGTGTGAGTGCACTCATAGCCGACCGAGTCCGCTATTACTTTCAAGCCTTCATGCGTTTCATCGACCCACTGTTTTGGTTATCCGCAGTACGAGCCGATCTAATTGTTGGAATCGACCAAACCGTTGGTGCGCGATTGCCCTTGTCGCTCATAGGAAAACACAAATTCATAAGCCATTCCGCCATTGGTGTGGAAGGCTTGTTCGAGCGTTCGGCTGAGAAGAATTCGGTGTCAAAACCCACTCGCATTCTGAGCATGGGTCGCCTGGTGCCCATCAAGGCCTTCCATTTGACCATTCGTGCATTCGCAGCCTCCGCGAAAATCGAAGGATCGGGAACACTGACGATCGTTGGAAATGGGTCAGAGCGGGCTTCCCTTCAGAGTCTTGCGAAGAAGTTGGGCGTTGATGATCGAATTACATTTTTCGATTGGTTGCCGCGAACTCAAGCACTTTCAGAAATGCAGGAAGCTGATCTGTTCTTGTTTCCCAGCTTTGAAGGGGGAGGCATGGTCGTGCTCGAAGCGATGGCTACGGGGCTTCCGGTTGTCTGCTTGGACTACGGTGGTCCCGGGGCGATGGTCACTAGTTCGTGCGGAATCAAAGTACCTGTAGCCGATAAAGCGACCACGGTCGCAAACCTTGGCGCCGGAATCTTCCGGCTAATTTCCGAGCCTGCAACAAGGAGAAGAATGGGAGAATCGGGAAGGAAACATGTACAAGACAATTTCTTATGGGCGAGAAAATCAGCCCTCGTCGAGGCACTTTACGATTTAGTGGACCGTCGAGCGGCCTAATACACCTTTCCCGGGAGGGTCTATGCGACGCACTATGATTCTCTATCTGGTCAGTCTCGCCGGAATGTTTGTAATGGGATATAGCGGTCCAGCGCAATCAACCACCTATTATGTTTCCCAAGACGGCGGTGACAGAAACAGCGGCCTTGGATGGGCACAGGCCTGGCGAACATTGGAGCATGCTGGGAATACGGCCAGGGCTGGCGACATTGTAATAGTCAGGAAAGGGTCGGAACCATATCACTACCTGCCTGTTAGCCATTCAGGTTCGAAGACGGAGCCGATAGTGTTCAGAGGGGAAGCTAAAGATAGTTTGCCAGTTGTCACTGGAGGACTCAAGGAATCATATTGGAAGCCGTCTAATACTCAAGGAGTCTGGATGATAAAGACTAGCGCCAACCCAATACTCGTGATGGAAGATGGGAAACCACTTGTTGCGGCAACATCAATATCTTGTAATGACGGTCAATGGTATTGGGGGAACGGAGAGCTACGGTATCGTCCTAGCAGCGGTGAGCCAAATAATCATGACGTGTGGAGGGCGAGCACAGGCGGCGGGATACAGCTTGGCAATAATTCGTGGGTCGTTGTAGAAGATTTCGAATGTTGGATTGGGCAAGGAGCATGTATCGGCATCGAAAAAGGATCTTACAATGTCATACGAGGCATTCATGCCCAGTGGTACGCGCGCGGTATTCAAATTCGTGGCGGCCATCATAACGATGTTGAAGACGGTCTTTTTGAGAACAACAGAGAGGGCGTGTATCTCTTGGATGGCGCTGCGCAGAATATAATACAGGGCTCCAAGGTAATACATAACGGAAACAGTCCTACGTGGAAAAAGGGTGATAGGTCGGGCATTGCGATCGGTGAGGTGGGAGTAAACATTGGAAATCAACTTCTTGCTAATGAAGTGGCCTTCAACGGTGGTCCGAACAGCGATCCTGGACTGATCGCATACAGTGCGCCGGAAACATCAATTAATGGAAACTATGTGCACGATAACTACTGCGGAGGAATATTAATTGGAATCTCATCGGATCGTTCATCCGCTATTAGTAATCGGGTGGTGCATAACGGTGAACTAGCTGTATTGTCAGGGGAGGGCAATGTTTCAGGCCTGAGCGTAAGGCGCAGTGGAGGGGTAACCGTCAGTAACAATGACGTCCGTAACAATCATGTGTCGCTATCAGACTCGAACAGATACGTTGATCGCACTGGAGGTGGGATCGACCTTAAGGGTAACGCGCTTGACGACATGAGAGGAAATAAGTTCATTGGCAACAATGTCTGTGGCACAAAAAATGGGCCTGATGTCTATCTCTCCCCAAAGCCTGATATCACTGGTTTGATTTTCCAGGCCCCTCCGTCTAATCAATCGTTGGACAATGCTAGGACTGGATGCAGTGAGAGTCAGTTAAATGACGGTACACCACCCGTTTCGCCATTGGGACTGAATGTACGATGAGGTTGGCGAACACGTGAAATTGAATAAGACCGTAGGAGGCTTGAGTTCCGCTATGTCTGGCGGCCCAATTTGTACCTCTTGGTCAATAAAAGGTTGAGTATGTGCCAGGCGCAGTAAAAATCAAGAAGCGGTTCCGGTGTGATGCGGTGATCAATCCTCAGACCACCAGCATCGACACCAAAAACATGGAACAGCGTTCTGGAAAATTCGTGTGCATTGAATGTCATCGCGAGAAGAGTGATGGAAGGGTGTCGAGAGAGACACCGAGGAACTCGAGAGCGGGAGGCGCTGATCAACGCCTTGATTCCGAGGAGACTTTATGTCGTCCGTGAGGTGCTGGAGTATGAAAGGGTGGCGTTGGCCGGTGTACGGTGCCGCAGGACGGTAGAATTGACCATTTAACCGAACGCAAATCAGTACACTACATGGAATTATCCTATTTCGTAATCCTGATTGGGTCACTTGTTACCACGGCTTTGATCACTAGATTTGGTGTTGCGCGCCGTTGGAGTACTGCTATATCTCAGAGAAAGGGGCCAGCGCTACTTGTTTTCTTGGCAATGGGCAGCCTTTTTATAGGAGCCAACGAAAGTGGGTCAACCACAAGTCTCGGGCTGGACACAACTCGGATCGTCCGTGCCGTTGTGCTTGGTTTTATCTTCCTAGTATCCGTGGTTGGGATACTTGCTCAACCGTTTAGTATTAGGCGGGCAGGCAATGCCTCGCATTGGATGGTCCTCTATTCTCTGCTAGCCATGTTCTCCGCGGTGTATTCGATAAGTCCCCTCGTTTCACTATGGAAAGGATTTGAAGTTCTTAGCTTTGTGGTAATGGGTGTGTATCTATGCCGATATCTTTCCACTATGGAGGACATTCAGTGGGGGATAGATCTTATATGTATTACCATGCTGTATTTTTCGGTGAGCGTCGTCTTCAGTATAATTATTTCTCCTGCTCAGGCTTTGCCAAAATCTCAAGGGATGACAGGCTCCATAATAGCGGGTGCGCACAGTCTCATCCCTGCCATTTACCCAAACTCTGTGACACAATTCGCTGCGCTGCTTTCATGTCTCACCCTCTGTCAGCTTTTATCTCCAACTCCAAGTAGGGGCAAGACAGGCTTGCTGTGCATTCTCGGTCTTGGAGGGCTTGTGCTCATTCTAGGGCATAGCAGGACATCGATATTTGGTGCGGTCATAGCGTTGAGCGTTATTCTACTTATGGGTCGGTACATTTTGACCGGAATAATCGCAGGCTTGTTCGTGTTTGCGGGGATGTTGGTGGGCGTCGGTGAAATACTTACTTCTTATATGCTTCGTGGCCAAACGGAGCAGGCATTTTACGGGATGACCGGACGGACCTATTATTGGAATCAGGTGTGGGAGACGGTCCTGGACTCTCCACTGTTTGGCTATGGCTTTTACGCGCAACGCATCATGCTGAGTGTGTCATCAGTGGATAACACCTACTTGCAGATTCTCCTTGGATTAGGAGTTGTCGGGTTAGTCACGATCCTTGTTCCATTGGGCATAGTTGCATATAAACTCTGCAGGGATCGGCCTCATAGCAGTACCTCTGCGCATGAGAGAGTAGTTTGGCTTCAATTGGTCACAATTTATATCATTATTATGATGAGGAGTATAACAGGCCCGACCTTCCAGGATTTCAATATCAACCTTGTGTTGCTAATGTTGGTCATATTGTCGGCGACTGCGTATGCTGAGATCAAGCGAGCCAGTGAAATGCCTGTGGAAGATGAACCTATCGATATACCGCCACTAGCAAGTGATGTTTTCGCAAAAACATCTAGGCAGTCCATGTGCTAAATGGTGTGTTCAGGGCACCATCAACCTGATATGCGACTCTCTTTCAGGACATAAATTGTTACATATAACCAAATAGGTAACACTTTGAAATTCATGAGCGGGTGCCCAAGTGTACATGGAAGGCGGAACTGAATTGATAGTCAATCTAGACACAGATGCTAAGAATTCGCTTCTGAGAGACTATTGGGTGGCATCGATGAGGGATATGGATGGGTCCGTAGCCGCCGCTTTTACATTTACGTAATAGGAAAATCCTAGTTAACGAAAACAGTGAACCGATGCAAATCTCTGATCTACCGTAAGGCAGCAGTTCTTTCGGTACGCTTTCTAATCGTTTGATAGCGTGTAACATTCTCGTCTAACTTTATAGGTAGCCTGGATAGCACGGTGAAGATCTTAGTCGCTCATAACTCTTATCGGTCTTCAGCTCCAAGTGGGGAAAATGTCGTGTTTTTGAACGAATGTCGTCTGCTTGAGCACAATGGGAACGAAGTGATGTCCTTTGAGCGTTTCAGTGATGATATTGATGACTCAACTATGACAGCCAAAATCCAAGTTGCACTGGCGTGCGCGTGGTCTCATGAAGTATACGATGAGCTATCGAAACTCTTAGCCAAAGTGCGTCCGGATGTTGCCCACTTCCATAATACTTTTCCGCTGATCTCCCCGAGTGCCTATGCGGCTTGCCGTGACAATGGTGTGCCGGTCGTTCAAACTCTCCACAACTTCCGATTCATTTGCCCAGGTGGTCTCCTGCTCCGTGATGGTCACCCGTGCGAGGACTGTGTTGGAACGAATTTATTACCGGCATTGCGACATCGATGTTACAGAGGGTCATTGCCAGCAACCGGAGCCTTGGTCTGGATGCTGCTGCGGAACCGTTGGAATGGAGCCTATCAGTCATTGGTGAATCGGTATGTAGCGCTGACCGAGTTTTCCGCTAGCCGATTAGTCATGGGCGGTTTGCCCAAAGAACGCATTGTTGTAAAACCTAATTTCATAGCGAACATGCCCACACCAGGCGCTGGGGAAGGTGGCTATGCAGTTTATGTCGGTCGCTTGAGTGCAGAAAAGGGCGTTCAAACCCTGATATCAGCCTGGAAGCTTTTGCCGGGAGTGCCCCTGAAAATTCTCGGCGACGGTCCTTTACGGCAAGAATTAGAACAGCTAGCAGCTAGCGAGAAGCTTCCCATAGAATTCCTCGGTTTTTGCGACCACGCTACAATCGCTGATGTGGTCGGCCATGCGGAATTCCAAATTGTTCCTTCCGAATGGTATGAGGGATTTCCTATGGTTATCATAGAGGCCTATGCCTGCGGCACTCCGGTCATCGCTTCGCGAATTGGAAGCCTAGACGAAATTGTCGAAGACGGTGTATCAGGCATTAAATTCGAGCCTGGCAACCCACGGGATTTGGCGGACAAAGTCACCGAGCTCTGGGCTGACCGAGCACGTCGATCTATGCTTCGTCGGACAGCTCGAAAGAGTTTCGAATTGAAATATTCAGGCGAGAAGAATTACGAGGTGTTAATGGCGATCTACGAGGCAGCTATCAATGACTGTGTTCAAAACAAAAGGGAATAAGGGATAGATTATGACTCGTGAAGCAGAGCTTCTCTTGGGTATTCCAGTCGACCGGAAGTCTCTTGCGGCGGTTACTGAAGAGTCGCTGCAGGCAATTGGCCGAAAGATTTCGCAGAGAGTCTTCGCCTGTGCGAATCCCCATTCGTTAGTAATCGCTCAAAACGACCTAAGTTTCCGATCCGCTCTGATGCAGGCTAACCTTGTTGTCGCGGATGGGGTGGGAGTGACATTCATGGCGCGCCTGGTCGGGCTGCGTATCGGCCCTCGAATCACAGGAACTGACTACTTCCAGGCAGTGCTGAACTCCCTCCAACAGCGAGGTCGGGGGCGCGTCTTCTTTTTTGGGTCGTCACCGCAAGTGCTTGATCTTATCGTCAAACGCTTTGCAGCCGATTTCCCCTCCTTGACACTGTGCGGTGTACTTTCTCCACCGTTTGGCTCATGGAGTGACGAGGAGAATCGTCGGATGGTGCAGGTCATCAATGACGCCACACCGGATGTTCTCTGGGTCGGGATGACTGCGCCCAAACAAGAGAAGTGGGTGGAGGCCAATCGTCGGCAACTGAACACCCCAGTGATCGGTTCAATCGGCGCGGTGTTTGATTTCTATGCGGGCACGTTTACCAGAGCGCCACAATGGATTTGCCGGATTGGCCTCGAATGGGCCTATCGATTCATGTTGGAACCTCGCCGTATGTGGAAGCGAAACTGCGTGTCCGCCCCGAAGTTCCTTTGGCTAGTTCTCAGTAGGCAGCCTGTATGGGGAACCGGCAAGACCGTATAGGGGCGCGCCGGGATCGATTCAGCTCGCAGGCTGTCGACTACCAGATCATTTCATGAAACTTCTGGCTTCGATAGGCCCCCAGTGGTCCTTGATTTCAATGTCCTGTGCGGAGCTTACGCTTCGCTGCCTCTTCTCCCGTCCTTCACGTCCCACTTATTCACCGTGGCGCCCGCTGCATTAAGGTGCCGGCTGTGCCGCTCCTATGATACTGAGCAATATCCTGACACCTTTTGCATCATCTCGTGCCTGTTTCTTACGGACCTGTTCCATAATTGACCAGCCTCGTAGGCCCATACATGCAGTACCTCCCGACAATCTTTCGTCCCACGTGAATTTACAACGAGATAACAGGTTGGGTTAGGCGGTCTGGGATTTGCTCCACCACAGGCTGTGAGCATGTACCACCTCTACGAAGGAGTGTTTGATATGAAGATTATGAAGCAGTCGTCGATTAAAGGCTTGTTCTTGCCGGCGATCGCGCTGTGTTCCCTTCTCCTTTCCGGGAACGCTGCGTATGCGGCTCTGGTGACATTCACCGGCAATGTCAGCAATGTCAACGGGCCGTTGGTGTCTAACGCAGTGAATATGACCTCTGGAGTATCGGGGTCATTTCTGATCAACGATAGCACAGGAGTCGCGAGCAAGATGACCTTGGCAATAACTGCCACTGACCCAAAGACCCTGATCAGTTACAGCTACACGTCGTCGTCTGTTTCAGACGTAAATGCGATAACGACGGTGGCTAACAACGTTGACCTGGATGGCGTGAATGGAGCTCGTTGGCAGTTGGTCACTTTGGCCACCGGCCCGCTGCCACTTAACGGCTATAATCCGTTCCTGTTTGATATTCAACTGGATAAAGAAGGTGGCGTGTTTAACAATACGGACTTGCTGAATCCGCCCAGCATATCATCCCTGACGGGCACCAGATGGCGTCTCATTTTTGAGAATGCCGGTGGGAATCTCGTCAGGGTTCAGGGGGCGTTGAATAGTCTGACGACAGTGCCATTGCCGGCAGCCGTCATCTTATTCGGCGCCGGTCTCATCTCGCTGGTCGGTCTTGGCGCTGGAGGATTGCGAAACCTTCGGAGGCCTCAGGCATAGACAATCAGCAGGCTCCTTCTGAACCAGGGCTTGGTACCTCAGTAGGAGGTATCAAGCCCGTTCTTTATAAGGAATATGCCGAGCAAGCGAGTACAAGCATCTTGTTGTTGTGCCGTTTCTATCGCGGGCAGAGGTGACGAGTTGAACCTGGAGTTGGCTAGCTCGATTGTATGTGGGTTGTCTTATGGCATTCAGTCCGGTATCCGGAACATCCACTGCATGGTCACCACGCGCTAGTTTCCATTTACCACTGAGCATTTTCCATGCGTAGCAGGCCATTTTTCATAGTCTTCATCGCGGTAGTGGCCACAGTCTCACTGGGGTTCCTCTATGCCGATAGCCTTGCCTTTTTGTTTAATCACTGGACCGGCAGCGAAGATTATAGCCACGGGATGTTTGTTCCTCTGATTAGTCTGTTCTTGATCTGGCAAGCGCGACATCGCCTCGCTGAAGCTGGTGCTGAAACCACATGGTGGGGCCTGGCTGTAATGTTGGGAGGCCTCTTTATCTATTGGATTGGTGATCTGGCCACGTTGTTTGTCCTTCAGCATCTTTCCCTTTGGGTGGTCATTGTGGGGCTGGTCATCGCGTCTATCGGAGTTCGCCGGACCAGGATAATCGCGTTTCCCCTTGCCTATCTTCTGACCAGCATCCCATTGCCGGTTTTCTTGTATGCAAGTTTGTCGAGTCAACTGCAATTGTGGTCCTCGGCTCTTGGAGTAGGCGTCTTACAGATTGTCGGCGTGACGGCCTTTCGCGATGGCAATGTGATCGATTTGGGGCTAGTCCAACTTCAAGTAGTCGAAGCCTGCAGTGGCATTCGGTATCTGCTTCCACTCACCTCCCTTGCGCTGCTTTGCGCCTATCTCTTCAAGGATCGGATGTGGAAGCGAGTGCTGCTCTTACTCTCATCGATTCCGATTTCGATTGTCGTAAACGGTTTTCGCATCGGAATGATCGGAGTCCTAGTCGAATGGTACGGGCAAGGGGCCGCCGAAGGGTTCTACCATCTGTTCGAGGGGTGGGTGCTGTTCATGACGAGTTTGGGCCTCCTTATTCTGGAGATGTGGTTGTTGGCCAGTATCGGGAGGCTGGGGAATCGATCACCCTTTCTCTCTCGATTTACCTGGGCCGACCAATCTGCTGCTACCATCCATGAGATTACCTTCCAATCTCCGAACTGTGACAGGCGGTTCCAGAACCCCGCATATCTCTGCAGCGTGGCGATTCTCGTTCCCGTTGCCTTCGCATCGATGCTGATGGTAGAGCGCGAAGAGGTTCCGCCGCCCCGGGCTATATTTGTCGATTTTCCCATGAGGCTCAACGGATGGCTTGGCACCTCACTCTCATTGGAGAAGCAGTATATCGATGCGCTCAGATTTGACGACTATGTGCTGGCCGATTTCCGATTCGGCGACGGGCAGCCAGTCAACTTATATGCCGCGTATTATCAATCCCAAAGAAAGGGTCAATCAGCGCACTCTCCCCAAAGCTGCCTTCCGGGCGGTGGTTGGGAAATCTCTTCGTTCAAGCGCATGGACCTGCCGGCGAACTCAGAGATGGTTCGGCCATTGCATGTCAATCGAGCCTTGATCCAGAAGGACAGTCAGAAGCAAATCATCATGTACTGGTTTAAGCAGCGTGACCGGATTATCAGTAATGAATACTTGGTGAAGTTGTATTTGTTCTGGGATGCCGTATCACGTGGGCGCACCGATGGGGCACTCGTGCGAATTGCCTCGCCAGTTGGCCCAGGCGAAACCGAGGATATCGTCGATCAACGGTTGCTTCGATTCGTTTCAATGGTTGCACCGGAATTGAACCGCTACGTGCCAGATTAAAGCATGATTCAGGTCGAGCGGAGAGGTGAAACCGAGAGGGTAAAGACAGGGTCCACACTATGCGTATAGCTCTTCATCCCATTCGCCTCAACTTGAACCTATGCCTCAGCCTTCCTTTGTTGTTGAGAGGAGCGTGCGGTAATGAATAGCGAGCTCTTTTTCAGTTTCATCACTTCGCTGCTCATAGGCATGGCATTGATTCCGCCCTTGCGTCTCCTGGCTGCTCGGTTCCAATTCATGGACCAACCAGGGGAACGCAAAGTCCACCAGCACCCTGTTCCAAGGATAGGTGGCATTGCGTTTGGCATTGGAGCTTTCGTCAGTATTCTATCGTGGGGACCCAAAGACAGCATCACATTGTCGGCACTCCTTGGTGGATTGATCATCCTAGGATTCGGCGTGTGGGACGATCGCGTGAATCTCAGCTACCGGATCAAATTGTTGGGGCAGATCATGGCGGCTCTCGCCGTCATCATCGTTGGAGGAATCCGGTTCGAAAGCGTCCCGTTCTTGATCGAAGGTGAACTGCCGTCGTGGATTGGAATTCCCCTCACGGTGCTCTTCCTTGTCGCCGTCTCGAATGCGGTGAACCTCACGGATGGCCTTGACGGACTGGCTGGAGGGCTCTCCTTCTTAACTCTCTCCGGGATTGCTTACCTGGCCTACCTCGCCAACGATTCGACGGTCCTGTTGCTGACCATTCCATTCCTAGGAGGCCTCTTAGGGTTCTTGCGCTACAACACCTATCCGGCTCGGATTTTCATGGGAGACAGTGGTAGTCAGTTGCTTGGGTTTATCATGGGTGTACTGGCCATCCTCTTGACTGATTCAACCAGAGGGCCATTTAGCCCCGCCTTGGCACTCCTTCTCTTGGGGTTACCATTCCTGGACACATTAGGGGTCATTGGACAACGGCTCGCGGAGGGCCGATCCCCCTTTGTTGGCGACCGCACACATATCCACCATAAGTTACTTTCAGTGGGATGTTCCCACTACGAGGCCGTCACGATAATCTATGCAATTCAAGCAGGAATGCTCTGCTTGGCCTATTTGCTACGCTGGCAGTCCGACATGCTCATTGTGCCACTCTATCTGATCCTTGCCAGTACTGTTCTGGCCGTATTCATCGCCTCAAGCCATGGCCTGATTCCCAATCTAGCCCCCCAGCGTGCGCGAGTTTCTTCAGACAGGTGGCTTTCGAACCTGCTCAGTCGTCCTTGGTTACAAGATCTGCCGATTCGGTTCTTAGCCGCGGTAGTCCCTCTCTTTCTCATTGCGACGGTCTTTCTCCCTGCGCAGGTTCCCCAAGATATCGGCTACATTTCGACCGCATTGTTCGGCATTGTCTTAGGCGGTCTTTTCTTCGTTCCGAGACTGGCACCGTATTTTGTGCGTGGGGGGCTCTACATGGGTAGTACGTTCTTATTGTATGTCAGCGATGCATCATGGATGCGAGCAGTTCCTCCGCTCCCAATGACCTACCACATGTTGTTTGGCACGATAGCTGTCATGGTCTTGCTCTGCATGCGATTCGACGGTCAAACCCGGTTTAAGACAACGCCACTGGACTATCTGATGGTGTTCTTGGCCGTGATCTTCCCATTTCTTCCGGAAGTGAGCACCGACATCTCGGCGTTGGGTCTCTTTGCTGCCAAGTTGATTGTGTTGTACTTCTCGTTCGAGTTGCTGTTGCACGCGTTCTCGGACCGTGTGAAGCAACTCGGGTTGGTATCTCTCTGGATCTTGTTCGGGCTGGGGATTCGAAAGTGGCTGTAGGGGAAAGGTGGACGGCTAGAGGGTAGTGGAGGGGGGAGGCTGAGGGAAGCTTGGCTCATGGCTTCTTCGCTTGGCCTAAACCTTAATTTTCCTGGTAGCTCGCACACGGACAGTTAGGGAATAAATGAAATACCGAAACATCATCCTCTTGGTTGTCGCGATCTCGCTCGTCGCTTGTGGCGGGCCCGAGGAGCGGAAGAGCAAGTATCTTGCTCAGGCACAAGATTACCTTGAAGCTGGCAACTATCCAAAAGCTCGTGTGGCCCTTCGCAATGTACTCAAAATCGACCCGAAGGATGCCGATGCCTATTTTCTATTCGCGCAAGTTGAAGAGAAGGAAAAAAACTGGCGCAATGCTGTTTCGCTCTATCAGGAGGTCGTACAGCTTGTTCCTGATCATAGTGCCGCATTAGTGACCCTTGCCAAGTACTATCTTGAAGCCCGTTTGACCGAGCAAGTGCTCTTAACGGCCGACAAGGTACTGGCGAAGGATCCGCATCATCCTCAAGCAAACGCGCTCAAGATTGCGGTGCTGGCTGTTGAGGGACACCTCCCCGACGCGATCACCAAAGCCGAGGCTCTACGTTCGCAATTTCCGACCGAGCCTGATGTGGCGATCTTGCTGGCTACGCTCCAGAGCCAACAGCAGCGCTATCGCGATGCGGAGGCCACGTTGCAGCGAGCACTGGAAGCTCATCCAAAAGACATGGATCTCCTGAATAATCTGAATACGATCCTGGTTCAGGCGAAAGATATGGCCGGCGCGGAGAGGGTGGCTCGCCGCATGATCGAGACAGAACCCACACTCTTCGATCACCGGCTGAGGCTGGCCCGGCTCTTCGATGCACAAGGTGCACATGAGAGGGCGGAGGCCGTCTTGCGCGAGGCCATTGCACTTGATCCGAATAACGAGGGACGCCGTCTGCTGTTGGCAGACTTTCTTAGTACCAGGAAGGACCATCGTGCTGCAGAGCACGCACTCATGGAGGCTGTGACCCAGTTGCCGCATTCGTCGAAGATTCAATTCGGACTCGCGGCGCTGTATCTCAAGAGCGGGCAGGAGGTAAAGGCCCGTGAGCAATATGTCTCGTTGGTCAAGGAATACAAAGAGAAACCGGCCGGCCTGGAAGCCAAGGTCAAACTGGCGGAGTTGGATCTCGTTTCAGGCAAACAGGCGGAGGCAGAAGGGCAGGTACGAGAGGTCTTGAAGGAGAATCCCCGTTCGTCCGATGGACTGGTTCTCATAGGTCGGATGGCTCTAGCAAGAAGGAACGGAAAAGATGCCGTACAGGCATTCCGAACTGTGTTGCACGACCAGCCTGAGTTGGCAACCGTACATTTCCTGCTCGGCCAGGCCTATCAACTGACTGGTGAAACCAATCTTGCGAAAGAAAGCTTCGAGCACGCGGTGGCGCTCTACCCCGGACAGGTCGATGCCAGACGATCGCTTGCGGCAATCGAGAGCCAAAGTGGTCGCCACCAACAGGCACGTGCTCGACTTGACGATCTGTTGAAGCAACGGCCTGATGATTTGGCCGCCCTCGACATGTTGATGATGCTCGATCTTGTCACGAAAAACTGGGTTGGAGCGGAACAGACCTTGAATCGCCTCCGTGCCGTTTCGAAAGACAGTGTCGTCGCCCTCATGGCGGAAGGACGACTACGGGAGACGCAGCAACAATTCGACAAGGCCAGCGCAGCGTATGAGCGCGCGACGGGTGTCGCCCCCAACGATCCAAACCCGTTGCTGTCTCTGGTGAAACTCGATGTCGCACAAGGCCATGCCGATCGCGCGAAGACTCGACTCGATGAGTTGCTTGCTACACGGCCGGATCATCTGTTTGGCCATGGGCTATTGGGAGAGGTACTGGTACTGAGCGGACATCCCCAAGAAGCTGAAGTCCAATTTCGAGAGGCCTCCCGCGTGAACCCCAAATGGATCGGGCCGTGGCTTAATTGCGGAGAGTTGTGGCTCGCGCAGAAACAGCCGGACCAAGCGATTCAGGTGATTCAAGCCGGTCTGAAGGCCAACCCGGACAGCGAGGAGTTGCACATGCTTCTCGCATCGGCTTATTCGAGTCACGGCCAAATCGATTCTGCGATCACCGCATATGATGGAGCGTTGCGTCTGAACCCTCGTAACGTGCTGGCTGCGAACAACCTGGCCGTCTTACTTGTCGATTACAAGGGCGATCCACAGAACTTGCAGAAAGCGTTTGCTCTTAGCCGTGATTTCGAGAAGGAGGTGCCGCATCCACTGTTTCTGGATACGCTGGGATGGGTGCGCTTCAAAATGGGGCAACGGGAAGAGGCTCTGCGTCTCATGAAACATGCTGTCGCCAAATCACCAGACGTCGCCACATTAAATTATCATCTTGGAATGGCCTTCTATCAATCTGGAAAGAGAGCCGAGGCTCGTTCTTACCTGTCAAAGGCTCTCAAGAGTGAAGAGGTGTTTTACGGGCGTCAAGAAGCAGCACAAATTTTATCGCTGGTGAGGGGGTAAAAACGTGGGGATGGCTAGATACAATTTGCGTATGGTTCACCACATCGGAATGCTGACTCTGTTTCTTGCGGTGCTGGCCGGTGGATCACTCCCTTCCGCTTCCACTGCCATAGGCGCCACACCAGGGGGGTCAGGGGTCGATCCGGGCTATCGACTTGGAGCTGAAGATATCATTCTGATTTCCGTGTGGAAGGATGAACAACTCACCCGGGAGGTTGTTGTTCGCCCCGACGGAATGTTCTCGTTTCCCCTTGTAGGAGATAGCCAGGCTCAAGATCGAACGGTAGAAGAGATTCGTGCCGATCTTGCAAAACGGCTGACGAAATACATTCCAAATCCAAATGTGTCCGTCTCTGTCACCAAAGTCTTGAGCTACAAAATCTATGTCGTCGGTCGAGTTAATAAGCCAGGAGAGTATCTGATCGGTCACTATACCGATGTGCTGCAGGCATTGAGTTTGGCCGGTGGATTGACCCCCTTTGCAGCCGAAAACGATATCAAAGTCATCAGGCGGGTCAAGGGGGAGAAGGAAGTATTTCCCTTTCGGTATGGCGACATGCGTAAGGGAAACGATCTGGAGCAAAACATTCTCTTACAGCGCGGCGATGTCGTCATGGTGCCCTAGCAACTGTGGCACCAATGGGAACGAGGTATGACGCTGCATGTGGTGGGCGATCTCGTCGAAGGAATGGAGTTGGGACGCTCATTCTATGGACCTGCATTCTAGGATATGGCCTGGCGTCCCTGAGCGAAGCTGCGGAGTGGTCACTCTTACCGTCGATCGGAGTCAAAGGCTTGTACAACAGTAATTTGCTTCTAACCCCACTCCCACACGACGAGACCTATGGCTATTGGACCTCACCGGCAGCCGAGTTCGCGGGAAAAACAGAGCGCTTGGAGGTGAGTGGCAGGATCGCGGCCGACTTTGTGTCGTACTACGGTGGGCAGCAGAACAATTTTACCAATATTCACGTACCAGTAACTATCCGTTATAAAACCGAGAAGGATCTGCTTGGCTTTACTGGGGGATTCAATCGTGACAACACGTTGATGAGCGAACTGCTGACCACCGGCGTAGTGTTGAGTTTTACACAACGGAACCAATGGACAGCGAATCCATCTTGGACCAGACGCATCACTGAAAAATTGTCGTTTCAATCCGCTGGTCAGTTGTCCGACACCACGTACGAGAATGGCGTGCATCTTGGCCTGGTGGACTATCAGCTGTTTGGTGGCTCCGGTGGGTTGCTCTATCAGATGACCGAACAGACCCAAATCCAACTATCCGGCTCATATGTAAATTTCCATACGATCAATGCACCCTCGCCCTTCCGCGCCAGCTTTCCCGGAGTCAATTTCAACCTGACCCATGCCTTTACAGAAACCCTGACGGGGACAATCTACGGTGGACCGCGCTTTGTGAGTTCGACGACCCAAACCATCAGTGAGAATATCAAGGCCCAGGATACAGTCTGGCTCTTCGGTGCCAGTCTCGACAAGAAGTTTGAGCGTACATCTGTCCAATTGAATGTGGACCGGGATATTGTGCCGAGCGGGTTTGGCCTTCTTATTCAAAGAAATCGTGCGGGTCTATCAGTGTCGCATGATCTGACCGAAACCCTGGCTGCATCCGTCAATGGATCCGGGTATCTCATCTCAGGTGTTACAAACCGCGCGCAAGGCGGCACTTTCCCGGAAAGCCGTTACTTCTACCTCACCCCTAAGATCGCCTGGAAGTTTCTGGACTGGTGGAAGGCTGAGCTTTCGTATACCTATGGCTGGCGTGACGTGGACGGTTTCTCCGAGCCAGCCATGTCCAATGCCACAACGTTCATGCTGACATACTATCCACCCAAATTGGCGTTTTCGAATTAGACGAGCCACCTATGACCACTCCACACCCATCAAGACATGCTGAGCCGGTTCAAGGTCTTCAAGACTATCTAGCGATATTCCGCCGCCGCCGAACGCTGACACTCATGACGGGTGGGGCTCTCTTGATCCTCAGTCTCACGGCGGCATTTCTCTGGCCCCCGACCTACAAATCCATGGCAACCATCCTGATCGAAGAGCAGGAAATTCCATCTGAACTCGTCCATTCGACGATTACGAGTTATGCGGACCAGCGAATCGAAACCATCAAGCAACAGGTGATGAGCCGGACGACCCTGTGGAAAGTCGTTGAGCAATACAATCTCTATGCAGACCTGCGTCGAACCAGCCCCGCAGAAGAAGTCGTCAAACGATTTATCAAAGATATCGGAGTTGAAGTGATCAGCGCAGACGTCGTAGACAAGCGCACTCAACATCCTACGAAAGCCACGATTGCGTTCACCGTGGCATACCAGAGCAGCTCGCCCGATTTGGCTCAAAAGGTCGCCAACGAGCTAACCAGCCTTTTCCTGGGTCAAAACCTAAAGAGTCGAGAGCGGCAAGCGCAGGAGGCGACGTCGTTTCTCCAACAGGAGGCTGATAATCTTTCCAAGCACATCAGCGAGGTGGATGGAAAAATTGCCGAGTTCAAGCACCGGGCAAGCGGTGCCTTGCCGGAGCTGATGCCCCTGAATTTGCAGCTCATGAGTCAGTCTGATCGAGAACTGACGGAGATCGACCAGCAGATTCGAGCCGTCGAGGAACGCAAGAACTACCTAGAAGGTGAACTTGCCACGATCAAGCCCAATACTCCTATCATGTCCGTGACCGGAGAACGCATCCTGGATTCATCCGAACGCTTACGCGCCCTGCATGCGGAGTATGCCGGCGCCTCTGCCAATCTGTCTTCCGACCACCCAGATATACAAAAGATGAAACAGGAGATTGAGGCCTTGGAAAAGGAAACCGGACAACATCCCGAGATCGAGGAATCGTCCAAACGACTCATCGACGCCCGTGCAACGCTGGCCGCTGCCTTGAAGCGTTTAGGCGGTGAACACCCAGACGTCATTCAGGCTCGTCGCACGATCAATGCCTTGGAACGGGAAGTTCGCCACCTTCGCTCGATGTCTCCTCGAAAGTCCATGCTGAGGCCAGAAAACCCTGCCTACATCAATCTCCAGTCTCAACTCAATTCTGCAACGTCTTCCTTGAGTGCACTACGGGCGACTCGCGCGGTTGTGAAACAGCGACTTGAGGACTATGCGGCCCGCCTCCAACGGACTCCGGAGATGGAACCTGATTATCTTTTTCTGACGCGCGATCGCGACACATCAGGGCAGAAATATCAGGAGATTCGGTCCAGACTGCTGGAAGCCAAGGTTTCGGAAGGGTTAGAAGTTCAACAAAAAGGTGAACGGTTTTCGCTCATCGATCCTCCTAGCCTGCCAGAGAAGCCTGATAAGCCCAATCGGCCTGCGATTATGCTCCTCGGCTTTATTTTGGCCATCGTTGGTGGAATCGGAACTGCCGCCGCCACGGAATCGCTCGATCATTCGATACGCACACCGGAACAACTTGTGCATTTGACTCAGATGTTTCCGCTAGCCGTGATCCCCTTTATGCCGAATGAAGAGGATCTCTCCCGGGCGGTGAAGCGACGTCTTCTCCTTCAGGGAGCTGGAGTTGGCACACTCGCGGCGATCCTCGCCTTGGTCCACGTGTTTGTGATGCCGATAGATGT
>Ga0134121_10001203_pt1 | contig 24873 bp, 18 predicted proteins | sample KB301_FD_96463 | JGI IMG/M metagenome (GOLD analysis project Ga0134121, IMG submission 96463) | Terrestrial soil microbial communities without Nitrogen fertilizer from Kellogg Biological Station, Michigan, USA - KB3-0-1 | ecosystem: Environmental > Terrestrial > Soil > Unclassified ... | reverse complement strand
TGCCAGATCTGATACTGCCGTTGGACCAGAATCGCGAGCAGCTCCTGCTCGATGTTGCCACCGCCGTTCCAGCGCTGATCGATGATCATCGCTTCCTTGTTGCGATACTCGCGCAACTCTTTCTCAAATCGTCGCAGCGACGGCGGATTCATCGCCTGGATGTGCAGGTAGCCGATGCGTCCACCCGAGAGCTCATCAACTTTCTGACGACGCTCCTTTACCCAACGCTCGTAACGCAACTGGCCGTAAGCATTCGTCGAGATCGCCTCGATGCGCGTGTTCCAAGAACCGGCGTCAGCCGGTGTTGAATTAAAGGTCACGTTCACCTTGCGATTGAGACGCGAGTTCAGAAGCGACCAGTATTCGTCGCCGGCTTTGACCTGTTTGCCGTCGATCGCGAGCAGGTAATCGCCGACTTTCACTTTCACCCAGTCTTTGTCTGCTGGACCATCTTCGTAGATGTAAGAGACGCGATAACGGCCCGCTGCCTTGTCAGGCTCCAACTCGAGGCCGAGATGCGACGTGTTAACACCACCCGCGCCCGGACCACGTGGCGGCGGCGCCGCGCCCGTGTGTGACGCATTCAGCTCACCGATCATCTCGTTGATGATGTTGAGCAGTTCCTGCCGATCGCCGACGAAATCGACGAGCGGACGATACTTCGCGCGCGCGGCGTCCCAATCCATGCCATGCATCTTCGGATCGTAGAAACGATACTTCATCGTGCGCCAGCCGTCGTCGAACATCTCAGCCCACTCGGCCGGACGATCGATACGAACGCGCACGTTGAAGTTAATGCGACGCCGTCCGGCTTCACGACCTGCTGCTGCGGCCGTTGCTGCTGCTGGTCCCGCGCCCGCGGCGCCCGCGGCCAACGCCACTGAATAGATGCCATCCCTCTCACGGAAAAAGAGCGTGCGTCCATCGCGCGAGATCGCGAGATCGCCGAAGCCACCACCAAAACCGCCGCCACCGCCTGGTCCACCACCCTCAGCTTCATTCGGCGGCGCGCCCGCTGTGATTCGACTTAAGCGACGCCCGTCTTCCTGAATCGAATAGATCACCGGGATACTCGCGATGCCAGCCGGCTCAGTCGTCACAAAAACGATCGTGCGGCTGTCAGGCGTGAGCGTGAAGCTCGAAATCGGGAACGGCATGCGCGTCACTTGTCGCGTGCGACGCTTCAGACCATCCCAATCCATCTTGATTTCTCGCGGCGGACGGTTGGCTTGCGGACGAGGTCGCGGAGCCGGTGCTTCACCATCCTCGCCAGCGGCAGCCTGCGGCGGTTGTGGCGCCTGGGCTTCACGTTCCTCGGGGTCGTCCGGATCACGATCCTGTCGCTCCAGCCATACCGAATAGACCTGAACTGACGGCGTGTTGTTGCCGGTAGGCTCGAGACGCAGGAAGTAGAGCTTGCGACCGTCAGGCGAAAACCGCGGGCCAACGTCGTTGCTCGCATCGAACGTCACCTTGTGCGGTTCTTTCTCGGCGCCCGATGCCGAAATCATGTAGATATCCGAATTGCGCGCCGCGTCGGGCTTCGAATAAGCGATCCACTTTCCGTCAGGCGACCAAACGGGCGCGCTGAAACCGCCGTAACGCGAGTTGTCGAGTTCCGTCACCTGCTTCGTGGCGACTGCGAGCTTGCGCAGCTTGTCGTCGGACGATGCGAACGCGATCTCTTTCGAATCCGGTGACCAGTTGTAAGCGTTCTTTAACGCGTCGATGTCCGTCAACTGCGTCGCGGGCGCTGAGCCGTCAACCGGCGCGACAAACAACTCTTCGCGTCCACTCTGATCCGAAACATACGAGAGCCACTTGCCGTCAGGCGAATACGCGACATTGCGATCGCGCGCGGCGCCGTCAGTGATCTGTTTGAGATCGCCCTCGTCGACCGGCGCGGTGAAGATCTCGCCGTGAATCGAGATCGCGACGCGTCGTGAATTCGGCGCGAGATCGTAATCGTCAGCCTGCGAATTGAACGACTGCACTTCCGAAAGGTTTTCCTGTGTCTCGGCGTCGATGTCGAGCTTGATCTGAGTCGCGCGTTTTGAGCTGACGTCGTATTTCCAGATGCCGAAGTCGTGCTCAAACATGATCACTTTGCCGTCCGCGCTGATCGCGGGCCAGCGTACGTCGCCGTTCTTGAACGTCGTCACGCGATCGGCTTTGCCGCCGCTTTCGGAAACGCGATAGATGTTTGTGAGACCACCGCCGTCGCGATCGCTGACGAAGTAGATGAAGCCGTCGTGACCCCACATGGGCCATGAGTCTTCACCGTCGAAATCAGTAATCTGCGTAAACTTCTTCGCCGCGACGTCCATGATCGTGATGTCCGTCTGGTATGCGCCGCGGTAATACTTGCGCCAGTAAACCTGCCCCTTCTGGTTGTACGCGAGCTTCTGTCCGTCGGGTGAGTAAGAAGCCTGGATACCCATGTCGGTTCCGGCTTTCCACGGCATGCCGCCTTCGGTGCTGACGAGATAAAGCTGCGGCATGAAGTCTTCGCCACGATTGCTGCTGAAGAGCACAGCCTTCGAGTCAGACGACCAGCCGAGCACGACGTCGTCAGCGGAGTGAGACGTGAGCTGTTTCGCGTTGCCGCCGTTCGCGGGAATCAGGTAAACGTCGAGGTTCCCGTTGCGCTCACTCGAGAAGGCGATCCACTTTCCGTCCGGCGAGAAACGCCCGTAAACATCGCGCGCCCGGTTGACGGTCAGGCGTTGAATGTTCTGGCCATTCTCGTCAGCGGTCCAGATGTCTCCGAGATAGCTGAAGACGATGCGGCCGTTGTGATAATGCGGATAGCGCACTAGTCGCGCTTCGCGACCGAAGGCTGACATAGTGAAAAGAAGCAGTGCTGCGGCAAAGAGAGTGGTGGTTATTTTTCTCATGACTCCTGACCTGCGCGTTAAAGGGTTGGAAAACTACTCGGAATGCGGTGGCGGGATTATAGCACCAGCGGTTCGGATTTCGAATTTGTTATGGCATCATTATGCGCGTGAGTTTGACCTGTCGAAAAATGCACGCGGCGGATGTAGCTGATGCTTTCCACATGCTCGGCGACTTTCTCCGCGAAGACGAGCACTACCTCGCGAGCAGCCAGGCGTACGGCGACCTCGGTCTGCAGGGACTGAACAACGCGCTCGATATTTTTCTGGAGCATCCGGAGCTGGGGTTTGTCTGGATGGCTTACGATGAGGACGGCGTCGCGGGCATTTGTGTGGTGTGTTATGCGATCTCGACGTCGATGGGTTCGGTGGTGGCGAAGCTCGATGATGTTTCGGTGAAGCCTGACCGGCGTGGGAAGGGCACCGGATCGGAGATGCTCGATCAGTTGAAGGAGCAGTTAAGACGCGAGGCCGTGACGCGCATCGACGTCGCCGTACACCTCCAGAATCCCGAGGCAAGGCGGTTTTACGAGAAGGCGGGCTTCGTGGCCCTGAACGAAGAGCGCCTGTCTTGTTTGATCTAAGTCCACTTTCTCACGCGGCGACGCAACGGCGCAGCGAAAAATTGTTTACCGTCGCGCCGTTGCGCCGCCGCGCGAGCACCTATTTCAGATTCGCGATCTCTTCGAAGTACTTCGCGAAGGCCACCATCCCACCGGAAGCCTGCTGCCAGTCAAAGTTCTCGTTTGGTGCGTGATAGCCGTGCTCGGGCAGCGATAGACCGAGGAATAGCACCGGGCAGTTCAGCACCTTCTCGATACTCGTCATAGCGCCGATCGTCCCACCATCACGAACGAACACCGCTTCTTTCCCAAACGAAAACTTGATCGCGCGCTTGAGCGCCTGCGGCAATTCGCCTTCGAGCACCGTCCGAAACGCCGGCGCCCCATGCTCAAATTGAACGTTCACGTCAGGATTTTTTTCTTTCACAGCCGCCACGATCTGTTTCCTGATCTTCGCCGGATCCTGCCCCGGCACTAAACGGCATGAAGCCTTAAGCTCAGCGCGCGGCGGCACAATCGATTTCAAACCCGGCCCCTGGTAACCGCCGACGATCCCGTGAACTTCGAGCGTCGGCATGCCCCAGATTCGCTTCATCACTTCGAGCGGATCTTCGGTGCGCATCTTTTTCAAATGATGCGCTTTCTTGAACGCCTTCGTCGTGAAGCCGCAGTTTGCCCAGTCTTGCAACTCCTTTTTGCTGGGCGGAATCACGTCGTCGTAAAACCCTTTGATTTTGATCTTGCCGGTCCGGACGTCGTACAGCTCGGTGAGAAGCTGCGCCAGCTCGGCGATCGGATTTCGCGACGCACCGCCCGTTTCGCCCGAGTGTGTATCAGTCGTTCCGGTTTCGAGCGTGAGAATGAAGCCGAGTAGTCCACGGAGTCCGGCCGAGCTCGCCGGGCGATTGCGCGATACCCAAACCGTGTCAGAAACCACCACCGAATCCGTGCGCAGGTTCGACTTCGCTTTCGTGATGATCTTCTCGAAGTTTGGCGAGCCGATCTCCTCTTCAAACTCCCACAGGAAACGAATGTTCACCGGAACACCCGCTTCGATTGCCGCGCGTGCGCCGAAGAGTGCGCTCAGCGCCGGGCCTTTGTCATCAGTAGTGCCGCGGCCGTAGTAAGTGTCACCCTTTTTGGTGAACTGAAACGGCTCGGTGTCCCAAGGCTCGGTTTGCTTCGAGGCCGGTTGGACGTCGATATGGTTGTAAACGGTCACGGTCGGGAGATTTTTCTCGTTGCCAAAGACGCCGTGAATCACGGGATTGCCCTTTTCGGCGCGGTAAACCTCGGCCTTGCCGCCGTAGCCCTCGATCGTCTCAACCGTGAGCTCGACGCCTTTTCTGATGTCTTCCAGGTGATTCGGATCGACGGAAACCGTGGGAGTTTCAACAAAGCGACGCAGCAGCGATTCGTATTCGTCGCGGTGTGAGTTGGCAAAAGACAAAAGACTATCCCTGTTTAATGTCGTGGACATCCAGATCCTCCGTCGAACTGTCGTGCGAGAGCTTGCTCGCCATAATAAAGCATTGGAGTCTTCTCTGCGCAACCTGTGCGTCCTCTGCGCCTCTGCGGTGATTAGGCGCGAGTTTTACCGCAGAGACGCAGAGGACGCAGAGGTTGCGCAGGGATGCAGGCGACCAATCTGCGAGTCGCGGCATCTACTTTTTCCAGAAAACTTCGTCCAGCGCTCTGCGTACATTCAAAAGGTTCGCTGCTTCGTGTTATTCTGGCGTCCCCGAGTTCTTCGGTTTTAGGAGGGTTGCGTGAGAAAAAGGTCTTTTGCCCCGGGAATACTCTTCCTCGTTATTGCCCTGGCAATCCCAGCACTAATTATCGCCCAGCAAACAAGATCCGCCCGGCGAGCAACAAGTCCCGACCGTCCGGCGCCAACCGGCGGCTCAGCCAGCAGGTCAAACGTGACCGGACCCGCAATCAAGAGTGACCTCGCCGAGGCGCTCGCGGTTATCCAGTCAAACCACATTGACGGCAGAAAACTGGATTACAACGCAATCTTCAAGTCGTCCATCAGCGGCATGCTGAGCGTCCTGGATCCACACTCGACCTATTTCGATCCGATTGAATACGCTTCGTTCCGCACCGAGCAGCGCTCGGAATACTTCGGCATCGGCGCCACGATCGAAGACCTTCGCGACGGCAAGGAAGTCAACACCTACATTCGCGCCACCTTCCCGGAATCGCCCGCCGCTCGCGCCGGATTGCGATTTGGCGATCGGATTACGGCCGTCGACGGCAATTCAATGCAGGGCAAGACGTACCCGGAAGTGCGAAAGTTTTTGCTCGGCCCGCGCGGCACAACCGTGAAAGTCACGGTCGAGCACCCGGCGACGAAGCAGTCTGAAACTGTGAACATCGTTCGCGACGCGGTTTCGCTGCCGTCAATCGCACAGTCTTACATGTTGAAACCGGGCGTCGGTTACGTGGCGATGACCGGCGGTTTCAATCTGACCACCGCCGACGAATTCGACCAGGCGCTGAAAGAACTGCACAGCAAGGGCATGAACATGCTGGTGCTGGATCTGCGCGGCAATCGCGGCGGATTGTTGATTCAGGCCGTGCGCGTGGCGAACACGTTCCTGCAGCGCGGACAGATGATCGTTTCGCAAAAAGGACGTTTCCGCGACAGCTCGCAGCAGTATGCGGCAGTAAATGAGAGTCCTGACGGCGTTCCGGTTGTCGTGCTCGTCAACGGTGATACCGCTTCGGCGGCCGAGATCGTTGCCGGTGCGCTCCAGGATCACGATCGCGCGCTGATCATCGGTGAGACGACGTTTGGTAAAGGTCTCGTACAGTTTCCATTCCAGCTCGATTACGACTCGGCGCTGTTGCTGACGATCGCGAAGTATTTCACGCCGTCAGGTCGACTGATTCAGCGCGACTATTCAAACGGTGGTTTCTACAACTACTACTTCCCCGGCGGTCTCGCTGCCGACAAGCAAAAAGAGGTTGCGGCGCCGAGCGGCCCGGAGAGCCATACCGATACCGGACGCGCTGTTTATGGCGGCGGCGGAATCTCGCCTGACGAAGTCGTCAAGCCGGGTACGATCAGCGCGGCTGAACGAAATCTCCGCGACGTGCTGTTTGCGTTCTCGCTCGAGTTGACCACCGGACGCGTTCCGGGTTTCGAGCAGTACAAGGTGCAACGCGCGATCGAGTTTGATCACGACCTCGTGAATGAAGACTATCCGGTCACGGACGCGCTCTGGAGTGCATTGAAGAAGTTTGCGGCGGCGAAACCGAATTACAAGGCCACGCCGGAGCAACTCGACAAGTTGCGCGGGTTTGCGGAAACGCAGTTGCGCTACAACCTTCTGTCAGCGGCTTATGGTTTCAGGACGGCGACGCAGGTTTTCAACGACGGCGATCCGCAGATCACGCGCGCCGTTGATGCGATGCCACGCGCTCGTGAGCTTGCGCAGGCCGCAAGCCGTGCTCGTGCCCGCGGCTGATTTAATCATCATCAACCACAGCGCCGCGCGTGTGCGGCGCTTGTGGCCCACCATTCAAAAACAACTCGACGCCGCCCGCGTTGAGTATCAAGCCTACGAAACAAAAGCGCCCGGTGATGCGACGCAGAAAACGCGCGAGGCGTTGAGATCTGGGGTCGAGTCTGTCGTCGTTATTGGTGGCGACGGAACGCTCAGCGAGACGGCCGAAGGTTTTTTCGAGTTCGACAAGGATCTCGACGTTCATCCAACGCAGATCAATCCCCACGCAACGTTAGCGCTGCTGCCTGCCGGAACCGGAAACGATTTTGCCCGTGGACTGCTCGGTAAACGCGCGCCACTGCAAGACTGGATCGAGACTGTTATCGCGCGTTCTCGTGGCGAGGCAAACATTCGAACGATGGACGTGCTTTACGGGCGTTGTAACGATTACGAGAAGCCGTTCATCTGCTTCAACGCTTCGACGATGGGCATCGGTGGCGAGACGGCCGGACGTGTCGCGGCCCAAGGGAAGTTTATGCGCAACTTCTCCGGTGAGTTTCGGTTTGTGTTTGCGGCCGTTGGCGCTTTGGCAGCGTGGCGCGAGCGGCGCGTGCGAGTCACGGTTGACGGTCGCACGGTGGCTGACGGCCCGATGAATCTCGTCGCCGTTGCAAACGCGCTTTATTGCGGTGGTGGAATGATGCTGTCGCCCGACGCGCGTATCGATGATGGCCAGCTTGATGTGATTACAGCGTCAGGTTTGACGCGCGCGAATGTGGTGACGGAGCTTTCGCGCGTACACACCGGCGGGCACGTGAACAATCCGAAGGTCACGATCACGCAAGGCACGATCGCGCGTATCGAAACGTTTTTAGAGCAGGATGCGATGCCGTTGGAAGCAGATGGAAATGTGCGTGGCGTGACGCCGGTGCAGTTTCAGGTGTTGCCGGGCGCCTTAAAATTCGTTTCGAGAGCGTGAATTTTGGCGAGTCGTCGGCGGTGTCGTTCTTCGCCCGTAAACTTCGCTGCTAAGAACGACCGCACGATGTCGAGCGCGAGCTCAACTCCAACCACGCGCGCGCCGAGACACAGCACGTTGCAATCGTCATGTTCGCGTGATTGGTGCGCGGAATAGGTGTCGCTGCAGAGCGCCGCGCGGATGCCGTAGATTTTGTTGGCGGCGACAGCAGCACCGACACCACTACCGCAAACTATTATTCCGATCTCGGCGGCGCCGCTCTGCACCGCTTCCCCGACTTGTTTGGCATAGTCAGGATAATCGTCAGGAATCGACCCGTCGTGCGTGCCGAAATCAATCAGATCGTGGCGAGCATGGCGCAGCTCTTCAATAATCCGTTCATTGAGCGGATAACCACCATGATCTGCTCCGATTGCAATTCGCATCCTGTAAATCCTGTAAATCCTGTAATCCTGTCTAACTTTGAAGCAGCCGCCGGGCGTGCTCCATCACGTTATCAACATTAAACCCGAGGTTCTTCAGCGCGACGTCTCCCGGCGCGGACGCCCCAAACCGATCCAAACAAATCACATCACCCTGTGGCCCAACATACCGGTCCCAACCCTGCCGCACACCAGCCTCAACCGCCAACCTGGCACTCACCGCCGGCGGCAACACCTGATCCCGATACTCCTGCGGCTGCTCCTCAAACAACTCCCAACACGGCATCGACACAACACGCGCCGCCACGCCTTCCTCCTGCAACTTTTGCCACGCCTCGAGCGCCAGCGACACCTCCGATCCCGTCGCCAGCAAAATTAGTCGCGGCGACTCCGCATCAGCCAGCACATACGCACCACGTCGCAAACCATCCGCTTTCGCAAACTTATTTCGATCGATCACCGGCACCTTCTGCCGCGTCAACGCGAGTGCCGTCGGCGCGTGACGCCTGAGTATCGCGATGCGCCACGCCTCACTCGTCTCCAACGAATCCGCCGGACGAATCACATATAAATGCGGAATCGCGCGCAACGCCGCGAGGTGCTCGATCGGTTGATGCGTTGGCCCATCCTCGCCAAGCCCGATCGAATCGTGCGTGAAAACGTAAATCACCTGCACTTCCGAAAGCGCCGCCAAACGAATCGCGGGCCGCATGTAATCGGAGAACGTCAGGAACGTTCCGCCAAACGGAATCAAACCGCCGTTCAGCGAGATGCCCGTTAGCGTCGAGCCCATCGCGTGTTCGCGCACACCGAAGTGCAGGATCCGGCCGTCGTACGATCCGGCTTCGAAACTATGACTCGACTTGATATCCGTATTATTCGAAACGCCGAGATCCGCCGAACCGCCGATCAGCATCGGCAACACCGGCGCGAGCGCGTTGATCACTTCACCACTCGCCACGCGCGTCGCTACCGATTTCGGCTCTTCGAACTTCGGGAGGTGATCTTCCCAACCAGCCGGCAGCTCTCCGCTCATCATCGAGCGCCAGGTTTTGCCTTCCTCCGGCTGTGCTTCTTCGTATTGCTTAACCAGCTCGCGCCACTCGGATTCGAGTTGCTCGCCGCGCGGAATCGCCTCGCGATAATGCGCGAGCGCCTCGTCAGGAATGTAAAACTGCTTGTCTTCAGGCCAGCCGAGATGTTGCTTGGTTTCGCGCACCGCTTCCTCGCCGGGCGCGTCGCTGTGGGCTTTGCGTGTTCCCTCGGTCGGCATGCCAAAGCCGATTATCGTCTTGACTGAAATCAAACTGGGCTTGTCAGTCACCGCCTGCGCCGCGCGAATCGCTTTGTCGATCTCGTCGAGATTGTTGCCGTCAGTGACGGTCTGCGTGTGCCAGCCGTATGCTTCGAAACGCTTCGGCACGTCTTCGCTGAACGCAAGACTCGTGAAGCCCTCGATCGTCACGTGATTGTCGTCGTAGAGATAGATCAACTTGCCGAGCTTCAGATGGCCCGCGAGCGATGCGGCCTCTGACGCGACGCCTTCCATCAGATCGCCGTCCGAAACGATCGCGTAGACGTAATGATCGATGAGCGGGAAGTTTTCTTTGTTGAACTTCGCGGCGAGATGCGCGGCGCCCATCGCCATGCCGACGCCGTTTGCGAAACCCTGGCCGAGCGGGCCGGTCGTTATCTCAACGCCGGGCGTGAGCCCGTACTCGGGATGGCCGGGCGTTTTTGAGCCCCACTGGCGGAAGTTTTTCAGTTGGTCGAGCGAAAGATCGTAGCCCGTCAGGTGCAGCAGCGAATAGATCAACATCGAGCCGTGACCCGCCGAAAGCAGAAAGCGGTCGCGATTCTCCCACTTCGGATTGCGCGGGTTGTGACGCAGGAAACGAGTCCAAAGCACGTAAGCCATCGGCGCGGCGCCGAGCGGCAGGCCGGGATGGCCTGACTCGGCTTTCTGGACGGCGTCGAGTGTCAGGGCACGAATGGTGTTGATGCAAAGTTGATCGATTGGTTGTTTCTGCACGGGCGCGCTCATTTAGTCGGTTTCCTGATTTTCAAGAAAATTTCTCCCGCAGCGGCGCAACGGCGCAACGAACACCCCACATTCCCTTGAATGGTTGTGCTGCTTTCGTTGCGTCGTTGCGCCGCTGCGGGAGAAATTTTACTTTCCATAAAGTCGGTTGTAGAGTTCCTCTTGGCGTGCGAGTCCTTCCTGGTAGCGCGCGTGGCGCGACATGTCAGGCTCGAACACCTGGTCGATTGCAAATTGCTCTTCCTCAATAGTTGCTATTTTGCCCACCGCTTCCAGCGCAAGCAAGGCAGCGCCGCGACTCGACGCTTCCGCGGGTCCGCCAAACAGCAATGGCCGCCCTAAAACGTCCGCGATGATTTGCACCCACACCGGCGTCCAGCGCAGCGCATTACCTGATGCAACAATCGTCGCGTTTGGCGCAACTTCATCCAACGCGCGCGCGATCAACGCGAAGCGATATGCAATCGACTCGAGCACTGCACGAAAGATCTCGAATGGTTTGGTCTGTTGTTGTAGTCCGAAGATTCCGCCACGCGCATCAGCGAACCAGCCGGTGCTTCGCTCGCCTGACCAGAATGGCAACACTGTCAATCCGTGCGCATCAGGATCGAGTGCGGCGGCCCTTTCTTCCATCAACGCGGGCGCACCGTACGTGTCCAATGTTTCATACAACCACTGCACCACACCACCACCATCTGACAACGCACCACCAACAACTACACGCTCGCGGTTCACTCGATAACACCACAAACCGGGCGCGAGTTTCGCGGGTGGTCCACCGGCAAACACGACTCGCATCGCGCCAGACGTTCCGACCATCAACGCGATCCTGTCTCTCGTGCTACAACCCGCGCCGATGTTGTTTGCGGCGCCGTCGCCTACAACAGTGACTAGTCGCGCTTCGGCAAGCGCGGGCCAGCGTGAGGCATACTCATCTGTGAGCCGCGCGTCTGTTTGCGTTTTGAGTCGGGGCAGTGTGTCGCGTGCGATGCCGAGTGCGTCGACGAATTCCCAGTCCCAGTCGCAGTTTCGTTGATTGAACAAGCCTGTCGCTGAAGCCGTGGAGATAAACGTTGCGCTTTCGCCAAAGAGACGCAGGCAAAGGAATTCGGCGAAGCCAAACCAATAGCGTGTGCGGTTGAAGTCGTCAGCATTTTCGTGGTGCAGCCAGCGCATTTTTGCGGGCCAGTAACTCGGATGGAAGCGACAGCCCGTGCGGTGGTAAATCTCGGCTTCGTTGAATTGCGCGCGAAGTTCGTTTGCGAATTGAGCGGCGCGCGTGTCGGCCCAGGTGAGCAGTTTCGTGGTCGGTAATCCGTTTGCGTCGACGCCGATCAGACTGTGCCAAAACGCGGAGATGGCGATATGCTCGATCTGCGCGTTGGACTTCGCCATTAATTCATCGATCGTGTCTGCGACCTGCATGACGAGGCGATTCGGATAGAGTTCGCCAAGACCCGACATCGCAACTGGGCGATTGCTGTATGCCTGCGCGCCGGGTACTTCATTGCCGCGCTCGTCAAACAGTATCGCGCGCACGCCTGACGTACCGATGTCAATGATCAGTAACATGAATAATCTTGTAAACTGCCGACGATGCCCTTCTTCAGCTCCCGATGGCGATTCGTATTAATTGCCGCTGCAATTCACATCATACTGGCAATCACGATCTTTCTCATCGGTCATTTTCAACTCTTCCCGGGCACTTTCGATCAAAACGGTGTTGGTCTAACTTTCGCCATCGATAGCACGACTTATCAACGTGTCGCGAGCGATCTCGCTGAGGTGTTGCAACGCGACGGACTCACGGCCTGGCTCAACGCGAAGGCGCCGCTGCACAGTCGTCTTTACTCACTCGCCTTCGCGACGTTCGGAAGATTTCTGGGTCATAACGTGCTCGCCGCTGAGCCACTGAATCTTTTTTACTACCTCGCGATCCTAATCGGCATTTACGTCATTGGCCGCGAGGTCTTCGACGCGCAAACAGGATTTATCGCCGCTGCGATCGTCGCCCTCTGGCCCACATTTCTGGGTCACTCGACGCAACTCATGCGCGATCCACTCTCGATCGCGTGTTTGCTGTGGCTCATGCTGATCCTCGTGCTGGTGCTGGGTCGCGAGTTTTGGTGGGCTACAGGCGTCGCCATCGGAATCGCCGGCGCGGTGCTGGCTACGTTGTTCTGGGTGGCACGTGGAAACATGTGGAACGTTGTGCTCGTTGCGATCGCGATCACACTCGTGATGCTCGTCTCTCGAATGATTCGTGAGAAGCGTTTTATCGCTGGAAATGCGCTCGTGATGCTCCTCGTGATCGTTGCGGCGCTGCTCGTTCCGCCGCGTCTCGAGAGCGCGAGTTTGCCCGGCGTGAAACCACCGCTGACACCGCTCGCAATTCCGACCGCGTCACAACCCGCCGCGCGCGAAGGCGTTTGGGCCACCGCGATCAAACAGATCAGCACGCGCCGCGCGGGCTTTCGTTTCTACCACTCACGCGCGTCTGATATCGATCCGGAGGTGCAGCTTTCAAGTACCGGCGCGATCGTGAGATTCATTCCGCGCGCGATCGTGATCGGGTTCTTCGCACCGTTTCCGTACATGTGGATCGAGGAGGGAAACTTCGGGCGTGCGACCCGGATCGTTAGTGGACTGGAAACGCTGGGGATGTACTTTGTATACCTCGCGGTGGCTCTGTGCGTTTGGCGGGAAAGGCGAAGTCAGAAGATGTGGCTGCTGTTTCTGACGGCGTCGATCGGGATGCTCGCGCTGGGACTCGTTTTAGTGAATGCCGGTGCGCTATTCCGACTTCGTTATGCGTTATGGATTTTGATGATCCTCTTAGGAAGCCGCGGATTATACGGATTTACTGAACGATTTGCTTCACGAATTCGATAAAACTCCGAATGTCGTCTTCACTCGTATCAAACGACGCCATCAACCTCACTTCTGAGATCGCATCGTCCCAAACGTAGAAGAAATATTTCTCCTGAAGTGCGGGGATGTATTCCTTCGGAATGGTCGCGAAGACACCATTCGATTCCACCGGCTGCGTGAGTTTGATCTTCGGTACCTTCGCCAGTTCGCTTCCGAGCAACTGGGCCATCCGGTTCGCGTGTGCGGCGCCGCGACGCCACAGATCTCCTGACAGCAGTGCTTCAAACTGCGCCGAGATGAATCGCATCTTGGACGGCAGGTGCATGCCCTGCTTGCGTATGTATTTAAATTCGCTCGCGCGTGCCTTATCGAAAAACACGACCGCTTCGCCGTACATCATGCCGTTCTTCGTGCCGCCGAACGAAAGTACATCAACGCCAACATCGGTTGTGATCTCTTTGAAGGTCTTGTCGAGGAAAACAGAAGCATTCGCGAGTCGCGCACCATCGACGTGCAACAGCAGTCCGTTGTCGTGGGCGAAGTCCGCGAGAGTCTTCAATTCGTCGCGGGTGTAGACCGTGCCCATTTCGGTAGCCTGCGAAATAGTGATGACGTGCGGCTGCACGTGATGCTCGACGCCGATGCCATGCAGCAAAGGCTTGATTTGATCGACACGCAGTTTCCCGTCGGGCGTTGGAATCGTAATTAGCTTGCAGCCGGTGAACTTCTCAGGCGCGCCGCATTCGTCAACATTTACGTGTGCAGTGTCCGCGCAGAAGATCGCGTGATGCGGTTGCGTGATCGCTTTCAAACCAAGGACATTCGCGCCCGTGCCGCCAAAGACAAAATAAACCGCGACGTCGCTCCCGAAGTGTTTTTGAAACAGCTCCATCGCGCGGGCGGTTATCGGATCGCCGCCATAAGCAATCACGTGGCCGTCGTTTGCGCTTTTGATAGCGTCGATGATCTCCGGATGAACACCGGCGTTGTTGTCACTCGCGAAGCTGCGCCTGGTCAAACCTTTTTCTCCTTGAAGTCTCGCGCGATCTCGCGTGCTGCGTTCATGCCCGGCAGGCCCGTTAAGCCGCCGCCAGGATGCGTGCCCGCGCCGCACAGGTAAAGGCGCTTGAGTGGCGTGCGATACTGCGCGAAACCAATCAACGGACGAAAAGTGAAAAACTGATCGAGAGTTTGTTCGCCGTGGTGAATGTGTCCGCCGCCGAGACCGTACTTCTCTTCAAGATCGACTGGCGTGATCACCTGGGCGGCTATGATCATCTCGCGGATCTTCGGGGCGTAGGCTTCGAGCTTGTCGATCACATTGTTCGCGAACTCATCGCGACGTCCCGTCCAATCTCCTTCTTTCAACTTGTACGGCGCGAATTGAACGTGAATCGACATCACGTGTTTGCCCGCAGGCGCCAGCGACGGATCACCAAGCGAAGGAATGCTGATATCGAGATAAGGATCCGTCGAAAACTCGCCGTACTTCGCCGCATCGAAGGCGCGCTCGAGGTAATCGATCTCAGGACCGATGTGGATGCGACCTGAGCTGCTGAACGGCGGCAAACCATCGAGCGCGAGATTGATCTTCGCGACAACTCCCGGCGCGCGATAGTTGCGCATCTTCAAAAGAAAGTTAGGCTCGAGATCAATCGGATCGATGAGATTGAGAAACGTCGTGCGTGGATCGGCATTCGAAACAACCACTCGCGACTCGATCTCCTCACCGCCTTCGAGCACGACCTTCGGCTTATCACCGTAAGCGCCGCTGATCTGCGAGACTCGCGCTGACGTGCGAATCTCCGCGCCCGCGGCTTTCGCAGCATTTGCAAGCGCGTCGGTCAAACCTCCCATGCCGCCTTTCGGATACGAAGCCGATCCGATCGCGCTTCCGTCCATCGCCGCCTGCCATAACAATCCGAGACTCGTTCCCGCCGACCATGGACCAGCAAACGCGCCGTGAATCCCGCGTGCAGCCACAGTCGCGCGTAACAACTCCGTTTCAAACCACTCGCTGACGAGATCCGCGACGGCCATCGGAGCCCAGCGCAGCAGTCGATACTCGTCTTTCTTTCCGAGTCCGCGAAACGCGAGCCCGACCTTGCCGAGTTGCCACAGGTCATTCTTTGTCGGTTGATCAATCGACGGAGGCGTCATCGAAAGCAAAGGCGCGAGCATGCGGCCGATGCGCGAGAAGCTGTTGACGAACTCTGGATATTTTTCAGCGTCACTTGCGGAAAATTTTTGTATCTCGGTAACGGTGCGACGAACATCGTTGTAGATGCACAGCGATCTTCCGTCCGGCGAGAGCGCCAGCACGCGCGCATCCGGCGTGATCATCTCCAAGCCGTGGCGCGTGAGATTCAGATCAGCGATGACTTGCGACGACACCGGACCCGCGGCATGGTCCAACGTCGAACAACGGAACCCCGGATGGATCTCCTCAGTAACCGCACCACCACCAACCACCTCGCGACTTTCGAGCACGAGCGTCTTCAGCCCGCTCTTCGCGAGATAGCACGCGGCCACAAGTCCGTTGTGACCACCACCCACGATTGTGACGTCGTAAGTCATTCTCAATCCATCCACAGATTTCTGTGCAATCTGTGTAATCTGTGGATTAAATATCCTTCAGCATCTGCAACGCCGCGTTGCGTCCCGGCGCGCCCATGATCCCGCCGCCCGGATGCGTCGCCGAGCCACACATGTAAAGGTTCTTGATCGGCGTGCGATACTGCGCCCAGCCCGGCGCGGGCCGCAGGAAGAAGAGCTGTTCGAGTGTCAACTCGCCCTGGAAAATATTCCCTTCCGACAAACCAAACTCGCGCTCGAGATCGAGCGGCGTCAAAACCTGCCGGTCGCGAATCAGGCTCTTGATGTTCGGCGCGTGCTCGGCAATCGTATTAACCACCGCGTCGCCAAACTCCTCACGCTTCTCGTCCCAGTTTCCTTCCTTCAAGTTGTAGGGCGCGTACTGCACGAAGCACGACATTACGTGCTTGCCCGGCGGCGCGACTGAAGGATCCGTGAGACTCGGAATCACCATGTCGATGTACGGGCGGCGTGAAAAACGTCCGTACTTCGCCTCGTCGTACGCGCGCTCCATGTAATCGACACTCGGCGAAATCGAGATCGCGCCGCGCAGGTGCGCGCCTGGACCAGGCAAAGACTTGAAATCCGGCAGACCATCGAGCGCAAGATTCACCTTTCCTGACGAGCCGCGATACTTGTAGCGCTTCAGATCCGTGCAGAAATCATCGGGCAAGTATTGCTCGCCGATCATCTTCATGAACGTGAGCCGCGGATCGACGCTCGATGAGATAACGTCCGCAAGAATCTCGTCGCCATTCTCGAGCACGACGCCCGTCGCGCGCCCGTTCTTATGCAAAATTTTCGCAATCGGCGTGTTGGTGCGGATCTCGACACCGGCTTCGCGCGCCGCGTCAGCAATCGCGTTCGAGATCGCGCCCGTGCCGCCGCGAGCAAAACCCCACGAGCGAAACGCGCCATCGATCTCGCCCATGTAATGATGCAACAACACGTACGCAGTTCCCGGCGAGCGCACGCCGAGAAACGTGCCGATGATTCCCGACGCAGACATCGTCGCTTTGAGCACGTCCGTCTCGAACCACTGATCGAGAAAGTCGACGGCGCTCATCGTCATCAACTGCACCTGGTTGTACTTGTCTTCGTCGGAAAGTTTCTGAAAGCGCCGGCCTAAGAACGCGAGATTCTTCCAGGCTTTTGGATCCAGAGTCGTGGGGTCGGGGGGCGTCATGCTCATGATCGGCTTCACGAAGTGGGCCATCTCGATCATCGCCTTGCCGTATTCGTCATAAGCTTCAGCGTCGAGACGCGAGTGCCGCGCGATCTCGCGGCGTGTGCGTGCGTGATCGTTGACGCGCCAGAGGTAATCGCCGTTCGGCATTGGCGTGAAGGTGCCGTCGAGTGGAAGAATTTCGAGACCGTGTCGCGGCAGATCGAGCTCGCGAATGATCTCGGGTCTCAGCAGCGAGACGACATAGGAGCAGACAGAAAACTTGAACCCGGGAAAAACCTCTTCGGTAACCGCCGCGCCACCGAGCACATGCCGACGCTCGAGCACGAGCACCTTTTTCCCCGCGCGCGCGAGATAGGCGGCATTAACCAGCCCGTTATGCCCACCCCCGATCACTACGATGTCGTATTTATTGTTTGCTTGCCGCAAGCGCGTTAGCATACTTATAATCCCTCGCCCTGACAAACACCCGCATCTATCCGTGGCTAGTGTATTATCTGAATAATGTTGAACGCTGGGGTTCTAACATTTCAGGAGTTTGCCATGCGTGAGCCATTGCCGCTGGCTACAGTTCACGAGGCCGTGCTCGAGTTTGTGCGCGGGCGCGACGATGTTGTTGTGTTTGGCGCGACTGCAGTGAACGCTTACGTGTCAGAGCCGCGCATGACGCAGGACATCGATTTGATGTCAACGCGGGCCGCCGAACTTGCCCAGGAGCTGCGTGATTTTCTCAGTGAACGCTTCCACATCGCTGTAGGCGTGCGAGTAATCGGCGAAGGCAAAGGATATCGGGTTTTTCAGATCCGCAAAGAAGGCAATCGACATTTAGTTGATCTGAGGCCCGTCGCTACGCTGCCGCAAACGGAGTTGATCGATGGAGTGAGGGTGATAACGGCGGCGGAGCTTGTCGCGCGCAAAGTCATCTCGCTTCATTCGCGGCGAGGACAACCTAAGTCCGGCACAGACTGGCGCGACGTTGCCATGCTGCTTTTGGCGTTTCCAAAGTTGAAAGCTGAATCCGGACCAGTCAGCGACATTTTGAGCTTACTCGGCGCGACAGAAGAAGAAATGAATACGTGGAGTGAAGTCGTGCACCAGGAAATCAGCAAGCCCGACGATGATGCTGAGTTCGATTGACTCTACTAATACTCACTTTTAATTAAAGATGCCTATCGGAACCGCGTTTCATGAACGGACGTTTCCGCTCTGCGAGAGTCTTAGTTATCGCGAGTGGTCTGGATATTATGCTGTCAGTTCGTATGAGCCGCATCATGAGCATGAGTACAATGCGATACGAAATGCGGCGGCGCTGATTGACATATCGCCGCTGTTCAAATACCGGCTCACCGGCAAGGATGCGACGCGGCTCGTTGATCGAGTGATTACGCGCGATATGCGCAAGGTGACTGTTGGGCAGGTGGTCTATACGCCGTGGTGCGACGAACGCGGGAAGGTGATCGACGACGGCACGGTTTCAAGACTCGAAGAAAACACGTATCGCTGGACCGCTGCCGATCCGAGCCTGCGCTGGTTTACTCAGAATGCCGCGGGGATGGATGTGCAGATCGAAGATATCTCCGAAAGCGTCTCAGCACTCGCGCTGCAAGGTCCAACTTCAGGCCGCCTGCTGAAGGGTCTGGTTGAAGATTCAGACATCGCGAACCTCAAGTATTTTCGCGTCACTAAAGGCACAATCGCAGGGGTGCCGGTCGAGATTTCGCGAACCGGATACACTGGCGATCTCGGCTACGAGATCTGGATCGAGTCAGAAAAAGCTATCAGGGTTTGGGACGCGCTCATGGAAACAGGCCGCGCTTTCGACATTCATCCTGCTGGAATGCTCGCGCTCGATGTGGCGCGCGTCGAAGCCGGGTTGCTACTGATCGATGTCGATTTCAACAGCAGTAAGAAAGCGCTCGTCGACGAGCAGCGCTACTCACCGTTTGAGATGGGTCTCGGGCGACTCGTCAATCTCGACAAGAATCGCTTCGTGGGCCAACGAGCTTTGATCGAAGAGCAGAAGTATGGACACGAGAGAGAGATCGTTGGTCTCGAGATCGACTGGCCGCAGGTCGAGAGTCTCTACGAAAAAGTCGGGTTGCCGCCGGCTGTCTCGCCAATGGCGTTGCGAGTCGCGGTGCCCGTGTTCAAGGAAGGCATTCAGGTCGGCAAAGCAACGACGACTACGTGGTCGCCAACGTTGAAACGAATGATCGCGCTTGCGACGGTGAAGCGCGAGTACACACGCCCGGGCACGCGCCTGCAATTCGAGATCACGGTGGAGGCTGTCAGGCACCACGTGCGCGCCACCGTCGTGAAAACGCCATTCTTCAATCCGAAACGCAAAACAGCAACGCCAGTTGTATGAACACTGCATTGCAGACGATCATCGAGCAGTACGATCCAAGCGTCGAGCTCGATTTTGCGTCGACGATTCCATCTTCGTGGTACACCGACAAAAGCTTCCACAATCACGAACTCCAAACCGTCTTTTCGCAATCATGGCAACTCGCGGCGCGTTCCGATCAGTTGACTGAGCCGGGCAAGTACGTCACGACTGACATTGCCGGCGAGCCCGTGGTGATCGTGCGCGGAAATGACGGCGAACTGCGCGGATTTTTCAACGTTTGCAGCCATCACGCGGCGGCAGTCATGACCGAGCCGGAAGGCAAGGCGGCGCATCTTCGTTGCCCGTATCATGGTTGGACTTACTCGCTCGAGGGCGAGCTGAAAGGCACGCCGGATTTTTCGGGTGTGTGTGATTTCGAGCGCGCGAATAATGGCCTCGTGTCGGTGGAGATCGCGGAGTGGGAGAACTGGGTGTTTGTGAAACTGGTCCAGGGGCTCGCGATGTCGATCGAGGATTTTCTTGGTGCAGATCTGGTCGCGCAGACGAGTGGTTTGCAGTTGAAGGATCTGCACTGGTTCGAGCGGCGGCGTTATCACTTCGATTGCAACTGGAAAGTGTTTGTCGATAACTATCTCGATGGTGGTTATCACGTGCCGTATCTGCACAAAGGTCTCGACAGCGTGCTCGACTACAGCAACTACATGATCGAAAACGGCGAGCACTACTGTTTGCAGTGGAGCCCGATCGTGAGCGAGGGCGCGGAGGAACAGACGGGGGCGGTGAGGAAAGGCGATCGCGCGTTGTACTACTGGATTTATCCGAACTTTATGATCAACTGGTACGACGGCGTGATGGACACGAACCTCGTTGTGCCGCGCGGTGTGGACCGGACCGAGGTGATCTTTGATTTTTACTTTCCGGATGCGATGAGTGAGGAGATGTGCCGGGCGAGTGTTGAGGTGGGCCAACGCATTCAGGATGAAGATGTCGCGATTTGTAAGTCGGTGCAGCGCGGGTTGAATTCGAGGGCGTACGAGGCAGGGAGACTCTCGGTGAGGCGCGAGGCGGGCGAGCATCTTTTTCACCGGCTGCTTCATAGAGATGTGAGCAACGGTTTGACAGGATTTCAGGATTTACAGGATTCACATGATTAATCCTGCAAATTCTGAAAATCCTGCAATCCTGTCGAAAGGCCATCTGCTGCGCGTGCTCGGGGTTGGCTTTGGTGTCGCTGTAATCATCGGCAATACGATCGGTGCGGGGATTTTCAGGACGCCGGGCACGATCGCTGAGCAACTTCCGGCAACAGTTCCGTTTCTTCTCATCTGGCTCGGTGGTGGTCTATATGCGCTGCTTGGGGCGATCTCGCTGGCGGAGCTCGGTACGATGCTGCCGCGCTCTGGTGGACAGTATGTGTTCTCGCGTTATGCACTGGGTGAGTATGCGGGGTTCATTGTCGGCTGGAGTGATTGGATATCGTCGTGCGGATCGACGGGTGCGGTGTCGCTGCTGATCGGCACGTTTGCAGTTGCACTATTCCCTGCGCTCGACGGACATGCCACTCTGGTGGCAGTCAGTGTTGCGATCGTCTTCGCGTTCCTGCAATGGCGCGGAATCGTTTGGGGCAGCAATATCCAAAACCTCACCAGTCTGCTGAAGGCGCTCGCGTTCCTCGCTTTGATCGTTGCTGCGTTCCTACTCGGCGGTAACGGCGCGTTATCGACAACTCAATCCCACTCGACTCCCATCACGCTCGCTGCGATCGTCGTCTCGTTGCAGGCGGCGATTTACACTTACGACGGTTGGAGCGGCGTCATCTATTTCTCTGAAGAAGTGAAAGAGCCGAACCGGAATATTCCGCGCGCGCTGTTCAGCGGCGTGCTCACGGTCACCGCGATCTATTTGCTGGTAAATGTCGCGTTGCTTTACGTGCTGCCGATCTCGGGCATCGCGGGCAAGGAATTCGCGGCGGGCGAAGCGGCGAACGTGATCTTCGGCGCGCACGGCGACACGATCTTTCGTTGCCTGACGATCGTGTCGATGCTGAGCGGGATCAACGCGCTGCACTTGATGGCCACGCGCGTGATTTTTGCGATGAGCCGAGATGGGCTAGTTTCGGAGGGAGCTGCGGTCGTTAACAAAGGTGGCACGCCGACGATAGCCCTCGCGCTCAGTTTGATGGTCGCGCTGCTGTTCATCATCTTTGGTGAGAAGTTTGAGACAGTTATCACGGTGCTCGCGTTCTTCTTCGTGGTGAATTACATACTCTCGTTCGTTTCGCTGTTTGTGTTGCGCTGGCGCGAGCCTGACAAGCCACGGCCGTACCGCGTCTGGGGTTATCCGGTCACACCCGCGCTCGCTTTGATTGGCTCGGTGTTGTTTCTCGCGGGAGCGATACGCGCTGATACGAGGAATAGTGTTTACGCGCTCGTGTTGCTGGCGGTCAGTTACCCAGTGTACCGGTTACAGAGCCTTCGTTATCGACATCCAGAATCCTGATTGTGGATTCAATGTTGCGCGCCTGGAAACACTTTGCGATGCGGGCGCCGATCTCATCCTCTTTATCATCAACTAAAGCCACGATGCTTGGACCAGCGCCGCTCAGCGCGATGCCGAGCAGGCCGGAAGTGCGTGGGAGCGCGAGCGCTTCGTTGAGTCCGGGGACGAGTAACTCGCGATAGGGTTGGTGCAAACGATCGCGCATTGCTTCCCAGAACAGATCGTAACGTTGCTGCGCGAGGGCGGCAGTGAATAGAGCAGTCCTTTGCAGGTTGTGAACGGCGTCGAGGCGCGTGACGGTACGCGGGAGTGCGGCGCGTGCGACGTGCGTTGGCAATTGCGATTGAGGTGAGACAACGACGACGCGAATCTGCGCGGGCCATTCGAATCTTGTTGAGAGCACTGTTCCGTCGTTAGTAATACAGTTTGCGAGAAAGCCGCCGTAAAGCGATGCCGAAACGTTGTCAGGATGTCCTTCGAATTCGGTGGCGTAGTTGAGGATCGTTTGATCGGCAATGGGATTTTGAGTGAGTAACGAGCTGAGCTTGATGCCGGCAACAATGGCAGCGGCGCTGCTGCCGAGGCCGCTGGCGAGTGGTATTTCGTTGTGTGCCGTAAGCTCGACGCATGGCAGCGAAACACCTTCGCGGCGCGCGGCGAACGACATGGCACGATAGATCAGGTTAACGGCGTTGCGTGGAAGCGCTTCGTTTTCTTTCGCGCCCGTGGTTGTGACCCGGCACGGTTCGGATGCTTCGGGAACGGCAATAGCGCTGACAGTCAGATAAAGTTTTAGCGCGAGGCCGAAGCAATCAAAGCCCGGGCCGAGATTGGACGTTGACGCAGGAACACGAACTCCGTGTGCTGTTGGCGTAGTCATTGGACAGGATTACAAGATTTACTGGATTTTCAGGATATCTTTTAAATCCTGCAAATCATGTAAATCCTGTGAAAAGCTGACTCTCACTGGCGAATTCCCAAAACTACTTGCGAGTTTCTCACCACCGGGCGCAACTAAACTTCCGTCGTGATACTTGATCACGTAATCCGTATCCTTCAACACGTGTCCCGTCAGTACCGCCACGACAGATTCATTCTCATTAATTTTGAGCTTGCGAATGCCGGCGACCGTCGTCGCTGACGCAGGCTCGCAACCGATGCCGTCGCGTCCGATGATCGCTTTCGCGTCCGCAATCTCCTGCTCGGTTACTGTTATAACGCTGCCACCCGTTTCCTGCACGGCGCGCCACGCCTTCTGCCACGAAACCGGAGCGCCGATCTTGATCGCGGAGGCGAGCGTTTGCGGATGCTCGTCGTTCACAAAATGCTCGGGGTTGGAATAGAACCGCGCAAACGGCGCCGCCCCCTCAGCCTGTACTACTGTAATCCTTGGCTGCTTTTTGATCAGTCCGCTCTCCAACAACTCACGAAATCCTTTACCAAAAGCTGAGCTGTTTCCGAGATTCCCTCCTGGCACAATAAGATGATCGGGCACTTGCCACTCGAGCTGCTCGGCGAGCTCGAACGCCACCGTCTTCTGACCTTCAATGCGAAACGGATTGATCGAGTTGACGAGATAGACTGACTCGTCTTCGGCAAGCTCGCGAATGAGGTTCATGCACGTGTCGAAGTTGCCGTCGACCTCAAACACCTTCGCGCCGTAGTCGAGCGCCTGCGCGAGCTTCGCGTGACTCACATGACCACTCGGCACAACGATCGCGCAGAGAAGATCTGCTCGCGCCGCATACGCTGCCAGACTCGCCGCAGTGTTTCCAGTGCTGGCGCAGACGACGAGCCGCGCGCCGAGTTTGCGCGCCTGCGTCACCGCTGCAGTCATGCCTGTGTCTTTGAAAGATCCGGTCGGATTACAACCCTGATGTTTGAGTTTGAGTTGAGGCAGGTGGCAGTAATCAGCGGAGCGTGGCGCGTCGTAGAGCGGCGTGTTGCCTTCGCCGAGCGAAACTACATCGGCGTCGTCAGTGAACGGAAGAAATTCGCGGAAACGCCAGACGCCACTGCGATCGCGAGGATCAAAAGAGGCGCGTCGCTGCATCCAGAGCTCACGGAGCGCAGCCGAATCGACCTTTTCGCGACGCTCTATATCAAGCAGCCCGCCACAACGTGAACACACGTAAAGGCGGGCATCAAGATCGAATTCAGCGCCGCAGTCAGGCGCGATACAGTGCTGATAATAGGTCCTGTAAGGCATACAGGACCTATAACATTTTTCTGCTAGAAGCTGAACCGAAGCTGCGCATCGATGCGACGCTGGTAAGCCGGATTGCCTGCTCCAAACCCACCGAAGCCGCCGCTCGTCGACGTCGATTGACCAAACAACAGCGATCCCAGGTTGCCCACCGGATTGGCGAAGTTCGCGTGGTTCAGAATGTTTTGGAAGTTCAGCGAGAACGTCAGATTGTAACGGCCCGTGCCGCCACCACCTGGACCACCAAAGCCGCCGCCTGGTCCACCACCGAAACCACCACGGCCACCGCCACCACCGCCCGGAGCACCGCCACCAGCCGGACCGCGCCCGGCCATGCCGCCGCCCATCATCGTGTTGTTGCGTCCATCACGCTGCTGGTTACCACCCTCATTACCCTGACCGTTCTGACGATTCCTCGCATTCGAGCCGCCTTCAGAACCGAAGCTCCACGTCTTGCTGACGCGCAGGTTGACGCTTGTCGATCCCGGCCCCTCGCCGAAGTTGCGCGGAATCATCACGTCACCCGGCGCAAACGTCAGCTTGATGTTGCCATACGGCGTACACCTGATATTGATCGTGTCAGAACAATCTGCACCCGCGGGCGCGAGAGCCGGACGCTCGATATTGAACGTGTCGCCGTTGATATCGCGCCCGAGCGTGATATTGAACGGGCGACCTGAATTCACGATCACAAACGGAGCCAGCGTGATGCCCCACGGTGCGCGGAAGTTACCAGTCATCACGAAACGATGCCTGACATCCGTCGACGCGCGGCCATACTCCGTGCTCAGGTCGTACGGGTTCGCCGGCAAGCT
>Ga0134121_10001202_pt1 | contig 24881 bp, 22 predicted proteins | sample KB301_FD_96463 | JGI IMG/M metagenome (GOLD analysis project Ga0134121, IMG submission 96463) | Terrestrial soil microbial communities without Nitrogen fertilizer from Kellogg Biological Station, Michigan, USA - KB3-0-1 | ecosystem: Environmental > Terrestrial > Soil > Unclassified ... | reverse complement strand
TCGCCTGGTCGTTTTGAAGATCCCATTCGGCAGCCTGATCGGCGATCCTGCGACGTACAGCCGTTATCAGCGCGAGCTGGAGATCGGCAAACGGCTCCACCACCCGAATATCCAGCGGCTCATCGCCGATGGACGCCTGGACGGTGGTGTCTCCCCCTACCTCGTGCTCGAATTCGTCGAAGGTGTGGACCTTCATCGACTCATGGCGAGCGGCCCGATTCCGCACTCCGTGATCATCTTCGTGATAACAGAGATCCTGAGCGCCCTCGGCTACGCCCACAACTTGCCTGCAGGTGGCAACGTGCGCGGCATCGTGCACCGCGACGTGTCGCCGCACAACGTCCTCTTGTCGTGGGAAGGGGGCGTGAAGCTCGCCGATTTCGGGCTGGCCAAACCGCGCGAAGCAAGCGAAGCCTCGGCCTCGGTTCAGCTCAAGGGCAAGGTCGCTTACATGTCGCCCGAGCAGATCAACGGCAATGCGCTCGACGGCCGCTCCGACTTGTTCGCGGTGGGAATCATCCTCCACGAGATGCTCACCGGAGAGCGCCTGTTCTGGAAAGACGATCTCCAGACCACGATCTACCGCGTGCTGGATCGGCCGATTCCGAAGCCGAGTCTCAAGGTTTCTGTAGCGCCCGATCTCGAGGCGGTCGTGATGCGGCTCCTGGAGCGCGATCTTGCCTCGCGCTATGCCACGGCCGAGATGGCTAGCGAAGCACTTGCGGGATGCGTGGATGCGTCTCTGCGGAGCCGCAGCGAGCTGGCGCACCTCATGGCCGAGCGCTTTCCGCAAGAGTCATCCTCTCGAGCATCGCGCTCGCCACTGGGGCCATCACCCTCCGATCGAATCGGTACCTCTTCGTCTCGAACTCCTACCCGTCCCTTGGCGCCGCCCTCCGCGGCAACGAGCCTGAGCCTTGCAGCGAGCGAGTCGATGCAGCCGTCACTGCACGCGCCCAGGCGCCGACGCTTGCTAGCCGGTGTTGCAATCTCTGTCCTCGCCAGCGGAGCAGCAGGGGTGGGCGTCGGAATCCTTGGCCGTCACGACTGGCCTGCTGTTGAATCTGCGGCGGTCGCGCCAACGCCACCGAACAGTGCTCCATCGCCGCCGGCAATGGAGGCGACCATAACGGATGCGAGTCCTGACGCGGCGGTACTCAACGCCCTGCCGAATCTCGATGCCGCGCCTCCGGTCGCGGTGATTCCCGCCACATCCCCGCCCACCGCGCCGGTTATCCGTCCTTCGGCAACAACGCCTGCCAAGGTGACCAGGCCTCCGTGGACGGCCCCGGCACGCCGATCTGGTACAGCCGACTCCGACGACGTGGGCGGAGACTGAGATCGGATAAGCTTTAAAGATGGTACGAGTTAATTATCTACACGGCATGTAATCGGCCTGCAAACGAGACTATTGCTGTCCAAATGCTACAGGCGGAGATGCACAATGGTCTGCGCATTCTTAGAAATATATATAATTAACTCACGGCAATATACACAACACCGAATCAACAGTTCGGTTACACAACAAATAGTTTTCAAGCCGAAATAATCGAGCTTATCCCGGACCACCTCTTGCTTGATCGATCGCCACCGAGGCCGGCGCGACGTCGCACGTGGTCGCCTCGGCGCTCGGCCACAACTCGCCAGCCGTCACGCACGCGCACTACATCGACGGCACGACCGCCCGGCGTGCACGAACGCGGCGCGTGATTGGCAAGGTGGCTCCGGATCCCGGGCTGCGCGTGGTGAGCGATGAGCCAACCACCGCGGCGACCGCAGCACCCAAGGCCCCGCGCAAGCCCGCTCGGCGTGGCAGCGGCATGGCAGTCAGGCCAGCGCTGCAGGTGGTCGCAGCCCCGGTGCCGAGCACCACCCCGCCCCCGGCCGGACCCGCTAGCACGGCCGACTTGTTGGTAACTGGTAATGCCGGATGAGTTACCAAAAGCCGAAAGGCTTTGGCCCCTTTCGTCGAGGGGAGTAAGGGGCGCGAATTCCTCGTACGCGAAGGGGGACCCCGAACCCCACGGTGTTACCCACAGCACCTCAAGGCAGTTTAGCTAAGCGATTCTGGTTGCTTGCGGCAGTTAGGCTTCCAGTTGGCTGATCCTCTGCAAGTTACCTGGGGTTGCATTGGCAACGCTGGTCCTGGTTGATTTTTGTCATCGCACAAATTGCCGTCGCTTGATTTCGCGATTACGTTAATCACATGACAGTCGCGAAGCCAGTCGCAAGGCCTCCTTCGCTGGCGGATCTAGACGCCCTGCCCCCGGGAATCGTAGGCGAGATCATCGAAGGGGTGCTCTATACGATGACCAAGCCGCGGATGCGGCATCAGCTGATGGCCCTCGCGATCGCTTCTGACTTGCGGTCGCCGTTCGGCCTCGGCCGCGGCGGTCCCGGCGGATGGTGGATCGTCACCGAGCCGTGGATTGAGTTGCCCAACACGCCCGAGATCGCGCCAAACGTCGGTGGTTGGCATCAACAACGCATGCCCTCGCCACCGCCTCCCGACGAGCCCATCCGCATGGTGCCCGACTGGGTCTGCGAGGTCCTGTCGTCCACCACGCGGCGTCACGACCTGCTCGTCAAGTTGCCGTATTACGCCAAGGTTGGCGTAACGCACCACTGGCTCGTTGATCTCGAGGCTCGCGTGATCATCGTCCACCGACTCGAGTCCGAGGCCTGGCGCCTTATCGGTACGTACAGCAACGAGGCTGAGGCTCGGCTCGAGCCATTCCACGCGATCCCGCTAAACGTCGCCGATTGGTGGCCGCCGCAATGAGTAAGCGTAAGTCAAACCTGGGTGGGCGCCGCGCCGGCGCTGGTCGCAAGCCTCTCGACCCCGCCATCAAGCGCGGCGAACTCGTCAGCGTCCGGCTCACGCCAACGCTGCGAGCGCAGATCGCCAAGGCCGCCGCCGCCGCCGATCAGTCGGTCTCGGATTGGATGGTCGCAGCGGCCGAGCTCGCTCTCGCGGTGGCGCCAGACTGAGCACAGGAGCGCGCTACGGCTTGATCCGGAGCAACGCCGTCCGCTGCTCGGGGCGCGGCACAGTGCGTCGTGGTGGTCCCAGATCGAACCGTCGGACGCTGTGATGCCGGGCCGCAGTCCATTGGGGCCCGGCACTGCACGACGTCGAGTAACCCAGCTGGGCAGTACCTGCGGGCGTGTGTCGTTCACAGGTCCCCACTCGGCAGCATGGAACCGCGCACCGCCAACACGGGCCCGCAGCCGCTCGATCGTGGCGGCTGCAGGCGTGGATGGGCCACAAGCGGGTCGACGAGACGATGCTCTACGTCCACATCGCGGAGGCCCACCACCTCAAAATGCTCGCTGCGCGTGGCAGCCACGTGGCAGCGGAGGAGGTGTCTGTTCTTGAAAATCCTTTAGTTTCAGCCAGTTAATTCGTGCGCGAAGGGGGACTCGAACCCCCACGGTGTTACCCACTAGCACCTCAAGCTAGCGCGTCTACCAATTCCGCCATCCGCGCGTCAGTTGTCAAGAAACGGAGAACTTAGGTAGCGCCGGACGTCCATCCTGTCAAGCCGCATGCGCCGCCGGTCAGGGCATCAGCTGCACAGCCGACGGCGATATTTGGCCGGTGAGCGTCGTGTTCGAGACGACCCGGATCACTCCTGGGCCACCACCGCCGCCACCGCCGCCGTTTCCATCGGCTGCGTTGCCAGTGCCGGTCCCACCGTCTCGCTGCGATGCAGGAAATCCGGGTCCGCCGCTGGCGGGGTTGCCCGCGCCACCATGCATCCCGGGGCCACCGCCAGTTCCGCCAGAGGTCGGTCCGTCTGGGTCCATCCCCGGACTTCCAGCGCCGTCGCCAGCTCCCCCGCCGCCAGCTCCGCCGTTAGCGAAGATGCTGGCCGACGGTGCCAGCGCGATCGTCGGCGCCTGCAAGACGATCAAGCCACCCGAGCCACCACCAAAGCCGCCGCGGTTGCCGGAGATCGCCTGGCCCCCCGAACCACTCGCTCCCGACGCATTGATGACCGCAGCATCCCCCAGCACGATCATCCCGGTGTCGGCCGCGATCCACACAGCGCCACCGCCGTGGCCAGCGATGGCGGTGGCGCTGCCGCCGCTACTCGCACCTCCAGCACAGCCGCCGTGCAGTGCCGGAGCGATCACACTGCCCGCGATGCCGCCCGTGCCGACGTTGCCGTTTCCGCCCGCGCCGCCCGGTGGAGCGTCGTACGTGCCGCCTTGCCCGCCGCCGTTCAGGCTCGCGCGTCCCCCCAGGTTGCAGCCTGTCAGGTCGGAGGCAGGCCCTTGCTGACCACCGATGTGACTCGCGACGTCGATCGTTCCCTCAATCTCGATCGCATGGCCGAACAACGCGAGCGGCCTGGTCCCGTGCGCCGACAACCGGACGCCTGGCCCGATCGTGATCGTGCTGGCAACAAGCGCACACACCTTGGCGCTGTCGACGGTAAGCTCGGCACACGCGAGCCCCGCTGGATTAGAGACGCCGCTGTCGGTATCGATCGACGTGCTGACCGTCATCTCGATCGGGTCAGCAAGCGTCGTCGCGCATGCTGATATTCGGAAGGTCGTGTCCGAGATCGCCCAGCAGGTGCCTGAAGCAGCAGGACTCTCGAAACCACAAGCCACCAGCAAGATCACCCAGGCTCGATGCATGCCGTTTCACCCTACGCTGCTGCAGATTGCTGATCTGTGATGACTTTGCGCCGCTACGAAAGGTCAGTCTCACGAACGCGAGGCTCTCCTGTGAACCTCGTCCCAAGCTCGATCACGCGGGCTGATCCGAGATCCGGCGGAGCGCGCAGCGCCTGCGCGACGAGCCTGATGGCAGGAGACCAGGTGCGGCGCGGAGCCAGTGCGAACGCAGTATGAAGGCTCCCGTGCGTCGCTGGTCACGGCGCCATCTGCACAGCCGGCGGAGACACCTGGCCGCTGAGCGTCGTGTTGAAGATCACCCGGATCGCCCCTGCGCCGCCACCACCGCCACCGCCGCCGCTGTGCGTCGGCGCATCACCGTTCGCGCCGTTGAGGGTAGCCGCCGAAGCTGGATAGCCCGAGCCGCCGGCACCCACGGCCGCGGTTTTCCCTCCATCGCCGCCGCCTCCTATGGAAGCCGCTCCCGTGGGGTCAATTCCGTTGTGTCCGGACATAGCTGACTGCGCACCGCCACCGCCGTGACCACCGTTCGCGAAGATCTGGGCCGAGGCGTCCAGGGTGATCGTCGGCGCCTGCAACACGATCAGCCCGCCCGAGCCGCCACCATACCCGCCAGAGTCGACTGCCGCGCTACCGGCGCCACCGGCACCGCTTGCGCCCGATGCGTTGATCTTGGCACCGCTTCCGATCACGAGCGTACCCATGTCGCTCGCGATCCATACCGCACCGCCGCCTGCGCCACCCACCATGGCTGGGCCGCCATTGCTTTGGCCGGTACCATTCCGCCCTCCATCGCAGCCGCCACGGAGCCTCGTGAAGCCTATCGTGTTGCCCACTGCACCACCCGTTGTGATGGGCGAGCCACCTTCTTCGCCACCCTTGCCGCCCTGGCCAACGAACGTGCCGCCGGCACCGCCACCGGCGTTGTTCGCCGCAGTACCCGGGTTGCAGCCAGTCAGGTTGGACGCCGGCCCTCGCTGACCACCCACGATGTGGCTCGCGACATCGACGGTTCCGTTGATCGTGATCGAGTGGCCGAGCAACGCCAGCGGCCGGGTCCCGTGCGCCAACAAGGTGTTTCCCTGCTCGATCGTGATCGAGTTCGCCGCGAGCACACAGATATTGTCGTCGCCGGCCGAAAGCGGCGCACAGCTGAGCCCCGGCGGGTTCGGCTTCCCCAAATCGGTGTCGACCGAGACGTCCATCATCACGACGATGCTGTTGATAAGCGCCGTCGGGCACGCCGACACACGGAAGCTGGTGACCGTATCCGTGATCTTCCAGCAAGCGACCGGTTTTGCACCGGAACCGGGCGCGTCGACCATCGCATCCACCATCGGATCGCCCGGATCGCCTGTCCCAGCGCTGCTTTGAAAACCACAGCCGGCCAACAAGGCGATACAGGCACGATGCATGGCGTCTACTCTACGCCATCACCATCGTCGCTACGCAACAAGTGTTCACCGGCATGAAACCTAACCTGACGACAGGCACCGGCCCGTCACCGACGCTATCAGGCACCAGCACCCGAGGGCGGACCAGAAGCTTCATGGCGTGGCGACCGAACACGCCCTCGAGCCCGTGACGTGATCTCGCTGATCGTGACGAGAGCAACCGAGTCGAGCCACATGTGCCGGCGGTCAGGGTGTCAGGGAGGAGCCGGCTCCGGCGACACACGGGTCGGATCGTTGATCGGTGTGTACGGGACCATCCGGATGGCTCCCGCACCACCGCCACCGCCACCGCCGCCGTTGCCGTTGGCACCGTTGCTGCCTTTGGCGCCGTTGCCCAGAGTTGGAAATCCGGCTCCACCAGCGCCGGGATTACCACCATTGGCCGTTCCGGCTGCACCACCACCACCCGAGGAGGCTGGTCCAGTTGGGTCGGTTCCCGGCCCCCCATCACCCGTTCCCGCCCCACCACCGCCATGTCCCCCGTTGGCAAAGATCTTGGCCGACGGGTCCAACACGAGGTTAGACGTCTGCGACGCCTGCAAGACGATCAAGCCTCCCGACCCGCCGCCATAGCCGCCATGTTTGTTTGCGGCCATCCCACCAACACCGCTCGCACCCGATGCATTGATCACCGCCATTGCGCCGATCGTGAGCGTGCCCGTGTCGACCGCGATCCAGACCGCGCCACCGCCGTGACCGCCCATGCCGGGACCGATACCATTGCCACTCTCCCATCCCGGGCAACCACCGCGAAGATCGGTGATGTTGACCGTGCTCGCCGATTGTCCGCCCCTGTCATTCGCCGAAGTGCCGCCATCACCGCCATCACCACCGCTGCGATCGAAGGTGCCCCCCTGCCCTCCGCCGTCTCCCTTCGCATGCATCAGGCCATTACCCTGGCTGCAGTCCGCCGGATCGGATCCGGGTCCCTGCAGTCCGTCGATGTGGCTCGCAACGTCGATCGTGCCGTCGACCGTGATCGAGTGAGCGAACAACGCGAGTGGTCGATTGCCGTGTACCGCCAGGGTTGCCGCTATCCGGATCATCTTCGCTTCAAGCACACAGACATCGACGGTGCCGCCCGAGCCGAGCGGAGCACAGCTGATTGAGGGAGGGTTCGTGGCGTTAGCACTGGTGTCCAGCATCGTGGGCATCGAGATGTCAATCATGTCGGCGAGCGAGGTCGGACAGACCTTCGCATGCAAGTCCCTGCCCCCGACCATCGAGCAGAAGGGCGCACCTGGAGTTCCGTCGGTACCGGACGTGTCCATCGCATCTACGGTCGCCGCGCCGCTCTGAAAACCACAACCGGCCAGCAAGACCAACCAAGCTCGTTGCATGACCTCCACCCTACGCCGATCAAAATCGTCAATCAGTAACGAAGCTTGTCGTAGTAATGTAAGACGCACCTAACGCTATTCGCTGCACCAGAACCCGAGGTCGTCACGGCGTCTTCGCGAAGTCACCGAGCTGGTGATGGTCGTCGCTGCCCCAGCAAACGATTTGGCGCTCGACGAGCGCACAGGCATGGGCGCGCCCTACCGCGAGCAGGCTCACGCGCGTGATGCCGCGGACCGTCGTGGGCTTTCCGTCGTCGAAGCACGTCACGGCGCCGGACGTGAGCAGCGCGCAGCGGCCGATCACGGCGTCGACGCGCTCGAGCTTGGGCGGATCGATCTTCCGGCAGCCGTCGCCGCACTCCAGCTTGCCGGCCGTCGTCACGACGCAGAAGCCGAGATCGAAGGCGAGCTGGCGTGCCGCGGTGAAGCCGAGCGCCTCGGCCGCTTCGGCCGATGATTCACCGGCTGGCTGGTCTGACGCAGGATCGCTCGATGCTGGTTTGTCCGGCTTGCTGGGCTTGGTCGCGGCTGTCGCCTTGGCCGGCTTGGTCGCCGCCGTCGCCTTGGCTGGCTTCTTACCGGGCTTGGTCGCCGCGGACTTGTCCGGCTTCGTGGGCTTCGGCGCCGCAGGCTTGGCGGGTTTGGGCGGTGGCGGTGTATGCCGTGGCCCGCAGCGATCGCGCGGTGCGCACATGACGTGACCATTCTGCAGCCGGCCGCACACGGTCCGATCGTGATCGCCGATCTCCTGTACAACGGCGACGTTCATGAGCTTCGGCACGCCATTGCGCCCCCAGGACCAGAATCGCCCGTCATCGCTGAGGGCGCCGTCCGCGAGTAGCACCGCGACGTGATCGAGCCCGACGACAGGGGTCGGGACACGGTTGGTGGGCCCGGTGGCAAAGTGACCGCGGGCGTCGATGTTGCCCCAGCACACGAGCGAACCGTTCGCGACGCGCGCGCATGCCCGACCGCCGAGCACGAAGATCTGCGTCACGCCGATCACGCCGAGCACACCCGTCGGGCGCAACACGTCCTCCGCGTGGCCGTGCCAGCCGATCCGCCCCCAGCACGCGACCGAAGCATCGTCGAGCAGCGCGCACGCCGTTCCGTCGACGAGCTGCAGATCTTTGACGGCGCGGATGTCGGGCGTGGTCGGCGTCGCGGCATCCGCGGTCGTGCCGTTGCCGAGCTGGCCGTGCGCGTTGCCGCCCCAGCAGCGCACGGTGAGGTCCGACATCACCGCGCACGTCGAGTCGCCCGATGCGACGAGCTTGGTCGCGACGGGGGCTGGCTTGCCGGCGGCGTCCGCGATGGCAGCCGCGGGTGCGTCGATCGGCACGGCATCGGCGGGAGCGGCGTCGATCGGACGGCTCCCCTCGTGCTTGCGACATGCCACGACGGCAAGCGCGATCACCAGGTACGCGATGCGACGACCGCCGGATCGCCCGATGCCGTACACAAACATACCGCCGGGCGAGTATGACGCGACTCCAGCAGAGGTTCACGCGCTGGAAACCATCGTGATCGGGCTTCACCTTCGGAAACACCAACGAGGCGATCCAAAGCCGCTCCGATGGCGCATACTTTGACAGCGGCACATGTCGTACTCGCCGAGCCAGCCGAGCCCTGCACCGCCCCTGTCTCGCGCGAGCATGGTCATCGGCTTGTATGGCGCGATGGCGCTGGTGGCGCTCGTGATCGCTGCAGGCCGCGGAGACCCGGATCTGTACCGCTTCGGCGCGCTGCCGCACTGGCCGCTGCTCGCCGGGCCGGTCGCCGGGGTCGCGGTCGGGCTCGGCGTCGTCGGGCTGACGCGGATCGCGACCCGGCACTTCGAGTGGGCGCGCCACCTGCATGTGAGCTTTCACGATCTGCTCGGCCCCCTGACCGGGCGAGAGATCGTGATCCTGGCGCTGGCATCGTCGATCGGCGAGGAGCTGCTGTTTCGCGGCGCGCTCTTGCCGTGGCTCGGGCTGTGGTGGCAAGCCGTGGTGTTCGCGCTGCTCCACGTCGGGCCGGGGAAGCGGTTCCTGCCGTGGACGCTGTCGGCGCTCGTGCTCGGGATCGCGTTCGGCTGGCTCGCGGCGTGGACCACCAACCTCGGGGCGCCGATCGCCGCTCACTTCATGATCAACTTTTTGAACCTGCGCGTCATCGTCGCCGACCCTGCCGTTTTCTTGCGGCGACAGCGCCCGGCTGCCTAGCTTCGGGGATGCTCCGCGGTGTTCCGCTCGCGCTGATCCTGCTCGCTGCCGTCACGGCGCTCGCCGATGAGACGTCGGCGACCGACAAGCTGCGGATCCTGTATTCGACGCGGTTTTCGTTCACCGAGGAGGACTTGCCGCTCGTCACCGTCGAGATCATGAGCGGCCGGCCGGTCGTGCACCTGCGCGCCCGGGGCGGCATCACGGTCCGGCCCGACGGCGCCGGCGGCTCGGCGATCGAGACCGAGGGCGGCGATGCCTGGACGATCACGGTCGAGGGTGGAAAGCCCGCCGTGCTCCAGGACTGGACGGTGGTCGAGACGCTGGCACCCGACGACACCACCGGCATCACGGCCGCGCTCGCGCGCTGGAAGGCCCGCGGCTTCGAGCCGCGCTCGTTCGAGATCGGCACGGTGTTCGGGACGGGCGGCGAGGTGATCGATACGCGCGAGCTGCGCATCGCCGTCGATCCAGTCGCGGCCGGCAAGGGCAACGCGCGCGCCGCCGAGATCGCAAGGCGGTTTGGCGTTACAACAAGCGTGCAGCAAGATCTGGTGCGCCGGCCGTCGGGCACGATCGTCGCGAGGAGCGGCGCGACGACGATCAAGAACCCGCAGGTGCTGTGGTTCCAGCCCAGGAAGCCGGGAGAGACGCTGACCGTGGCCGACGTTCCAACCATCGACGGCGGCTCGCAGCTCGAGGCCGGCACCGAGGATCGGCGCTACTGGGGCGCGGTGTACGTCACGCTCGATCACGACGGCACGCTGGTCGCCGCCAACGCGGTGGCCGAGGACAAGCTGCTCGCCGGGCTGGTCCCTGCCGAGATGTACGCCGACTCACCGGCCGCCGCGCTCGAGGCCCAGGCGATCGCCGCGCGCACCGAGCTCTTGCAGAAGATCGGTCGCAGGAACCTCACGGATCCGTTCCTGCTGTGCTCGACGCAGCAGTGCCAGGTCTACGCCGGCGCCGGCAAGGAGGATCCGCGCACGACCAAGGCGGTCGAGGCCACGCGCGGGATCGTACTCCTGCGCGACGGCGGCGGGCTGGTCGACATCCGCTACAGCGCGTCGTGCGGCGGCCACGGCGAGAACAATGAAGCGATCTGGGGCGGCGATCCGGACCCGTCGCTGCGTGGTCGAAGCGATAGCAAGACCGACAGCAAGACCCTTGCGAGCGGCGGCATGTCGCGGATCACCGACGATAACCTGGACGCGTTCCTCGATGGCGACGGCGACGCCTGGTGCAACCAGGGACGGCTCGCCAAGGCGAAGTTCCGGTGGACCGAGAAGGTCTCCCAGCTCGAGCTCTCGAAGCGCGTCACGCTCGAGTACCCCGAGGTCGGCCGCGTCCAGCAACTGGTGGCGAAGCGGCGCGGCGTGTCCGGCCGGATCGGCGTGCTCGCGATCCAGGGCGACAAGACCACCGTGGAGGTCACGGGCGACCTGCACATCCGCCGGCTGCTCGGTGGCCTAAAGTCGACGCTGTTCGAGGTGAAGCGGCAAGGCGACCTGTTCGTGTTCCGCGGCGCCGGCTATGGCCACGGTGTCGGGATGTGCCAGATGGGTGCGATCGGCATGGCGAGCGCCGGCAAGCCGTACGCGCAGATCCTCGGCCACTACTACCGCGGCAGCCACCTCCACCGGCTGTACTGAGCTCGGTTGGCCGAGGGCGAGCGATGACGCGTCAGGCGATCGCGAAGCCCTTGTCGGTGCTCGCCGCGATCGTCGAGGTCGACGACGACTGCGCCAGGCGCGGCGTGCGCTAGAACCGGCCGGCGAGCGCAAGGCCGGCCTGGCCACCACCGGCGCTCGGCACCAGGATCACGTCACCGCGGTGGCGCTGATCGAGAAAATAGATCGCAGTGGGGATCGCGAAGCTGGCGGCGATCACCCCGGCGCCCGCGGTGATCCACGCAAAGATCCGGCCACGGCGAACGTTGTCCTGGGCATCGGACAGGTAGTACTGGCCACTCATGTCGGTGATCATGCGCGCGCGGTCATAGCTCGCGAGCGTGGCGATGCCGAAGCCGGCGCTGACGAGCGCGAAGCCGCCGGTCGGGATGGCCCACGTCAGCCAGCGGCGAGTCCACGGTCGGGCCTCGGGCAGCGGCGGCGGTGCGCTTGGCCCCACCGGTGCCGCGGGCGCGCTCGCCACGGCGACGTCAAGCTCGAGCAAGCGGTTGCCGCTCTCGTCGAGAACCGCGGCACGCATGCCGGCGCCGAGGCGGGCCCGGTGATTGCCGTCGAACACGACCGGGAGCGGTCGCACGCCCGGAGCACCCGGAGGGCTCGGATCGATGACCGCGGCTGCGCGCGCCATCGCCAGCGGGTCGGAGATCAGCTCGACGTCGATCTCGCCGGTCGCGGCCCGCTGTGCACGAGCGAGCAGGCGGCCGTGGGCAGCGATATAGGCCTGCGCCGCGACGAACGGCTCGCGCAGCTTCGGCGCGGCATCGCCGGGTAGCGCCGCGCCTGGATCGATCGCCAGCCACCGCCGGTAGTACTGCTCGGCGAGGTCGCGCTGGTCGAGCACGACCGCCGCGCGCGCCGACAGCCGGTAGATCTCGCCGAGCGCCGCGGGGGAATTATCGCCGTCGCCGAGCGCCTCGACGAGCAGGCGGCGCGCTGCCTCGTAGTCGACCGCCTCGACGGCCCGGCGCGCGTCGGCGAGCTTGGGGCTGTCACCGCGCGCGGGTGCCGCGGCGGCGATCAGCACGGCGAGCACCACGCCGCGCTTCACCACGCCAGTGTCCCCGAGCTGGTCTTGCGATCGGGCGCGATGTCGATCGCGAACGTACGTTGCCGGCCATCGGCGAGCACGGCGCGGACGCGATGCGCGCCGGCCGCGAGCGAGATCCGGTCGAGCGGCGTGTCGCCGATCTTTCGCTCGTCGATGAAGATCGTCGCGTACGGATTGGAATCGATCGCGTACCAGCCAGACGAGCCAGACGAGCCAGACGAGCCAGACGAGCCAGACGAGCCAGACGAGGCGGCTGCCGGACCGGCCGTGTGCGCACGCTCGCCGCCCGCGTTGCTGTCATGTGCACCGTGACCGCGTGGCTGCGGGCGCGATCCCGCAGATCCGGCGCGCGCGGTCGCTGGATCCGCCGGTGCATGGGCTTTCGGGACGGGCGCCGAGCTACCGCGTGCCTCGGTCGGGACAGCGCTGCCTCCCGCTGGTGCAGGCATGGTGGGCACAGGCGCCGAGCTACCGCGTGCCTCGACAACGACGGTCGTGGCGGCTGCCGGCGCATGGACATCGGACACAGGCGCCGAACTACCGGTTGTCACGCGCTCCCCGGACCTGGCTGACGGTGCAGGTGCGCTCAGCGCGCGCTCGCGATCGGAACCGCCGCCTATCGCGCTCACCACCGCCACGCCTGCCGCGAGGGCCGCGAGGGCCGCGAGCGCGACCACGCCGGCCACCCGGCGCCGGCGCCGCGGGCGCGCAACGACGATCGCGTCCTTGCGCATCGCCATGCTGAGCGTCGCTGCCGCATCGCCGGCGGGGTTCGTCCCGTCGCGCGCAGCCTCGGTGACCGCGTCCTGGGCACCAGGGATCGCCGCGAGCGGCACGACTGGCTGCGGCAGCGAGCCCTTCGTCACTGCCGTGGCGACCGCGCGCTTGCGCGCCGCAAGCTGCTCGCCGCACAGCTGGCCGAGCGCGCTGGCGATCTGCTCGCGCGATGCGGCACCGCCGATCTCGGCGGCGACCTGCAAGAGGTCGTGCGCAAACTCGCGCGCCGTGGCGTAGCGGCGCTCGCGATCGCGCTCGAGCGCCCGCGCGATCACGCGATCGATCGCCGCTGGATAGCGCGCCCCGTCGGCGTTGACCGACGGGATCTCCGCGCCGGTGATCGCCTCATAGATCAAGAAGTCGGTATCGCGATCGAACAGCCGCTGGCCGGCCAGCGCCTCCCACAGCATCACGCCGGCTGCCCAGACATCGGCGCGGCCATCAACTGGCTCGCCGCGGAGCTGCTCCGGCGCCATGTACGGCACCTTGCCCTTGAGCACGCCGGTGCGGGTTCGCTTGTGATCGGTCGCGATCTTCGAGACGCCGAAGTCGAGCACCCGGCACACGCCGTCGGTCGATACGAGCACGTTCTGCGGCGAGACATCGCGGTGCACGATCGGCATCGCGGTCCCGTCGATATCGCAAAACGTGTGCGCGTAGTGCAGGCCCTCGCATGCCTGGGCGAACACGCCGGCGGTGAGCTGGAGGCCCCGCGCGTCACGCGGCATCGCGGCTGCGAGCGCGTCCCACGGCACGCCATCGAGGTACTCCATGACCAGGAACAGCTCGCCGCGCTCCTGGCCGAGTTCGAACACCGGGCACAGGTTGGGATGCGACAGCCGCGCCGCGATCCGGCCCTCGTTGAGGAACATGTCGACGAACGGCGGATCGGCGGCCAGGTGCGGCAGGATCTGCTTCACCGCGAACAGCTTCGAGAACCCGCCGGCGCCCCGGGCGCGCGCCAGATACAGCACCGCCATGCCGCCGCGGCCGAGCTCGAGCAAGAGCTCGTAGCGGCCGAACGTTTCGCGCGCAAGCGGTACCACCGGCGACGATGCTAGCACCGTCAATCCTTCATCACGATCTCGGCGTTCGGCGCGAGCCCGAGCCGCGTGCCACCGCCGCCCGGCGCGCGCTCGATCAGGTGAGGTCCGGCGAGCCCGGCCTCGACGAGATCGCGGCGACACCGGCTGATCAGCATGTTGATCTCCTGGCGCGACACCCCGGGCTTGCGCGGCCACACGATCGCGCGCAGCACGTCGTCGGACAGGAACTCGCCGGGGCGATGGCCGCCGGGTGGCCGCGCGAGCGCGACGACGAGATCGAACCGGCGATCCGCGAGGTACACCGCCCGCTCGCCCGCGCCGATCGAGAACACGACGCGGCCACCGCGCGGCAGCATCTCGATCTCGACGCGCACGGGCCGCTCGGCACCGCCGAGCGCGGTGGTCGCATTGGCTCCTCCGCCGGCCCCTACGAGGAAGGTCTCGCCGCGGCACGCCAGCGCGTCCCCGACGACGAGCTCCACCGTCGTGTCGATCTCGAGCGGCTCGCCGTTGCGGGTCGCGGCGCCGGCATGGAGCACGGCGAACAGCTCGCCCTGCGCGAGGTGCAACGACAACAGCCGCGCCGGCCACTTCTTGACGATCAGATCGTCGGCCTCGCCGCCGCCGATCACGAACGGCGTGTGTGCGATCCCGAAGCTTGCGCCCCCCGCGCGCGCCAGCACAAAGCCCGGGCGTGCCGCCTGATCGGGCCGCGGGATCGTGATCGCGACGGCCAGCGTGAGCCCGGGGAGCCGGAGCTCGTCGCCATCGGCGAGCGCCTGCGGCTTGGTGCTCGGCGTGCCGTTGATGTCGATCGGCGCGCGCCCGAGCGGCACCACCTCGACGCCGTCGCCGGTCAGCCGCACCAGCGCGTGACGCCGGCTCACGCTCGGATCGCTGGCGACGATGTCGCAATCGCTCTGCCGGCCGATCAGCACGCCACCCGGCCCGACCCGGCGCGATGGCCCGCCCGCGACATCAAGCATGCAGCGCACACGAACCGGATCCACCCGCGCATGATAGCGTCGCTCCATGCGCGGCGTCGCGCTATCAATCCTCTTGCTCGTCGGAAGCTGTGCCCCCGACTACGGGCACAGCGCATTCCGTTGCGATCCCAATCACGGCTGTCCGGAGGATCAGATGTGCGTCAACGGACGCTGCCGGCGCGGCATCCCGGGCGACGCCGGGGTCCTGTGCGGGGGGACGCTGTGCGACGTCTCGCAGCAGTGTTGCATCGACACGATCAACCTGCCGCGCTGCATCGCGGTGGGCGACGTGTGCCTCGGCACGTCGGCGCTGTGCGATGGCGTCGAGGACTGCCAGGCTGGCGACCGCTGTTGCGCGGACGCCCATATGGTGACCTGCCAGGCGACCTGCGATCGGTTCGCGTGCCGCGACACCAATGACTGCCCATCGACCGTGCCGAACTGCTGTTTCACGAGCGACACGCCGTGGGGCGTGTGCTCGGTGTCTCCGTGTTGATCGCTGTCCTGTCGTGATGTCGCGTTGATGTCGGGTCTGGCGTGGCCCGCTCCGTAAGACATGGCGATACCTCAATCACCAGGAGACTTATGAAGAGCTTGCTCATCCTCGTCACGCTTGCCGTGTCTTCGCTCGCCACGTCCTCGCTCACCGCATGCATGGTCAACGCTCCGGGCTCTGGGGCGAACCCAGGCTCGGGCCCGGGCCCAGGCCCCGCCTTTGACCCCGGATGCACCGGCGACCATTGCCTGTGCTCTCTGTCCCAGGAGTGCAGCCACGATTGCGCCACCGGCGGCGAGAGCTGCGAGGTTCAGTGCCACCCTGGCGAGCCGTGCGACGTCGGGTGCGCCGCCGGCGAGTATTGCCACGTCGAGTGCAGCAAGACCTCGTCGTGCGACGTCGACTGCGGAACGAGCCCCGAATGCCACGTGACCTGCCCGGCGACCGGCTGCACGGTGAATAACTGCGTCGGCGCCGGATGCGTGATCAACTGTGGCACCGGGGCGATCCCGACGCACCACGGCACGACCGCGACCTGCCCGTAGGCGATCGCAACCGGGCACGACCCGGCCGACGAGGTGTGGTATCCCCGCGGCATGAACCTGCTTCCGACGACGATGGTTGGTTCGTTTCCGCGGCCGGCGTGGTTCACTCACCAGCTCGCCGGCAAGGACATCCTCGAAGCGTTCAAGCTGACCTCGCACACGGAGGCATTTCACGATGCCACGCGTGTCGTGATCAAGGATCAGGAAGACGTCGGCCTCGACATCCTGACCGACGGGCAGATGTGGTTCGACGACTACCACATGGGGATCGGCTCGTTCCTGTGGTACTGGCTCGAGCGCACCCAGGGGTTCTCGTCGGAGAAGCTGCCGCACCCGGCGCGCGCCAAGGCCAAGGGCCGCGACATCTGGGCGCTCGACGAGGCGGGCGGCGTCGCGGTCGAGGGCGACATCAAGCGCGGTCCCGTGCGCATGGCGCTGCTCTACCGCTGGGCGCAGCGCCACACCGGCAAGCCGATCAAGGCGTGCATCGGCGCCGGGCCCGTGCAGCTGTCGACGCTGGCGCACTTCCGCGCAGGGCCGATCAAGAACCGCTACGAGCTGTCGCGCGCGCTGGCCGACGTGTTCCGCGCCGAGATCGCCGAGGTCGTCGACGCCGGCTGCCAGCATATCCAGCTCGAGGATCTCGGCGCGTGGATGCCGCACCTGTCGGGCGACAAGGACTACGACTGGGTGTGCGAGATCGTCGAGCGCACGCTCGGCGAGACCCCGCCCGGCGTCGAGCGTGCCTGGCACTTCTGCATGGGCAACGCGTGGGGCAACAAGCTCGAGGGTATGACCGCGGGCGGCTACCGCGAGATCTTGCCGCGCTACCACGGCGTCAAGGTCGACGCCTACGTCCTCGACTTCGCGTGCCGCGAGATGGCGGATGCCGACCTCCTGCGCGCGCTGCCGGCCGACAAGCGCGCCCACGTCGGCGTGATCGACGTGCGCACGCTCGAGATCGAGCACCCCGAGCAGGTCGCCGAGCGGGTGCGCAAGGTGCTCGCGCACATCGAGCCCGAGCGGGTCACGCTGACCACCGACTGCGGGCTCAAGCAGCTGCCGCGCGTGGTCGCGATCGAGAAGCTGCGCGCGCTCGTCGAGGGTGCTCAGATCGTGCGCCGCGAGCTGCGCTAGGGCCAGCCGGCCGCCGGCGTGCGCGCCGCGGCGAGCGCGATGCGCTGGAACCGGAACTTGCGCTCGCGCTGGTAGTCGTGGACCAGCTCGAGGGCGAGCTCGTTGAAGTCGAGCGTGCGCACCCAGCGGAACCCGCACTCGTAGAGCATCGGCAAGATGTCGTCGGTCCCGTAGCGGATCGGCTCGCCGAGCTCGCCGACATACGAGCGGCTCTCGAGATCCTCCGGGGCGATCTTGTGCCCCGCGGCGAAGTTCTTGCCGACGAAGTCGAACGCGACGAGCGAGCGCGGATCGAGCCCGGCCGCGAGCCGGGTCGCGGTTGCACGCACAGCGGCCTCGGTCAGGTACGGGACGACGCCCTCCCAGAGCACGAGCGCCGGTTCGCGGGTGTCGAGGCCCGCGGCCGCCAGCTGCTGGATCGGATCATCGCTCTCGAAGTTGCAGGCCACGTAGGTCGCCGCATCGATCGGATAGCCATCGAGCCGGGCGAGCCGCGCGCGCTTTTCGGCCTGGGTCGCCGGATGATCGACCTCGAAGAACCGCACGCCCGCGCGCGGCAACCGCGCCGCACGGGTGTCATAGCCCGCGCCCAAGATCACGACCTGCCGCGTGCTCAGCCGGTCGACCGCGACCCCGACCAGCTGATCGAGATATGCGACGCGCAGCGCGAGCCACAGCTCCATCGGCGGGAACCCCAGATCACAGCGCTTCGCGATGTCATGGCCGTCGGCCCCGGCGAGCCGATCGGCCCACGGATCGACGAACAACGGCGTTTGCCACCGGCTCGCCCGCGCGCGATACGCACATACCATGAGCGCCGTCTTCGACGCGGAGCTATGGACATCCACGCCGCTTGTGTAGCAAGCCCCTGCCGCAAGATCCATCCGCGAGCGCGCGCCCGCCAGCGCTACTTCTTCTCGAAGTGCGAGACCAGGCCGTTGTACGCGGTCGTCACGCGCATCGAGAGCTCGGTCGCGGCCTTCTGCTTCTGCGGACTCCCGGCATGCATATCGGGATGGTATTTGCGCATCAGCTGGCGATACGAGGTTTTGATCTGCGCCATGTCAGCGCCGACCTGGAGATCGAGCACCCGGTACCACTCCAGCACCTGCGCCTCGGTACTACCCGGACGCGGCGACCGCGAACTCCCGTGGCCATGGCCATGGCCGGACGATCCGCCGGGCGGTGGCGAGCCGCTGGATGGGCCACCGCGCGCCGCCTGATCCTTCATCCGGCGAAATGCTTCATCGGCCGCGGCACGCTGGCGCGCCTCGCGCTCGTCGCGCTCGCGGTGGACGCGCGCTGCGCGATCATGCGCGGCCTTCTCGCGGGCTGCGCGGGCCGCTGGTTCGGAAGTGGCAAGCTTCGCGAGCGGGTTGTCCTCGGCCTTGCGCGCTGACTTGTCGCGCCAGGCCTTGCGAACGGTCAACTCCGCCTGCAGCGCCACGCTCTCGACGTGGCTCAGCGGCTCGTCGTCCACGATCACCAGCGAGGTGAGCCTCGACAGGCCGGACTGCGCGCTCTCGAGAATACGCTTGGTGATCCCCACCTGGGAAAACCTAGCACGCCGGCCGAGCCAGCAACGCCTCGTGTCGCGCACGCGGTGGCCGGCATGCCGCCTACCACGCCCCCGGCCATCACCTCCTCAGCAGCGTGTCGATCATGTGAACGAGATCTGCACCCTCGAACGGCTTCTTGAGCAGCATGTCGCACTCTTGCCGATCGGCGCGCAGCGTCTCCGTATCCCAACCCGTCATGAGAACGAGCTTGCCGCGATAGTCAGCTTCACGTAGCGAACGGCACACGTCGAGCCCGCTATGCTTCGGCATGCCGAGATCACACAGCACGAGATCGAACGCCTGGGACGTCGCGGCGTCGATCGCCCGCGCCGGGTCGGTCGCGGTGACCACCTCGTAACCGATCGACTCGAGGTGGGCTCGAATGACGTCGACGATATCAGGGTCATCGTCGACCGCGAGGATCCTGCCGCGCCGCGTTGGCTCGATGCTCTTTGGGGGAGGCGGTGGCAGTGGCGGGGGTGCCGGCGTGCTCGCAGGTGCCGCCACCAGCGTGACCTCGAACACCGCGCCGCCGTGGAGCGCGTTGCGGGCTGCGATCTGTCCGCCGAACTGTTCGAGCGCCGTGTACGCCGAGGCCATGGCCAGGCCTTGGTGGCTGCTGTCCCTGGTGGTGTAGATCCGCTTGAACAGTTGCTTGAGCACCTCCGGCGCGATGCCGGGCCCGCTGTCCGCGATGATCAGTCGGACCATCCCGCCACCTTCGTGCAGGCGGATCTCGATCCGGCGCCGTTCGGGTGGAACTTGACCGAGGGCATCCTTGGCGTTGATCAGGAGGTTCAACACGACCTGGTGGACCACCACCGCGTCACACCGCACCCGCGGCATCTCCGGGCGCCCGGCGTCGCTATCGACCTCGATCGATTGCTCGCGCAGGGCCGGCGCCATCATCATCAGGATGTCGTCGACGATCTGCTGCAGATCGGCGGTTTCGGTGTCGTTCGACGACGACCGCGCGACCCGCTGCAAGCGCGCCACGTGCTCGCCGATCGCTCGGTTGGCCCGCTCGATCCGAGGCAACATGTCGACCGCATCGGCCGGCGAACGCAAGCCAACGCCAACCGCAAGCAGCGCGATGCCGGACAGGTTGTTGAGGTCGTGGGCTACCGTGGCCGCGAGCTCGCCCACCGCCGCCAGGCGCGCGTCTCGGACGATCGCGGCCTGCGTCTTCGCCAGGATCGCGTCGAGCTTGCCTCGCTGGAGTGCGCGCTCCAGCGCGATCCCGAGGTGATCGATGAACGCACGCACCAGGCCTTGCGAGAACAGCGCGTCCGGGATCGGCTGGTTGCCGCGGTACGAGGACAGGCCGAGCGCCCCAACCGGCTGGCCGCGGCTGCCCAGCAACGGACCGCACGCAAATGGATGACCGCGTAGGTGCTCGTGGGGCACGCGCAATAGCCCCATCTGGTTCGGTGGAACGGGTGCATCGTCGCCCTCGATGATGTACAGCGAATCCGGATCGGCGATGCTGATCATCCGGCGCTCGCGGAAGCTCACACCGATTGGCTGGCGCGGATCGAGTGCACGCATCGTCGGCGTCTCGTGCGTCGTATCGACGCCCTCGATGATCTCTGCCAACGTCGCGAGGTTGCCGGTCTCTTCGTCGAGCACCGCCACCCAGACCGAGTCGAAATCGAGCTTGACGACCGTGTGAAGCACCGTATCGATGACCTCGTCCAGGCGCTCCGCCGACGCAAGCCGCGCCGTGAGTTCGGCGAGGAGATCGAATTCTCCCATCCTTAGAAACCTCGGTGTATCTGCTGCCTAGAGCAAGGACTGGAAGCCACGTGGAACGGATCCAACGTTACCGGCTTTTTCGAGACAATACGAATCATTCTGGTCATCTCATCCGGTCAGCCCAGATGGTGGGTTTGCTGCGTGCCGGCCGTGGCGAGGCCAACCACCCCAACCACCCCAACCACCGACGAGCATACGGAGCCAGGTAGCGCAGCGTCTTGTCTCCAGCACCACGACCTACCATTTGACGCTGCGATCCTGCGGGCTTGCGTGGTGAGTCGAGATCCGCTCAGCGGCGCGCCAGGCGTTCCCAGTAGAATACTGTGATCGCAACGCAATGGAACTGGCTGTCGCTCGACTGTGTGACGACGAACTCCGTCACGGTCAGCTGAGGGTTTGCCGCCATCCAATCCGTCACGGTCTCGCCGAGCTGCTCACGCGGAGCGAACATCGTCGCCGAGAAGACCTTTACACCGTTGAACGTGAGGTCAGGTCGAACAACGAGGCTTGCAGGAATGTCGCGCGACATCGTGGCCAGCGTACCCCCTAGCGTGATCGCAAGGCTGCCGGATCGTGCACAAAGCTCACATACCTAGATTTGCAACTCTCTTCGCGGGCCACGGCATTATAAGCATCGCCATCTCGACTTGACAGCGCCACGAGGCTGGACGTAGCGCCACCGGCAAGGGCGCCATGGACGGCGGGATCTGTCATGGTGTGACGTGCATCGGCAGCTTGCGCCGGCCGATCCAGCGCGATAACGAGACCGGCGCCATCCCGAGCCGTGCGGCGGCGCTGCTGAGGTTGCGTGACTCGCGGATCGCGACCAGGCGCAGCGTGGCCTTCTCGATATCGGGCAGCGATGACGCGGAATGCGTCCGCACCCACTCCCGGTCGGCCGACAGAAAGCCGGTACGCGGCGTGCCAAGCTCGGCAATCGCATCCTCCGCATACTCCGTGATGATCCGGTCGAGCTCGTCGGCTCGGCTGGTGAGCGGCGGCACGGTGATCGGGACGGCGAGGAACGCCTCGCAGTCCTCGGATGCCTGGGCACAGACCACGAGCTGAACCCGCGCATCCGGATCGCGAAGCGCCTTGACAACACCCTTGAAGTCTCGCGGCAGCCGCAGGCTCCGTACGCACAGCGATCCGCCGGTGGCCGCGGCGAACGCGGGCATGCCGGTCTCGTAGTTCTCGGCGGACCGCACCGTCGCCCTGCTCTGGCGGCGCCGCGGATCGCAGACGATGAATGGCCGGTCGATGCCGAGCGCCCGGCGATGGATCGAGCGCGCGATCGGCACCAGATCGCCGTCGCCGCGCAGCACGAGCGCGACGCGGCGGGCCGAGGCCATGCGAACCGCCCGCAGCGCGTGATCGACCACCCCGATGCGATCGCTTCGCCAGCCGAGCAACCGCGACAGGAAGCTGCGCAACTCGATCCAGCGCCCGCTCTCGGCGATCAGCGTGAGGCCTCCGACCCCGATCTCGGTACCGGGCTCGAGGACGAACTCGACGCGACGGGCACCGTCGAGCCGCATGCCGTTCTTGCTGCCGAGATCGCGCAAGAGCCACTTGGTTTCACCGCGAACCAGGCGGGCGTGCAGGCGCGACACGCGCCCCGAGGGGTCGTCGACCTGCAGCCCGCAGGTCTCGGCAGCGCCGATCGTCCATTCGTTGGTAGGCGGCGGTGGCAGTATGCTGATGATATCAGTGCCCCATTCGCGCAGGCGCATGACAGCATCGTCGATCGCCCATTCATTTGCCGTAGTGTCGGTCTTCGTCGAAGAACCCATCTTACTCACAGTTCCCCTGACCAGCCGACAAAACCACTGGAATGTCCGATTGCGAATCTTGGCGACGGCAACCGGCCCTTATGCGCCAGCCACAACCATAACCCCATCCCCATCCCCATCGCGGCGATCCCGACCGCGCCGACCGCGACCCCTGCAGGCGCGGTGTTACGATAGAGGTACGGGGTCGACATTCCCGGGTCCTCATCGATCGCGTACAGGAGGCCGCCTGCAACCAGCGCGGCGGCGCCCATCCCGACGAGGAGTTGCGGCACCAACCGGGACGGCGCGCCGGCCGCCGGAGGTGGGATGCTGGCACTTGGCGGGACGTAGTGGGCCAGTCTCACACCACCACCCGCGCCATCACCAGCGAGGAACTTCGCCAGTGACCGCAGCTTGAGCTCATCGGTACCATCCAGGGTGACGGCGGCGCTGCGTACGACATTTCCCGCGCCGTCATACAGGCTCCCGACAACGCCCGGCTTGCGCTCCAGCTGCACCATCCCCACGACGGCGAGGAAATCATCACCGCCCCAGGACCGCACGAGCTTGCCGGCAAACCTGGCTTGCCTGGCGCGCTCGGCCTCGGTCGCGAACACGAAGCCAACCCACAGATCGGTCAGCCACAGCGAAGAATCGAGCTCCCAGTCGACGTGCAACTCGGCGCGCTGGCCCGCGTTGACCTCGAGCTCGTATTGCCGGCCTGCCGTCGGTGGAACCTGGATGAACACGCGGTAGACGCCGGGAATCAGATCACTCAGCGCGACCTTGTTCAGCCCTCGAATCTGGCCATCGACGAAGATCACCGCATGTTCACTATCGACCGTGATCAAGAGCTGGCCACGTCCCATCGTCTGAACCTGCTTCCATACCGCACGGTAGAACTGCTCGGCATCAGGACCATAATCGGTGCGCGTGATCGGCTGGTTGCGAAATGTCCGGATCAGCTCGACCATCGTCGCGGCGCTGCCGTTGGTGTCACCAAGCTTGGCCTGGGTAAGCGCGAGGCTGACGAGGATCCTGAACGTCGCATCCAGGTTATTGGTGTCGAGGACGAGCAGCGCGGGGTTGCGATGCACCTGCTCGAGCGCACTCTCCAGGGCCGCCTCGGCCTCGGCGAACCTGCCGCGCGTGTAGGACGCATAGCCGGTCTCGGCCGATTGCGCGATCTCGGCAGCAGACTTGTCTTTGTCGAGCACGCCGGGGCGGGGCGCGCGACCGCCGATCCGCTCGATGACCGACTCCGGGCGGACAGCAAACCCATGTGCCTCGAGCTCATCGAGCAGCGGCGCCATGATCACCCCGGCGTTCACCGGGCGCTGGCCGACATAGGACTCGAGCACGATAATAGGTCGCGTAGCGCGCATGATCGGCACACCCACCGGTGGAGCGCTCTGCGCACTCGCCAACGTGATCACACCTGCGAGCGCGAACATGCCTGCGCCCACCTTGCTCCGGATGAATCGTTGTTGCATCACTTGATCTCGTCGGCCCCCATGTCACGGCCAGCGCCCTGCGGGCGGGCCTCGCCATCGATATCGACTGCAAGCGTCGCGGTGGGATCGGCAAGGCCACGCATCGGCGACCCGGCTTGGAGGTGAAAGTCGCTGTGCTGGGGATCCACAAACAACGGATCAAGGACGATATTGCCGATCCCCAGCGGCGGGGGTGGCGGTACGGGTGCAACATTAGAATACTTCCAGGTACAATTACCTGACACCTGAGGGTACGTGTTGCCTTGCACGTTGGCAAACACGATATTGTTCGTGAACACGAGCGGGCCAGCGCTGCCGCCAGGGTCCTGCTGGAAGCTGGCTTCGCAGTCCACGCCAGGCGTGTACCCGATGGTGGGCTCCGAGGAGTTGAGCGCGACCGTGTTGAAATCGAACACGTGGGGCCCGGGCCCGGACATGTTCAAGATCAGCATGCCGCCAAACGCCCCCAACGGGCCGCCGTTCTCGATGATGAAGTTGTTCTCCAGATCGAAGGTTCCCCCCATCAACTGGATGCCGCCGCTTGGGTTCGAGATCACCACCGAGCGAGTCATCGTGATGCTGCCTTCTGTAAGGATCAAGCCGAACCCGCGATTGAGCTCGACGCGCGAATGTGTGATCGCCAGCGTGCAGCGCGAGCCATCGATCCCCACCGTGTCGTTGTTGTTGACGTTGATCTCCCGCGCGGTCAGCGTCGCGTTGTCGCACGAAATGCCCGACCCGCCGGTGTAGTGGTCACCACTGGGCACGCCGTCACCACCCTGCACGGTGAGGTAGTCGAGCTCGACCTCGGCCCTGCCGGAGATGCCCAGCGTTGCACCGACCCCAGAGCCGACGCGATCGAGCACCGCACCGCGCCCCACGATGCGCAGGCTGACCGATAACACGAGCGTATCTCCGAAGGTGT
>Ga0134121_10001200_pt1 | contig 24888 bp, 13 predicted proteins | sample KB301_FD_96463 | JGI IMG/M metagenome (GOLD analysis project Ga0134121, IMG submission 96463) | Terrestrial soil microbial communities without Nitrogen fertilizer from Kellogg Biological Station, Michigan, USA - KB3-0-1 | ecosystem: Environmental > Terrestrial > Soil > Unclassified ... | reverse complement strand
CTCGCGAGCAGGCTTTCGGTAGGACGGAACGTCGCTGCAGGTACGGCGCGCGCTCTGCCTCTCATGAGCACGCGCTCCATCCAGCGCCCGACGCGGCTGTCCCAGAACCACTCCGCAATCGGCAGATCGCGCGAGCGAACCGCCGGGGGCAGCATCGGAATGCCGAGCGCATTCATCAGCGGGATCGACGCCATCGCGGCGGCCATAATGAACGGCATGAGAGCCGTGTTTGTGCCCGGCATCGCGACGCGCATTGGCCGGTCCGAGAGCAGGAGCGCGGTAAGCCCGGCGATCGGAGCCGCCGCAGCGATTCGGGCGACGGTGTGCACGAGGCGCGTGCGTGGCTTCGAGTGTTCCGCGATCTCTTCATTCCGTTCGGCATGCCAGAGGTCAAAAGCGGCCCGAAGATCGTCGACGGAGTAGCCCATCTCGAACAACCGACGCGCCTTGCGTAGCTGGAACAGGACCGCGGGGACGATTGGGAGCGGGACCATCGCAAGAAGAGTGAGCGTTGTGCTCCATGGAAGGTCCGCAGAACCGGACGCGACAAACGCAGAGCCGACGGACAACAGGCTCCACATGATGTACGGTACTGTCCACGGATCCCGTTCCTGCATCCACGCACGTACAGGCTCGGGGAGTTTTGCCCGCTCCGCGATGCGCGACTCCAGGGCATTCGCAAATCCCTCGGCGGTCGCAAACCGTTCCGACGCCCTCGGGAGAGTCGCGCGATCGATTGCTGTCACGAGATTCCGCGGCGTCGACGGCGCGGCGCTCGCGAGAGAAGAATTTGCATCCGGCAGTTTCCCCGAGAGCGCCAGGTACCCGACGACGCCAAGCGAGTAGATGTCGCTGCGTTCGTCCACGGCGGCGCCGCTCGCTTGTTCGGGACTCATGAAGTGGGCAGTGCCCGCCGCGAGTCCCGCGCTGTCTCCAGCGTGTGCCGCGATGCCGAAGTCACTCACCATCGCCCGACCTGATTCGCGGTCGAGCAGAATGTTGTCGGGCTTGATGTCACGGTGGATCAGACCGCGACCGTGCGCGTACGCGAGCGCTTGCGCGATTTCCCTGAGCAGCTTCGTGGCGGCCGACGGCGCGAGCGGCCCGCGTTCGCGCAGCCGGTCACCGAGCGTCCCGCCGTCGACGTACGCCATCGAGAAGTACACGACGTCACCCGCCTCGCCGACACGGTGAATCGCGACGATGCTCGGATGCGAGAGCGACGCCGCCACGCGTGCTTCGCGCAGAAAACGGTCTCGCGTTTCGCGGTCGGCGATCGCCGGCGGCAACACCTTCAGCGCGACGTGCCGGTCGAGCTCGACCTCGCGCGCGAGGTACACCACGCCCATGCCGCCGCGGCCCAACTCGCGTTCGAGCGAGAACTGGCCCGCGAGCGCGCTCTGAACTGCCGTGAACAGGGGGTCAGTTGGCATGCTTCAAACTGCAATGGGAGATGGGAGATGGGAAATGGGAGAGGTAACTCCCATGTGAGATGGGTGATGGAGTCGCCCCTGTCCCATATCCCATGTAGTTTGGATGCCGTGAAGCGACTCCTGGCATGTCTTGCAATCGCCGGCACCGTGGCGAACGCGCAAAAACCCGAGGCCTTGTGGTACACGCGCGGCGAGGCAAGCACGAAGGCGTTCCTTGAACACGCAGACCAGATCTCCATCGTCTCGCCCCAGGTCTTCAGCCTGGACGGCAACGGCGTCATCAAGGGCAACGTCGACCCGCGCATCATCGCGAAAGCGAAAGAAGCGCACGTCAAGCTGATTCCCCTGTTCCTCAATCCCGGATTCGACCAGGCCGCGTTTCACAAGCTGCTGACCACGCCCGCGTCGTGGCGGAACGCGATTCGCAACCTCACGGCGCTCTGCCGCGACAACGGGTTCGACGGCCTCCAGTATGACGTCGAAAACGTTCACGTCCGCGACAAGGATCTGTTCACGAAGTTCGTCCGCGAGTCGGTCGACTCACTCCACCACGTCGGTTGCAGTGTGTCCATGGCAGTCGTTCCGCGGCTCGGCGAGGATCGCGGCACCAACAGCTATCACACGTGGATCTGGGACAATTGGCGGGGCGTGTACGACTACAAGGCGCTCGCGGACACGCTCGACTTCATCTCGTTGATGACGTACGCGCAGCACACCGGCGGATCGACGCCGGGGCCCGTCGCGGGATTTCCCTGGGTGGAGGCCTGCCTCAGGTACACGCTCTCGCTCGGCGTGCCACCGTCCAAAATCTCTCTTGGCCTCGCGAGCTACTCGGACTGGTGGTATCCGACGTACGACTCCGTCAGGAAGGAATCTCGCGTTCGGGGTTCCGACGTCGCGCACGCGCGCGCGATGCAGATCGTTCAGAAGGCCGGCGCGAAGCCGGTTTGGGACGACACACAGAAGGCGTGGTACGCGATGTGGGAGAACAGCGGAGTGTTCGAACATATCTGGATCGAAGACGCGCGATCCTTCGCCGACAAGGCGGCGCTTGTTGACAAGTACAGGCTGCGGGGCTATTCCGTGTGGCTGCTGGGCCTCGAAGATCCCAAGACGTGGAGCGAGGTCGGCAAAGTCGCGAAATAAAAGAGGCACGGAATGCCAACGCCCGCCGAAAAATGGCCGGATGAGTTTCTCGTCGGGATGCGCCAGCTGGGAGACCCCCTCGCCGACGCCACCGTTGACGCACTGTTCCGGCGCGGCGATATCGCGAACGTGAACGCGTTGCTCACGACGCTCGTCCGGAACGATCTCGTGCCGGACGGCGGCACGGATCCCGACATCCGCGCGTACCTCCAGGCGACTGCTTCGGTGCCCGGGATCGATCACGATCTGGTGGCGGCAGCGCAGGACCTGTTCGCGAAGAACGGGCCACTCGCGCTCTTCACGCTGCTCTGCGCGAGTCTCCCCGAGTGCTACACCATGAAGAAGGGCGTGAATGTGCTCTGGATAACGCAGCGGCTGCAGGAGCACGTCCTGCGCCGCCTGCTCGAAACGGCGCACATGGTCACGCGCGTGATGACGCCCGGGGGACTCGCGCCTGGCGGTGCGGGCCTCCGCACCGCGTCCAAGGTTCGGCTGATGCATGCGGCCATCCGCCGCCTGATTCTGCACGGCCAGCACTCCAAGCGCACCGCAGACGTCGGCACACTCGCGGAGGCCATGTCCGCGACCGCGTGGGACACGAGCCATCTGGGCGTTCCGATCAACCAGATGGATCTCGCGTACACGCTGCTCACGTTTTCGTACGTCATGCCGCGGAGTCTCGACAAACTGGGGATGCGCCTCACCGATCGCGAGCGCGAAGGGTTCATCCACACGTGGAACGTCATCGGCGCCGTCATGGGAATCCGCTCCGACCTTCTTCCCGCGAGTTATGCGGAAGCGGAGTGGTTGTTCGCGCGCATCAAGGAGCTTGAAGGTGGCGCGAGCGAGGCGGGGCAACGAATGACGGCGGCCGTTCTGCGCTGCATGCAGGACGCCATCCCCGGTACGGTGGCCGATTTTCTGCCTCTCCTCCTGATCACCGAGTTGCTCGACGAGCGAACGCGCCAATGGCTCGGCATCACGCCACCCGGTCCGGTGTCGGCCGCAGCGCAGATGTTTCTTATGGCGAATGTCCGGAATTCCAACTGGATCACACGCGGGGCGGACAAGTACGTCGTGGTTTCTCCGCCGATTGCAAAATGGGTCGCGGGCTACGTGACCGTGTTTCTCACGAATCTCGGGCAGCCCAAAGGATGGCAGCGGCAGATGTTCACGATCCCCGATGAAGTGGCGCGCCACTGGGAACTGCCGAAAACGCGATGAAAGAAAAGAAAGGCGTCGACGTCGCGATCGTGATCGGCATGTTGCTGGTCTTCGTGATCCCGGCGCTCATTGCGCTGGCAACGATTCGCGAGCCGCGCCTGCCCGTCGTCGTTCCGCAGGATCCGGCGCACAATCCGAGTCCGTACGGCTACACGTGGAGTCTCGGTGTGTACGTCGTCCCCGTGGTGGTGCTCGGCTGGTGGGTGTTCTCCATGCACCGTGGTGCCGTGGAGAAGAAAGCACTCTGGATCACGGTCGGGTTGCTCATTCCGGCCTGGACGCTGCTGGACGTCACGCTCGGACTCACGTTCTTCAAGTTCCCCAACACGGGCGCGTCAGTGGGTTCGTTCTGGGGATACACGTTCGACGCTGGGTGGAAGCGGATCATTCCGCTCGAAGAGATCGTGTTCTACACGGCCGGATTCATCTCCATCCTGCTCGTGTACATCTGGGCCGACGAGTACTGGTTGTCGGCGTATCGCAAGCCGCGGCCCACCTCATCCGCGGAAGCGAAGAAACTGATTTCGTTCCATCCGGAATCGGCGATCTTCGGCGTGTTGCTCTTTGGCGCTGTGTGGGCGTTCAAGGCATGGGGACCACACCCGTACCATGACGGGTTCCCGGGTTATTTCCTCTTCATGCTGCTGGCGACCATCCTGCCGAGCATGATGCTGTTCGACATCGCGAGCCCGTTCATCAACTGGCGCGCCCTCACGCTCGCGGGGTTCTATATCATTTCGACGAGCCTCTTCTGGGAGGCCTCGCTCGCGCTGCCGTACGGATGGTGGGATTATCAGCCACGCCAGATGATGGGCATCTTCATCGGCGCGTGGACCAATCTCCCGATCGAAGCGGCCACCCTCTGGGTGTTCGCCGCGTGGACCAACATCATCGTGTACGAATCCATCCACACGTTCCTGCGCATGGACCGGCGTGACGTCGTGGACGTGCTGAGCGCGAAACCCGAGCTGCCACGGCTGTGACGCGATGATCACCGCGCCATTCGCGCCATTCGAGCCGCGGTGGGATCACCCGCAGCTGAACGACGCGCAACTCGCCGGGAGTCACGCGTTCGAGTGGTGGTACTTCGACCTGTCGACCGATGACGGCGTCGAATTCGTCGTCATCTTCGCGCGCAAAAGCCCCATGTGGAACGGCGCAAAGGCGTCGATCTACGTCGAATACAAGGATCAGGCGCACCATTTCGTGCACGTGCGCAATTATCCGCGCACGGAATTCCATGCGCGAACGACGGCCGCGGACATGGACGTCCGGGTCGGTCCGAGTACCCTGCGGATGGTCGGAAGCGACCCCGCGTCGCTTCACTATGAGCTCGAGATCGACACGCCGTGGGTGACCGGCACGCTTGTCATGCGTCCGCTGCACCGGGGATTCCTTCCGAGCGCCGACGGTGCCTATTTCGCCGCGCGGAACGACGCGTCGCGAAAGAACTGCGTCTCGTTCTCTGCGCCGCTCATGCAGGGTGAAGGCACGCTGACCGTCGGGGGCAAGAGCCGAAAGGTCAACGGACATGGATATCACGATCATCCGTGGGGAACGGAGCTCTTCTTCTGGACCAGCCGCGAGTGGCACTGGGCTCGCGCAATGACGCCGGACCAGAGCGTCATGTTCGCAACCGTCACGCCGTTCGAAGACTTTTCCGGTGCGCTGACGTTCTGTTATTCCGGTACACCCGGCACGTTCGAGCCGCAGCTGACTACGGACGTCACGGTCAATCCATCGCAGTGGAAGCGCGATTCCATCATGGGTATTCGCGCGCCGCACGAGCTGGAGGTAAGCGTGCCGGGGCGCAGCTGGACTGCCGTGTGCACCGCCGTGCTGCTCGACAGCCCGTACTACAAGCGGAGCGCCATTACGTGGACGCCCTCGGCGGGGCCGGCCGGCAATGGATGGCTCGAGTATTGGGGGCTCGCGCGGCCATTTCGCTGGCTCGCGTTCAAGGCCGCGTGGCTTGCCGCCTTCTTCTGGCGCTCATTCCCCTGGGTTGGACGCTGACGCGCGCATCAACTCGGCGGTTCGGCGTGCCTCCCAGATGCATCCGAGCTTCGTGAACTCCGCTCTCGCTTCCTCGAGCAAACCGCGATAGCGCAAGGCGTGCGCGTATGCGAACGGCATTCCCATGCGCTGCGCCAGCGCCGCCGCGCGGTCGAGCGTGCGGAATCCCTTCTCGGGCTTGCCTGAGAGACAGGCGAGGCGCCCTTCATGCGCGAGGGCGAAGGGCATGGCAATCGCAAACCGCTTGGCAAACCCGCGCATCGCGCGCGACGCGTAGCGCGCGTTGCGCAGGACCGCCTCGCGCTCGGAGGGCGAGGCACGTTCGAGAAATGCGAGCGTCGCCTCACCGTAGCACGCCATGGCCTGCCAGTGCGCCACGACCACGATGGGCCGTCCGCGCGTCGTTCCCTGCCGTGGGATACCGAGTCCGGTCGCGACCTTGTCGGCGAGCGAGCGCGCGGTCCACCAGTCTTCCCGGCGAATCTGCAACGCGAGATCCCACCCGTCGCAGACCACGGCTTCCTGGTTGAGGAGATTCCGGTGGCGCCGGACGCTCGCAATGTGCTGCTCCGCCGCCTCGAAATCGCCGGTGTGCACGGCGTTCCCCATGAGCATGATGAGCGCCCAGATCTCGCCGAGCGGGCTGGAGCGCGCCCGCGTCGTCTCCAGGAGCCGCTGCCCCCGATCGCGATGCTCCTTGTAGCGCCCCTGAATGAGGAACAGCCCCGCATACGTGGCCTCGTTCATCTCGAGCTCGCGGCCGAGTCCGTGCGCGCCCGCCAATTCGGTGTTCCGGGCGAGCAGCGTACCCGCGTGCGCGAAGTGTCCGTTGTAGAACGCCGCGTACGCTTCGCCCATGTCGGTGCGCACTTCGCCACTCACGTCGCCCGCCTCGCGCGCAATGGCGCGCGCGCGACTCCAGTAACGCTGCGCCAGCGCGTTGCCGTGCAGCATGGCGAACATCGAGCCGACCATTGAGTAGGGACGGGCCACGCCGGTCGTGGGTCCCAGTCGATCGCAGGCGTTGGCCGAAACGAACACCGCGCCGGCGACTCCTGCAGCACTGTTTTCCTGCAGGCGGACTTCGGCAATCGTGATGGTGGCCCGCGCGACTTCGCTCTCGACCGCGCGTTGCGGGCTCCCGGCCGGATAGGCGCGCGGCTTGATGACGAGATGCGCGAGCTGTTGAAACGCGGCCCGGAGGAGCACAGCCGTCCACCCCGTCTCGGAGCTCGGGACTGCACGCCCGAGCTCGACGAGCGCGTCGCGCATGTTGCGCTCGGCGTCAGACATCTCGCCGACGCCCTCGTACGCGTCGCCAAGCTGGCGATGCCAGCGGGCGCGCTGGATCATTGTCGCCGGGCGGCCGCGGTTCGCGTCGCGAGCCAGCAGCTTCGTGAAGGCCGCGATCGCCTCGCGAAATGCGCCGATGCGCGCCGCCTCGGCGCCGGAGAGCTCGAGGTACCGGAACGTCTGCGCGTCGGCGCCGGCCGCCTCCCAATGCAGCGCGAGCCTGCTGTACTCTCCCGTATGCGACGCATCGTGTGCTCCCTCGAGAAACGTCGCGAATCGTTCGTGCATGGCCTTGCGTTGCGCTCCGACCATCGTCCCGTACGCGACGTCGCGCACGATCTGGTGCGTGAACGCGCACTCGTCGCCGGTCACGGTCAGGAATTGCGTGCGCACGAGCGCATCGAGATCCTCGCGAAGCCGGCCGACGCGCTCCGGCTGGGGATGCACGGCTGCGAGCTCGCGCACGGAGAACCGCGCGCCGATCACGCTTCCCGCCTTGAGAAGGATCTGGTGCGACGGGTCGAGGGCGTCGAACCGGCTCAGCACGAGCGATTCGACGGAGGCAGGAACGGAAATCGCGGCGAGCTCTCCGGGCGACGGCGATCGCGCGATCTCGCCGTTCGCGACGCGAAGGACGCCGCGGTCGATGAGTGCGAACATGAGCTGGCGCGCGAAGAACGGGTTACCCCCCGAGCGTTGGTCGAGCCACGCCACGATCACCGGATCCAGCGCCCGCACGCCCGCCGCCACCGCACCCGCATTGGCGATGGCCGACGCGCCCAGCGGTCCCAGCCGCCGGCGCAGCGTTTCGGGCTGATCGAGAATCGGCCGGGCCTCGTCGGGGACCGTGTCGAGCGGGCGCGCCGTCAGCACGGTGACCACGCGGCCGATGAGGCCGGGCGCCTTCACCACGAGTGACCATGACGCCGGGTCGCACCACTGCGCGTCATCGATCAGAATCAGCAGCGGTCGCATGCCGCGATACGCGGTCAGCAGGCGCGCGATGAGCGCCCGCGTCCCTTCCGCGCGATGGAGGCCGTCGAGTCCCGCGGTATACGGCGTTTCGTCGAGACCGAGTGAGACAACGTCGTTGAGGAGCGCCGCCACGCGTGCAAGAGCCGGATCCGCGAAGAGAAAAGCGCGTGCGCGTTCCCGCCGCGCTGTCTCGTCCGTAATCGCATCGATGCCGAGCACGGTCTCGATGATGGGAATCCAGGCGTGATACGGTGAAGACTGCCCGTTCCAGCGGGCGATGCCGGTGACCACGGCGAATCCGGCGCGACGCGCCTCGGCGGCCATGGCGCTCAGCAGGGTGGATTTTCCCTGGCCGGCCGCGCCTTCGATGACCACCGTCCGGGCGTCTGCCGCGGCAGCGGATGCCGCGAGGTCGAGACAGATACTTATCTCGAGGTCGGGTCCCGAGAGTGCTGCGTTCGCGTATGCGCCCGACGGCCGGATATCCCTCACGGCGCGAACGCGCGCGGGCGTGACGGGCTCCGCGATCCCCTTGAGTGACATCGAGGGCATCGCTTCGAACTCGGCGGTGAGATGGGCGTCGGTTGCGGTGACGTCGTCGCAGACCACCGTTCCGCGCTCGACCATCATGAGACGTGCGGCGCGGTTCACCACGTTGCCGATGAGCGTGTACTCGCGCCGAAGCGCACTGCCGATCACTCCGCAGAAGACGCGACCCGATGCGATACCGATCGATGCCCGCATGCCAAGGGCCTCGAGCGCCTGCGAAATGCGATTTGCCGCGTGAATGGCGTCGCCGGGCTGCCGTTCGCGCCTGACGGGCGGCACGCCGAACGCCGCGACGACGACGACGCCCTTGTCGTCCACGCTCAGCTGGCGGAAATAGCCGTTGTGCTCGTGGAGTGTGTTCTTGATCGCGCAGGTCGCCGCATCGAGCTGGCGCACGTGCGCGTCTCCCGCGAAATCGGCGCCGTGCACGTTCACGAACATGACCGACACGTGCCGGAGCTCCGCGACCCACGACGCGAACCCGCCACTCACGCGCGCGCGCACGACTTCCGGCACGAAACGAGCGGGATCGGCGACCATAGGTGCCGGAGCGGCCGCAGCATCCCGGGGGGAACGCCCGGCCTGGAGCGCGCCGAAGAATCCGTTGGCGCCGGTGCCGGTGACGAGGCCATCCGCGTTCTCGATTACCGAGCGCGCGGCGAGCGCCGAGCCCGCCGGCGCCGCGGCCGCGGCGCGGAACGCGTCCTCCACGGCGGCGCCCGACACGACGATTTCCCAGCGTCCGCCCGCCGCCGCGCCGCCCACGCGCGCCGCGCCGAAGGCGCCCGCACCGACACCCGCGCGCACCGTGATTCCCTGCGCTGCGAGGACGGGACGTCCGGCGAGGAGCGGTCCGAATTGCAGCGCGGTGTCAGTCGCGGCTCGCGCGGCGTCACCGAGCGCGCCCTGCGGCGCGAGCCAGACCGCCAGGAGCGCGTCGCCGGCGAACTGCACGATCTCACCGCCGCTTTGCATGACGGCATCGATCAGCGGCTCGAACGTCGCATTCAGCAAGCCGGACAGCTCGTCCATGCCATCGGCGCCGTGACGCGCCACGAGCCGGTCCGCGAGCTCGCACGAGCCCGCGATGTCGGCGTAGAGCACTGCGCCCGCGACGGCGCGGTGCATCGGCTGATCCGGTGCAACGTCCAGCAGCGCGGCGAGGCGCGCCGGAACGAAGCTGGAGAGCGATCCGGTGTCGGCGTTCACGGGTGGGTGGTCTTACCAACGGGGGCGCGCGGCAGCATTGTGATGCTCGCACGACGGGACTCCGCTCAAACTTACGACACCGCAGGCGCCATGACACGAACCCTCGGACGCGCGACGATTGCTCGTCCCGTTGACCATGTGTTTCAGTACGCCGCCAGCTCGGGCAACTGGACCAAGTGGTACCCGATCACGAAGAGCGTGACCGGCGTCGTCGACCGGCCGGGGAAACCGGGTGAGCAGTTCGTCGAGCACGTGCGCATCCTCGGCGTTCCGATCACGTTCTTCTGGACGACGACGGAAAACGACTATCCCCGGAAGTACGTGTTCGAGGGGCGCAGCAGTGTGGGCGGGAAGGCCGTGATCACGTACACGTTCGCGCCCGAGGGCGCGGCGACCGCGTTCACGCGCGAGCTCGTGTACGAGCAGACCAACGCGGTCATGAAGCTCATCGACGCGTTGTTCCTCGGGCGCTACGTCATGCGGGTCTCCGCGGAGGCCGTCGCGAATCTCAAGGCCGCGATCGAAGCGTCATGAGCGACATCGACGCGCTGTTCCAGCGGCAGCGCGCACACCGGGCAGTCGTCAAACGCTCCACCGCACGGGAACGCAAAGCCAAACTGCGACGCCTGCGGGACGCGATCGTGGCCGCGCGAACGGACATCGAGCGTGCGCTGCACGCGGACTTCCGAAAGCCGGCGTTCGAAGTGGATTTCACCGAAATCGTGTCGGTGCTCGAGGAGATCGACTTCGCCATCCGGTACGTGGGAAAGTGGATGAAGCCGCGCCACGCGCTCACGCCGTTCGATCTTTTCGGCACGCGGAGCATGATCTGGCCGGAGCCGCGCGGAGTGGTCCTGATCATCGGGCCGTGGAATTATCCGTTCGCGCTCGTGATGAGTCCGCTCGTCGCGGCGATCAGCGCGGGGAATTGCGCGATCGTGAAGCCGTCGGAGCTGACGCCCGCCACGACGGATCTCGTCGCGCGCGTGCTCCGGGGGGTGTTTCCCGAGGAGGAAGTTGCCGTCGTCCAGGGCGGGGTGGACGCGGCGCGCTCGCTCCTCGCGCTCCCGTTCGACCACGTGTTCTTCACCGGCAGCATTCCCGTCGGCAAAGTCGTGATGGAGGCGGCAGCGAAGACGCTCGCATCCGTGACCCTCGAGCTCGGCGGCAAGTCGCCGGCGATCATCGACGAGTCCGCCAACGTCCCGCTCGCAGCGCGCCGCGTGCTGTGGGCCAAGTTCATCAACGCGGGCCAGACGTGCGTCGCGCCGGACTATGTGTGGGTGCACGAGTCGCGCGCGGTGGCGTTCAGGCACGCAGCGCTGGATGTGCTGCGCGAATTTTATGGCGCGGACGAAGTATCGCGCCGGGCGAGTCCCGATCTCAGCCGCATCATCAACGCACGCAACTTTGTGCGACTGAAGGCGGCGCATGATGGATCAGTGGCGATGGGCGCGGCGGTGGACGCGGGCGGCGTGTTCGACGAAAGCGAGCGCTACATTGCGCCGACGATCCTGTCCGGCGTGACGTGGGACATGCCGATCATGCGTGACGAAATCTTCGGCCCCATTCTCCCTGTGCTCACGTATCGCCGGATCGAGGATGTGTTCGACGAGCTCTCGAACATGTACAAGCCGCTCGCGCTCTACGTTTTCAGCGGGACGAAGCAGCGCGCGCTCGACATTGTCCGCAATACGTCGGCCGGCGGGACGGTCGTGAACAACGCAGTCATTCACGCGGGCAATTCCCACTTGCCGTTCGGCGGCGTCGGCGCGAGTGGTATCGGGAACTATCACGGCGAATTCGGGTTTCGCACCTTCTCGCATGAACGTGCGGTGCTGGTGCAGGGACCGTGGCGATTGCTCGATACGACCTATCCGCCGTACGGAAAAGCCAAGGAAGGCCTGATTCGCGCTGCCATCAAAGTCTTCTCGCGGATGTAGCTGCCGCTGCGGCTACCGCTACTGCTTCGGCGGAGCGTAGTAGAAGAACACGCTCTTCTTTCTGATCTGGTCCGCGCCGCTGACGGCACCAACCGTCATCCGGTAGACGCCGGCCTGCGCGCCCGGTGGCATGCAGATCGTCACTGTGATGATGTCGCCGCCGGTGATGCCTCCGACCGGGGCCGGACAATCGGGCAGCATTGCCACGGCCGGAGTCGCCCCGTCCGATTCGACGCGGCGGAGATCGACCTTTCCGCCCGCCACGCGCTCACGCATCGTCATGGCGACCTCGAACGTCGACGATGCGGGCACGCTGCCCGCTGCCGGAACGATGCGCACGGGCACATAGACGCTGTCTGACGCCGGCGTGCCCGGGAGATGCGCCGCGGCCTGCACGGAGATGTCGGGATCCCGCACACCGTTGCGCGGAGTCGAGATCGATATGGGATACATCTCCACCGCCCGCAGCACCGTGAGCGGCCATTTCCATGTGCCGCGTCCGTTCGCGTCAGTCGTGTCCTGCACATCCATCTGGTAGTACGACGACACGATTCCGTTGCCTTGCCGGGCCGTGATGTGCACGACCGACTGCGGCGGCGCGTTCCACTCGACGATCAGCGTATCGAGGTTCGTCACCACCGATGCAGCCACGGGCTTGAGACGTTCCGTGAATGCTTCAAGGCGGAGCTCCGCGTTGCCGACCTCCTGCGAGAACACGCCCTCGCACCATTTGCTCTTGACCCCGCGTACGCCGTAGCTCGTGGCGTCGCCCGTCCTCTTTGCCTTCGCGAGCTGCGGATCACACCCCGCCGGCAATTGCTGCGCATCGCTGCGCGCTGTGGCAGCGGCGGCGGTCACGACCAGCGCAAGCGCGAACGCGCGCAGCGTCAGCGACTCCATCGCAATCCTCCTCCGGCGAAAAGTCCCGGAAACGCCGGGGCGTGCGGCGGAAGTCCGAACGACCACCGGGCAGCCGTCGCCGCAATGCTTACGTGGGGCATGATGACGTATTCGAGTCCAAGGCCTCCGCCGATACCGATGCCGTCGCGCCGCTCGAGCGTCCAGAGCGGCACGTACGTCGCCTGAGACGCGCCATTCGCAATATGGTATCCGCCGCGGTCATAACGCGCATCCACACGCCCCATTCCGAGCTCACCATACGGCTGCACGGTGAGCCGTCCCGCTCGCAGCGTGTAACCCATGCCACCCAGCAACGCCGTGACCTTCGTGTTGTAGGGAGCCAAACGGATCGCGCTCACGCGCCAGGTGAACGGCGAGCGGCCGCGCGTGGAGACGGTGATCCGGCCGCTCGGCTGCCAGTCGTCGAGTGCGAGTGAATCTGGTACGCTGCTGGTTCTGAACGCGGTGAGGAACGTGGCGTCGATGTTGAGATGGTAGCCCGCGCGCGGGACCTGCGGCTCATGGAGCTGCACAGGAACACCCGCCGACGCGAGGAGCGACGTCACCTCGCGCATCGGAACGGCAATCGCGAGCGGAATGTTCTGCTCCGTAACGATGCCCACCACTTCCCATTGGTCGTTGAACAGCGCGCCCCCCGAGCTTCCACGCGCGACGAACGTCGACAGAAACCTGATCTGCTCGGGCTGGCTCGACACGAGACCGTCGCCGGGAATCGGAACTTCCCAGCACGCGGACCGCGACCTCGGACATCCCATGGGGAACACGCCTTCACCAAGCTTGAGCTTCTGTGAATCGCCGAGGCGGTCGAACTCGATCCCGGCCAGCGCCTGACGCACCGCCGGACTGATGGGAACGCGCAAGGCTGCGACGTCGTGGCGCTGGAGGGACGCACGATCGAGCATGATCTGTAGCGCCATCTCGGTCTCGCGATTCGCGTTCCCGCGGGCGCGAAACTGCGTGACCCGGTCGCGCGCCGCGCTGATCAGCGCGCTGTCCGGCATGATGACTCGGTCTGCGCGCACCGAGTCGGACGACGCCGCACCGTTGAAGAATTCGACCCAGACGGTGTTTGCGGTGCGGTAGGCGTCGTCGATCTGCTGATACGAGACCACATGTCGTGCGGTCGCGATCCACACCGAATTCGAGTCGCGTGCAATGACCACGCCCGCCCCGTTCTCCGGCGCATGGCCCGTGGACCATTCGGAGTGAATGCGCACCACGAGTGACTTGACCTGCGGCGTGGGTGTTTGTGCGTGCGCCGCGGTGGCCAGCGCCGCGAGCATGAACGCCGTCAACCTGGATTTCACGTGAGGTTCCTCTTTCTGCGCCAGCGTACGATGAGATAGGCAATGAGTGATGCAAACGCGGCGGCGGCGATGCCGGATTGCAGCGGAAACCCGCGACGAAGACGCTCGAGCCACGTGGGCATGAGATTGCGGATCGACGGTCCTGAACCGACCGAAAGCTTCGACACGACGCCGCTGAAGCGCACGCGGACCGCTCCCTTGTCCGAAGGAAACGCGATGTCGTCGATGTTCAGCGTGTCCGTTCCGATCACAAGGCTGTCGTTGGCCGCGACCGCAACGGATTCGCCGTACGGGTCGTCGGTTTGCACGGATCCGCTCTGCACCGTGGACTGCAGCGCGAACCCGCCGGCGGGCGCCGGTTGCCTGTCGAAGAACGAGAGACGGCGCGCGCGAACCGGTGCATCGAGTTTGACCGACGTACCGGCAAGCAGCTCGAATTCGGAGATGAGCCGGCGGTGCGACTGCGACTCCACCAGCAGCTCGTCGCCAAGCTCGCTCTGAATATGGGCGAGGCCCGCCCCGCCCGTGCTCACGAGCGCTGCACCCGTGAACTGAATCCGGAGCGGTGTCGAAAGCGAATCGTAGTACAGCGCATACCGGCCGGCTTCGGGCGTGCGGTGCACCACAATGCCCGTTCCGGCGCGGAGCATGCGGCCGAGGTCGATCGCAAGCTGACTTCTGGTGGCGCGCGGGTCGGTCTCTGCGTGCACGCTTCTCGCGAGCACGCGTGACGGTGCGGCGCCGCCGGCTGCGGGCAGCGTCGTCGCGGCGGCGCCGGTCACGTCCACCGACTTCACGCTGAGCAATCCGTTGCTCGCGTTGAGCAGCAGCGTGTCGTCCGCGGCGAGAAGGAAGGCGGCGTCGTTCGTCAGGATCTCCCCCTTCACGAGCGTCGTAGGCACGTGGATGCGCGAGAGCGTGAGCACGAGGGCGCCCATGAGGGTGAGCGCAGCGGCGAGCGCGCCGAGCTCCCATCCGGCGCGCGCCGTGCTCGCCGCGAGGAGCTGCGCCGTGAGTCGCTGTTGCGGCTTCCTCGGCAGCGGAAGCACGGTGAGGGTGGGCCACCGGTCAGCGACCGCGCGCACGGGGCACGCGTAGAGCGTGCCCATTTCCGTGCGGTCCTGCTCCATCAGCGCGAATCGCATGACCCCGACGAGTTTTCCGTCGATCACGACGGGCGCACCGCTCATGCCCTTCACCCGTCCCCCGCCTCCCGCCGCCGCCTGCGTGCAATAGAGCTGATGTGCGCTCGTGCCCTCGAGTTTTCCGTCGCACATCACCACGTTGCCGGTGAGCAGCAATCCGTCGCGGGAGTTGGCATCGGGAAAACCGAAGCTCTCCCAATCGCGCTTGTTCTCCGCGAGTGCGGCAAGCGGCATTGGCGTGACGTCCGGCGGCGGCTCCGCACATTCGATCAGCACCCAGTCGGCCACGCGATCCCACGCGCCCTTGAGAATCGTTCCCGTCGTCGTGAAGCCGGGGAACTCGAGCCGCACTTCACCCGGGTACGGCTCGGGCGGATCTGATTTGCGATTCGCGACCACGTGCAGGGCGGACAGCACGAGATTGGGCGCGATCAGCGTGCCCGTACCGCGACTGACCGTCTGTGATCCCGCGACGACGACAATCCGCGCGATCGCCGAGCGATGCGATTCGAACGACCCCGTCATGGTGTCGGGAGCGGCCGGGGCGACGTTGGCGGCAGGGGCAGCGCTCACGTCAAACCTGGGCGGGATCCGTGTAGCGACACAGCGACGCTGCCGCCGTGCCATCGGCCGCGACGTCGAGCCGAACGTACGTCGGGCGGAAGAGCGCGTACGATGAGAAGTTGCCGTCGACGAGGTTCTGCACGAATTCGCCGAGCCGGGCGAGTGCCGTGTCACGATCGCCGGCGACGATGTTCCTGGGAAACTCCATCACGTCCGCCCACGTGCCGCTGTTGAGATAGAACCCGCCCGACGGAAGCGGAATGCGTTTCGCCATGTGCGTGTGACCGAAGACGACGTTCCTGATGCCGTTCGACGCCAGGCCGGTCGCGGCGTCGAGGTATTCCTTCGCGGTCTCGACGGTCTCGTCGAACGTCTGGTCGTTCTGCAGGGAACGGAACGCGGCGAGCAGTGCATTGAGCCGGGCGCGGTGATCCGTGCCGCTCGTCGCCAACAACAGGCGTGCCATGCCGACGGTCCGGTCGACAATCTCGCCGAACGTACTGATATCGCTGCCGGCGGTCCTTGGCGCATTCTCGTTCAGCACGCTGCGCACCGCCCCGGCGTCTGCGCCGAGCTGTTCGCGCAAGAGCGCGTCGAGCGCTCCGTCTCCATCGGTCGGAGCTGCCGGGGCGGAGGCGTCGAAGCCCGAGGCGATGTCGCTGCCAAACGAGTCCATGCTGTCCCACGATCCGATGTCACTGCCGATCCCGGCGGCCTGCGTGGGTTTTTGAACCGAGACGCGAACGGCGTTCCTCGCGCGCGCCGCGAGCAGCGCGACCTTGCCCATGACACTGCGAAACCCCGGCTCGAGCGCCAGCAACAGTGGGACGACGGCGCCGGTTTCCGGCTTGAGCAGATCGACGAACTTGTACTGCTCCTTGATCGGGTTGATGACGCGCGCCACCATCTCGCTGCCCGGCGGTGGCGTGAACGCCTCGCGTACGGCGCGCTGCGAACGTGAGAGCGACGCGGCGATGCGCTGCAGCCCTTCGTGGTCGACCATGTTCCAGGCGTCGTAGCGGTTGCCATGCTCGATGAGCGTGTCGCCGACCACGTACGCCTCGTCGCCTGGCACGAACTCGTAGTCCGTGCCGCGCATCGCGCCGACGGCGCGCGCCAGCGCTGCACGAACCGCGGGCATCGTGAGCTCGATGTCGTGGTTGCCGAGGAGAATCACGAGACGGTGGCCCCGCGCGAGAAAACGGCCCAGCGCGTCGAAGATCACGCGATCGCGCGTGACGATGTCGCCGAGTTTCCGGAGCGCCGCGTCCTGGTCGAAATTGAAGCTCGCGAATTCGCCCGTCTGCGCGTTCCGCTCCGCGAGGAAGTCGACGAGATCTCCGTTGATGACGAGCTCGATCATCGGATCGCCGGCGGGCTTCGCGGTGAGCGCGTCGATGAAGCGCGCGAGATCGTTTGCGTGCGTGCAGATGCGGAACCCGCGGTCGTTGGGCGCCGCATCTCTGGCATACACGCCGCCAAGATGCAGATCGGAAATGATGAAGGTTTGACGATTCAAGATTCAGGATCCTGGTTCCAGCACGCGGGTGGGAACCGCGATCGGTGCCCCCGGCGATCCATTGCCGAGTTGGCTCTTTTCGTTCCGCCCCCAGCAGTAAAGCGACCCGTCCGTGGTGATGCCGCAAGTATGCGCGGTGCCCGCCGCAAGCGACGTGAACCGGAGAGTCGTCGGAACGTAGTCGGGCACGGAGAACTGTCCGCCAACGATGCCACGACCCAGCTCTCCCGCGGTGTTGTCACCCCAGCAGAGCGCGCGGCCGGTCACCGTGAGCGCGCACGTGTGATTGCCGCCGGCGTAGAGGCCGGTAACCTGTTCAGGGAACGACACCGATCGGGCGCGCGTGCTGCAAAGTCCGCCGGCGCACCCTTCGGTGAAGGTCGTGCCGAGTTGGAATTGACCGTTGGCGCCCCAGCAGAGGGCGTCGAGTCCTGACGACTGCAGCACACACGTATGGCGCGCGCCGGCGGAAACCAGCGCACGGTTGGCCGGCGGACCATTGTTGACGGTCCGCGCAAGAAACGGAAAGTCGACCGGGTTTCCCGATACGTCACGCACCCGCCAGCCCGCGCCGTTGGCCTGGTCGCCGGCCTGTCCAAAATCGTTGTCTCCGAAACACTCCACGTTATCAAGTGAGTTGTCCGGCCTGCACGCGTGTCCGCCGCCCGCGACGATGCCGGCCGTGTTGATCCGCGCGATCGGGAGGTGATTGGCGATGTTCAGGCCGCCCCAGCAGCCGATCTCGACGTCACCGGCGACCGGCTGATAGAAGGCCAGGCACGAAAAGCTTCCGCCCGCGAGCACACGCGTGGCGAGAGCGCCGCTATGGCTGACGCCATCGTAGATCATGATCGGCGTCGTTCTCGTGCACGCGGGGTCGGGCGATCCCGGAATCGCGTTGATGCATCGATTGGTTTGCGCATCGGACACCTGCCCGCTCTGAACCGATCCCCAGCAGAGCACGCGTCCCGCCGACCGGCCGCACGTATGCCCCTCCTGGGTCACATGTAACGCGAGATTCAGGCCCTGATACATCTCCGTGCCGCCCGCCGCTATTTCTTCGAACCTGAACCCGCCGGTAATCGCGCGAGGCAGGAACGCGCTCGTCTGTATGTCGTCCCCGGTGCCGAGCTCGCCGTACTTGTTGTCGCCCCAGCAATAACCGACGCGGTCCGTAGCGATGGCGCAGGTGTGCCAGAGCCCGGCACTCACGCTCGCCCAGCGAACGTTGACGCGCACGACCGCCGTGTAATCGGTCGTCTGGAACGGCGTTTGGCCGGCGGTGGCGGTCACTTCGCTCGTGCCCGTTCGCGCCGTCGTGATGTGCCCAACTGCGTCGATCGTGAAGATGTTCTCGTTGCTCGAACGCCAGGTGACGCGTACGCCGGGACGGTCGTGTCCAAACCCGTCGCGGACCACCACGCGCAATGCCGTGTCGTTGCCAAGATTGATTGCAGCGGGCCAGAGCGGCAGAGGCATGAGCCGGAGCGGGACGACCTTGATTGTCTGCCTTTTCTCGCTCGTCTGAAAACCCTGTTCACCGACACTCGCAACGAGTTGCGCGAAGCCGGTTGATACCGCGATGATTGTCCCCGTCGCATCAACCGTGAACACGCCCGGGTTCGTGGAGCTCCAATGCACGGCAGGCGTCACGCCGCCGACTGCCCCGACTGCAAGGGTGAATTTCGTCGTGTCAGCGACGGTGATCGAATCCGGCCAGACCGTTCCGCCTGTGCTGACCCCGAGCGCCAGCACCGTGAGCGTGGCGCGGTGTTCCGCCACCTGGAACTGTCCGTCGCCCACGCTCGCCACGAGCTGTGCGCTTCCTTCCGCAACCGCTGTAACGGTGCCGGCTTGGTCCACGCGAAATACACTCGTGTTCGTTGAGCTCCAGTGGACGGTCGAGTTGGGCCGCGCGTTGTTGAACGCATCCGTGACCGCGACGGCGACTTGCCTGCTCTCCGAAACCGTCATCGTTTCGGGCCAATTGCTCGCGGCGACGTTGAGGCCGCGCACCTGGATGACCCCGTGCAGTTCAGAGGTTTCAAACGGGGCGGTGCCCACCGTGGCAACGAGGTCACTGCTGCCGGCACCGATCGCCGTCACGGTGCCGGAGTCGTTGACCGTGAACGCGAGCGTGTTCGTGGATCGCCATTGGCGCCGAACGCCGGGGACGATCTTTCCTGCCGCGTCGCGCACGATCACGGAGAGCTTTCGGGAATCGCCGACGGTGAGCAGCGTGTCCCACGCCGATGCCTGACTCACCTGCATCGCGGCGACGTTAACCGGGAGCTGGAAGCTGGCCTTCCCAATGCGGTCACCAGTCACGGTCGCAGTGACGAGTACGGATCCGCGTGTGCGCGGCGTGAGCTCAACGGAAAAGGCGTCGCTCGTTCCCGCACCGACGCCGAGCACGGACTGGTCGCTCGTCTGCCACACGACGGTTGCGCCGGCAAAAAGGGCAGCATCGGCCCTCGTGAGGCCGACATGCGCGGTGTCCACGACGCTGACCGTCAGCTTCGGCTTCCACGCACCAGCGGTAACGACGACGCGCACGCGCAATTCCGTCGCCTTGAAACCCGGGCGATCGAGTCGTGCAATGAGATCCGCCGATCCTTCCGCGTGCGTGACAATGATGGCCGTGAGACCAGCGCGAAGTCGTTCATCGTCCGTGAGCGATCCCGGCGCCGCCGAGCGTGCGATCGTGACGATCGATGAATCGGACGTCGCCCAGTCGACATCAACACCGGAGATGGGTGAAGCGCGGCTGTCCGTCACGCGCGCGGAAACGGTCGCGATCTCGGCGAGCGAGAGCGTGTCCGGCCAGGCGTCGTCCTGTGCGAGCGTCGCGATCAGATCTGGTGTCGGAGCGAGTGCGTCGTGACAGCTGACCGCAGCCATCGCGAGCGCAACGATGACACCGAATAACCCGCCGGCCCGGGCCTTCAACTGTTCTCGCACGCGTTCATTGCGGTTCGAGGATCCGGACGGGCGTTGCCCGCTGGCTGACGAGGGTGCCGTCGCCCAGCTGGAACGAATCGTTCTTGCCCCAGCAGTAGAGCGACCCATCCGTCGTCACGCCGCACGTGTGGGCGAATCCGGCGGCCAATGACTGAAAGCGGAGTCCGCCCGCGACACTATCCGGTGCGACGAACTGGCCTCCAATCGTGCCCCGGCCGAGCTGCCCGTCTGAATTCGAGCCCCAGCAGTACGCCTTGCCACTCGCCGCAAGCGCGCACGTGTGCTCCGCACCTGCCGTGAGGCCAGCCAGAGGCTCGGCAAACGTCACGGGCCGCGCGCGAATGCTGCACGGTCCGCCCGTGCACGCATCGGCGGTGGTTGAACCCGTCTGAAACTTGCCGTTCGCGCCCCAGCACAGGATCTGGACGGACGACTTCAGAATGCAGGCGTGACGCCCGCCCGCGGCCACCGCCGCCGGGTTCGTGACCGTCAGTCCAAGGGCGCCCGCGGGGAAAATCACGGGGTCGCCGTTCTGATCCTGGACGAACTTCACAACGCCGAAGATCGAAGGGATCGTTCCTACCTGGCCAAAGTCGCTTTCCCCGACACAGGCGATCGCCCCCAGCGAGTTGACGCTCGCTCCGGCGTCATTCGTCCACGTGGTCGAACCCGTGCCGTTTCTCGAGCACGCGAACGATCCGCCGGCAAGCACGCCGGCGTTTGATGCGGGGCTCGGGAGATTGCCCGCCGACGGCACGTTCGCGAACGGTGCACCAAAGTCGACCAACCCCCAGCAATCCGATACATCGCTCCCGCCGCCGGTGAGGTCGATGGTGCACGTGAGCCGTCCGCCGGTCACGACGTGGAAGACGCGGATGCCGGAGCTCGCGTCGCGCACCGTAAACGGCGTCGAGCGCGTGCATCTGACGTCAAAGAAAACGAGCGGACTGCAGGGACCCACCGCGTCGCCAAGCTGGCCGCTCAACTCGGAGCCCCAGCAGAAAAGCAGGTTGCCCGTTCGCCCGCACGTGTGGGCCTGCGGCTGCCCCTTTGGGGAGCCGATGCTCCCGGACGGGTACAGGTCCTCGCCGCCCGCGCTCAGCTCGTCGAACTTGAACAGCGACGCGATGGCGCGCGGAGCGGGAGAGTTCCGCGTGGGATCGTCGCCGTTGCCCAGCTCGCCGAATCGATTGCTGCCCCAGCAATAGCCCGTACGATCCGACGCCGTGGCACACGTGTGTTTCCAGCCCGCGGTGACGCTTGACCATCGCACCATCACCCTGAGCGTTGCGCGCAACTCCGTCGTCTGAAATGGCGCTGTGCCGACACTCGCAATGATGTCGCCCGTACCGGACTTGAGGCCCCTGACCTTCCCGGTCGGGTCCACGCTGAACGCGGCCTCATTGCTGGAACGCCACGTCACCGCGATGCCGCTTCGCAGCCGCCCGAAGGCGTCGCGCACGATCACTCTCAGGACGCTGTCGCGGTCGATGTTCACCGAGGCCGGCCATGGCGGCGCCGGTTCGAGCCTGAGCGGGACGACCTTGATCGTTTGTTTCCGCTCCGACGTCTGGAATCCAGCTTCACCGACGGTCGCGACCGCCTGCGCCGTCCCCGCGGAAATCGCGATCAGCGTGCCGTTGGCGTCGATCGTGAACACCGCCGTGTTCGTCGAGCTCCAGTGCACGGGCAGGGTCGCCTTCGCTGTGAGCCCGCTCCGGGCGAGCGCCGCAGGCACGCGGAGTCCTGCGGAAACGATCGTGGGAAGGGCGACGGTGTCCGCGACCGTCACGGAGTCGGGCCACGGGAGCGAATCGGCGACGGGAATCTTGACCACCGAAATCGTCGCGCGATGCTCGGCAGTCTGATACGGCGCGGTTCCGACCGACGCGACCACATCCGCTGACCCCGCCCCGATCGCCGTAACAGTGCCCGTCGCGTCAACGCGAAATACGGCGGTGTTCGTGGACGTCCACTGCACGCTCGGGTTGGGGCGCACCTGATTGTCGGCGCCGCGCACGATGACGCCAAGCTGCCGCGTGTCGCTCACGGTGAGCGTCTGCGGCCACGCCACGGACTCGGAGACCGCGAGGCTCTGCACGTTTACGATCGCGCGAAGCTCGCTCGTCTGAAACGCAGGATCACCGACGGTGGCAATGAGCTCGGTGCCGCCGGCACGGAACGCGACGATATTGCCCGTGACGCCCGAGCGCGTTACGTCGAGCGTGAGCGCGTTGGTGGAGTGCCAGTCAACGGGAATGCCGGTGAGCAACCGGTTGCGCGCGTCGCGCACCTGCACGTTCACCTTTTGCGAGTCCGCAACGCTGAGGAGTGCGGGCCACGCCGGCGACTGCGTGACCTGCAGCGGACCCGCAGCGATTGGCAGCTGAATCACCGACCGTCCGATTCGTCCACCGGTCACCGTCGCCGTGACGAAGGCGGATCCGCTGCGCCGCGGTGTGAGTTGCGCCCGAAACGGATCGCCGCTCAGCCCGCTCACGTTGAGCACGAACGGATCGCTCGACTGCCAGGTGACGGTCGCGCCTTCGAGCGCAGCAGCGTCCGCGCGAATCAGCTCGATACGCGCCGTGTCGGTGCGACTTACCGTGACGACGGCCGGCCAGTTCGTGCGCCCCGCCGTGTCGACGCGCACATCCGCACGGAGCTCCGTGCTCTCAAAACCCGGACGGTTCAGCCTGGCGATGATCGTTGCGGAACCGGCGTTGTGCGACGTGAGGACCGCGCGAAGCCCCGCCGTCAGCCCGTCGCTTGCCGCATTGGCCGCTTGCTCCTTCGCAATCGTGACGACCGAGGAATCCGAGGTCGCCCACTCGAGATCCACGCCGAGTATCGGCGCGCCGGACGCATCGCGCACCGCGGCGCCAATCGTCGCGATCTCCGCGATGGAGAGCGTATCGGGCCATGTGCCGTCGGCTGCAAGCGTGACACTGAGGTCGGCCGTGGGAGCAAGTGCATCCTTGCAATTGCTCACCACGGCAACAAGAGCGCAGGCGGCAACAACGCCGGTGCGAAGACGTGTTTTCATCTGGGTGGGGAAAACTGCGAGGGGCTGATTTTCGCACCCCCCGCAGGTCACCGCAAGGGCGCGGCAAGGGCGCCGGTGCCTCAGCGCGTCGAGCGAAACTGCAGCGGGAAACGCAAGTCGTCCGGGTACGGATACAGCTCCGCCATCGTGCCGCGGCGCACGTCATCCTGGCGCGCCGACCACCACGCCGCATCCGCGAGCTCGGGATACATCGCGAGAAAGAGCTGACGATGCTCGGCCGACTGAAACAGATACGTTGGCCACTCCTCGGGAAACGCGTCGTTCGGTCCCACATGGTACCAGGGCTCGGCCGCGACGACGTCGGCGTCATTGCGCGGCTCGGGCAATGTTCTGAACGTCACGTCGGTCAGGTGCGAGACCTCGTCGTAGTCGTAGAAGACCACCCGGCCCGCGCGCGTCACGCCGAAATTCTTGCACAGGAGATCGCCCGGGAAAATGTCGGCCTCGGCCAGCTCGCGTATGGCGCGTCCGAATTCCTCGATCGCGCGCTTCGCGTTGTGAGGTTCCGCGGTGCGGAGGAATACGTCGAGCGGAACCATGCGGCGCTCGATGTAGAGGTGCTTGAGCACCAGCTGGTCGCCGCTTCGTTCGATCATCGAGCCGCATGCGGTCTCGAGCTCCGCCAAGAGCGTCGCGTCGAACCGCGCCAGCGGGAACGCGACCTCCGAGTATTCCAGCGTGTCGGCCATGCGGCCCACGCGATCGTGATGCTTGACGAGGAGGTATTTCCGCATCACCTCCTCGCGGCTCGTCTGCTTCGGCGCCTTGAACGAGTCGCGAATCATCTTGAACACGTACGGGAAGGACGGGAGCGTGAATACCACCATCACCATGCCGCGTACGCCCGGCGCGATCACGAACTGGTCGATCGAGTGATTGAGGTGCGCGTGCAGATGCCGGTAGAACAGCGTCTTGCCCTGCTTGTGCAGTCCCACCGCCGTGTACAGCTCGGCGATCGTGTGGTCGGGAATGAGGCCGTGCAGAAACTCCACGACGGCCGATGGCACCGCCATGTCCACCGTGAAATACGCGCGGGCGAGATTGAACAAGCGCCCGATCTGCGCCGGAGTGAGGAGGAGCGCGTCGACGTACAACGCGCCGCCGCCATTCGCGTGGCGGAGCGAGACCGCGAACGGCAGCTCGTCGGCCCCGTTCAGCACACGGCCGACGATGTACGCGCCCGTGTTGCGGAAGAACAATGACGACAGGACGTCGACACGCAGATTCGGCTGGCGCACACGCGTACCCCGGTAGTGCCGCCGAAGCCGGTGCACGATCCGCCGCACGTCGCGCGCCAGGTCCTCGAACGGAACATCGAGCTGGAAGCTGCCGATGATGTCGGCGACGGTGCGCCGCAGGCCGCGCGCCGAAACGTAGAAGGACCTGAAGGTGAGATCGGTGGTGTCGATGAAATCGGTCGAGATTGCCGGCCGCCAGAAGATGTACTCGTTCCGGTAATAGGCGCGGTCGAGTACACGGCAGGCTACCGAATTGAAGAAGGTCTCGGCGCACTCCGCCTGCTGGTGGTCGTAAATGAGCTCGATGAATGCGCGCTTGATCTGCGGCCAGAGCGATTCGTCGGCCCGGGCAGCGGGGAAGCGCTCGGTGATGACGTT
>Ga0134121_10001199_pt1 | contig 24894 bp, 23 predicted proteins | sample KB301_FD_96463 | JGI IMG/M metagenome (GOLD analysis project Ga0134121, IMG submission 96463) | Terrestrial soil microbial communities without Nitrogen fertilizer from Kellogg Biological Station, Michigan, USA - KB3-0-1 | ecosystem: Environmental > Terrestrial > Soil > Unclassified ... | reverse complement strand
TCCCTTCTTCATCTCCTCCGAAACATCCCGCGCCTGCTCCACGGAGTAGTACACGAACATGTTGCCGCCGGTATAGAAGTCGGTCCGGCCCTGTTCCGCCATGGCCTGGCGGATGAGCCGTCGAAGAAAGGGGTACTCCAAGGTATGCCACTCGGTCTCCAAAGGCTCTCCGTCGTCGTAGACGAGCTCGAAGGGCAGAGGCGCGAGGGCCGCGGCGGCTTGCTGGCTCATGGCATGTTCCCTTGAGGAATCGTTCCTGGCGAGGATCTTGTTCCGCAGGGCCGGCACCGAGAAGGGGAGACGCGCCCTGCGATCCTCCACTTGAACGACAGGATAGCATGGGGGAACCAGGAGTGATCCACGCCTACTTCGACATCAGGAGTCCCCTCGTTTGAGCAGCGGGTGGTCCAGGTACTCAGGTTGGGTCTTCGGCGGTATCATTCTGGACAATGGCCGATCAGACCTGGGATGTATTCGTGAGCTACGCCCATGCGGACGACGAGCCTCCGATGGGGGCCGCAAGGGGGTGGGTGACGACGCTGGCCGACGAGCTTCGCAAGATGCTCTGCCGCACGCTCGGCGTACGCGAGGCGCGGATCTTCATGGATCACCAACTCGCCGGCAACGAGGGGGTGACCGAGGCGCTGCTCGCCACCGTCCGCGGCAGCCGGGTGCTGCTGCTTCTGATGTCGCCCGGCTACCGGAGGTCCAACTGGTGCCATTGGGAGCTGGGCAGGTTCCTCGCAGCGCAGACCGAACGGGATCACCGCAACCACGTCTTCATCGTCGAGACCGAGCCCCTGGACCGCGCCGGCTGGCACCCGGCCCTCCAGGAGCTGATCCCGATCCGCTTCTGGCACCGAGACTTCGAAGACAAGGCCCCACGGCTGATGGGTTTTCCGACGCCCACACCCCACGAGGACAACCCCTATTGGCGGAATCTCAACGAGCTGGCGCACCTGATCGCCCGGCAGCTCGAGGATTCGGATACGCCCCCCCGGGAGCCCCGGGCCAAGGTCTGGCTCGCTGAACCGACCGAGGATCTGCTCGACGAGCAAGAGAGCGTCGCCGCCGCTCTCCGGCAGCAGGGGTTCCTCGTCGTTCCCGCCGCTCCCCTGCCTCGCGAGGGCCGGGAGCCCTACCTGCGCTCTCTCCACGAGGGCCTGGAGCAGGCGGTCCTCGGCGTCCAGCTTCTCGGCCCGCGGGAAGGGCACCGCCCCGGCTGGAGCGACCGCTCGTTCGTCGCCCTCCAGGCCGCGGCCGCCGAGGAAGCCGCGCAGGCTCGTGGCCTCCAGATGCTCCGCTGGCGCTCGCGGGCGGTCAACCTCGACGGCGTCACGAATCCCGAGTACCGGGCGCTGCTGACCGGCGGGAGTGTTCTCGCCCAGGGGATCGAGGAGCTCAAGCAGGAGATCCTCCGGGCCGTCGACTCTCGCGCCCAGACTCCGGCTCCTGTCGCCGCGCCGGACCCGGCCGGCGCGCCGCACGTCTACGTCAACGCCGAGGCGGTGGACCTCGTTCTCGGCCGGCGCGTGCTCGCGGCGCTGGAGGAGCTCGGCGCGACCTCGGCCCTGCCGCCACTTGTCTCGCCGCACGACCTGCCCGATCAGATCCGCCGCGGCCAGCAGGATCAGCTCGCAGCGTGCGACGGCGTTGTGCTCGTCTACGGCCAGGCGCCCCCGGGATGGGTGCAGTCGCAGTGGGCCTTCGCCCGCCGCACGCTCGCCGAGCAGCGCCGGCCGCTACGCGCCGCGGTGCTCGACGGCCCGCCGTCCGGGAAGCCGCTGGTCGACCTGCGCGGCCCGGGCATCCTGACGCTCGACTGCCGTGCCGGCTTCGAGCCCCGGATCCTGGGTGACTTCGTGCGGCAGCTCCGCCCGGACGCCGCCCATGCTTGACCCGCGGATGCTTGACCCGCGGGAAGCCAAGGCGCCCTACCCGGGGCTGCGCTCCTTCGAGCCCCACGAGGCCGAGATCTTCTTCGGCCGCGAGGCGCACACCGACCGCCTGCTCGAAATCCTCCAGCGCGAGCGTTTTCTCGCCGTCCTCGGTCCGTCCGGCGCCGGCAAGTCGAGCCTCGTCCGTGCCGGCCTGCTCCCCGGCCTCGCCGCCGGCTGGCTCGGCGGCGCGAGCGACTGGCGGATCGCCGTCCTACGTCCGGGAGAGTGCCCCTTCCAGCGGCTGGCCCAGGAGTTGGTGCGCTCCGGCGCGCTGGGGCCGGTCGGGGGCGCCCCGGCGGAGCTACCCAGCGTCGCGGCCGAGCTCCACCGCGGTCCTCTCGGCCTCGCCCACCTGGTGGCGGACGCCCGCCGCGGCGCGGCCGAGGCCCGCCCGTTCAAGCTCCTGGTGCTGGTCGACCAGTTCGAGGAGATCTTCCGCTACGCCCAGGCCGGTGGGGCCGCGGCGGACGAGTTCGACGCCTTCGTCCAGCTTCTCCTCGCCTCCCGAGGCGTGCCGGACGCCGAGGTCTATGTCGCGCTGACCATGCGCACGGATTTCCTCGGCCACTGCGTGCGCTTCCACGAGCTGCCGGAGGCGATTAATCGAGCCCAGTACCTGACCCCCAGGCTCATCCGCGCGGAGCTCAAGCGCGCCATCACCGGGCCGGCCCTGGTTTTTGGCGGAGACGTGGCCCCCGAGCTGGCCGGCGAGCTGATCAACTCCCTCGGCGACGATTTCGATCAGCTCCCTCTCCTGCAGCACGCTCTGGCGCGGATGTGGCTCATTGAATCCGCCCGGTCCGGCGCGCCTCCCCTCCTGACCACCGCCAACCTCGACGCTCTGGGCGGCCTTCAGGGCGCCCTCTCCGCCCATGCGGAGGAGGTCTTCGGCAAGCTCCCCGCAGGCGCGCAAGCCCTGGCCGAGACGCTCTTCCGCTGCATCACGCTCCGCGAAGGCACCGGCCAGGACGCCCGCAGCACCCGCCGACCGCAGCGGCTCGGCGAGATCGCCGCCGTCGCCTGCTGCGGCGTGCCCGAGCTGGAGCCGGTGGTGCGGGCCTTCGCGGTCGAGGGGGTCAACTTCCTTCACTACGGCGAGCCGCTCGGCCCCGAGAGCGTGATTGACATCTCCCACGAGGCGCTGATCCGTCAGTGGGAACGCCTGCGGGACTGGGCCGAGGACGAGGCCGAGCGTGCGGCGGAGCTCCGGAGATGGCAGGACCGGGCGGTCCTGCGGAACAAGAGGAGAGAGCTGCTGGCAGGGACAGACCTCGAGCGCGCGGTCGAGTGGCGCAGCGCCGGAGCAGGCCGGCGTCCAACGCAGCGGTGGGCGGCCCGCTATCTGGACTCCGCGGGAGAGACCGGCTTCAGCGAAACGCTCGCCTTCATCGCCGAGAGCCAAGCCGCTGAGACCGAGAGGAGGGGGCAGGAGACCCTCCGGACAAAGGTCCAGGAACAATTGGAGCGCAGTGCCCTTGAAGCCCGAGCCGAAGCGGCGGCGCACGAGCTGTACGCGAAACGATCCCGCCGTCTCTCGATCGCCGCACTGTCTGCTGCGGCACTGGCTTTGGTCTTGGCCGGGATCGCTGTCGCGTTCTTCCTCCAGGCGACGGAAGCCGGGCAGGAGTCGTTGGCACGCCAGCTCGCCAGCGAGGCGACTTTCCTTTCAGAGGCAGAGCCGGACCGGGCTCAGCTTCTGGCCGTTGCCGCGTTCAAGGCCCGCGAGCTGCCAATCTCGGATGTGGTGGTCCGGCAAGCTTACGTTCTGTCCGCAGGCATACTCCAAACCCTCCGCGGACACGAGGCCCCGGTTGTCAGCGCGGTCTTCAGTCTGGACGGGCGAACCGTCCTCACCGCCAGTTATGACAAGACGGCGCGGCTGTGGGACGCGGACACAGGCCGCCCCCTCCAAATCCTCAGTGGGCACCAGGGCCCGGTCGTCGGCGCGGTCTTCAGTCCGGACGGGCGAACCGTTCTCACTGCCAGTGAGGACAAGACGGCGCGGCTGTGGGACGCGGCCACCGGCCGACCCCTTCAAACCCTCCGCGGACACGAGGGATTCGTCGTCAGCGCGGTCTTCAGTCCAGACGGTCGAACCGTCTTCACCGCCAGTTATGACAAGACGGCGCGGCTGTGGGACGCGGACACCGGCCGACCCCTCCAAATCCTCAGCGGACACGAGGGCCCGGTCGTCAGCGCCGTGTTCAGTCCGGACGGTCGAACCATCCTCACTGCCAGTAATGACAAGACGGCGCGGTTGTGGGACGCGGCCACCGGCCGACCCCTCCAAACCCTCCAGGGACATACTGCCCGGGTCTACAGCGCGGTCTTCAGTCCGGACGGTCGAACCATCCTCACTGCCAATTCGGACAAGACGGCGCGGCTATGGGACGCGGCCACCGGCCGAACCCTCCAAACCTTCCGTGGACACGAGGGTCTGGTCGCCAGCGCGGTCCTCAGTCCAGACGGGCGAACCGTCCTCACCGCCAGCCTGGACCAGACGGCGCGGCTGTGGGACGCGGCCACTGGCCGACCACTCCAACACCTCCGCGAACCGGATGGCTTGAGCATCAGCGCGGCCTTCAGTCCAGACGGACGAACCGTACTCACCGCCAGTAATGACCAGACTGCGCGGCTGTGGGAGGCGGCCACCGGCCGACCCCTGCAAACCCTCCGCGGACACGAGGGACCGGTCGTCCGCGCGGTCTTCAGTCCAGACGGACGAACCGTCCTCACCGCCAGTGATGACAAGACGGCGCGGCTGTGGGACGCGGCCACCGGTCGACCCCTTCAAGCTCTCCGCGGACACGAAAGCGAAGTCTTCAGCGCGGTCTTCCATCCGGACGGGCGGGCCGTCCTCACCGCCAGTTTTGACAAGACGGCGCGCTTGTGGCCCTGCAACGTCTGCCGTCCTACACGAGAGCTTGCGGACGAGATTCTCCGCCGCGTAAGGCGCCGCCTTACACCGGAGGAACGGGCGGAGTCCGGCCTACCGTATCTTGCGAAGATCCAGAAATAATGGCGATCTGCCCAGGAGAGGTGCCGGGAAGCCTCTTGGCGAAGATCGGCAGTAGGAACGTGCCGAGCAAGCGAGGGGCCGGCCCGAAGGCCCCCGCCCCTACTTCATCCGCCCACCCCGGCGTGCCCTTTCGATGAGACGCGTCGAGTCCTTCATACACTCCATCATCTTCTCTTGCAGCGCCTCGCCGTGCTCGCCCAGGGTGCGGGCGTGGGCCAGGACTCCCCTGGCCCGGTCCTCCTCGCCGTGGGCCAGCAGGGCCATCCCCAGGTGCGTCAGGGTAGTCGGCGAGGCCCCGAGCTCGCTCGACTTGGCGAGGAAATCGATCGCCTTGTCGAACTCCTTGCGCTTGTAATGCACCCAACCCAGGGCGGCGAGGGGGAACTGCTTGATCTCGTCCGGCGCCAGGTCCACCGAGCGGCGGGCGAAGTCGAGGGCCTCGTCGAGGTCCTCCTCCATCTCCGCCAGGTTGTAGGCCATCTCGTAGTAGGCGATGGACTTGGTGAAGTTCGAGTTGCCCTCGCCCAGCAATCTTTCGCCGATGCGGTTGCCCTCGCGGAACTTGCCCTGGCTGCGCATCGCCTCGATCAGGGCGGCGTAGGCCGTGGCCTTCAGGCTCTCGCCCGGGTTCAGGTCCAGCACCTTGCGCGTCACCGCCTCGATCTCCTGGTTGCGGTTCATGTGCAGGCACAGAAGCGCGTAGGACATCAGCAGCGTGGGGTTCTCCGGGTCCAGCGAGAGGGCCCGCCGGTAACAGGTGTGCGCCTGCTTCAGGTTCTCCCGGGCGCGGAAGTCCTCGCCCTTGCGGAACCAGACCTCCGCCTCGCCGGCCACCTGGGGCAACGGGCTGCCGGCATGGCCGGAAAGGTAGCGCACCAGATCCTGGTACTGGAGCTTCTTGGGGTTGAGCCGCTGCGCCTGGCGGAAGGACTCGAGCGCCTTGCGCGTCCAGTGGCGGTCCAGGAAGGCGAGCCCCAGCAGGTGGTGTGCCTCCTCGAAGGCCGGATCGTGCCGCACCGCCTCCTGCAGGTAGTGCACCGCCGAGGTGAGCTTGCCCATCTCGTAGAAGCAGCTCCCGAGCAGGAACAGGGCCTGGGGAACCGGGTCCACCTCCACCGCCCGCTCCAGGAAGAGGACGGCCTTGGCCAGGTTGCCCTGCCCGGCGTAGACGGCGCCCAGGCTGAAGTGCGGCAGGAAGCTGTCGGGATAGATCGCCACCGCCCGCTTCAGGAACTCCTCGGCCCGGGTGTGGTCCCCGCGCTCGTAGAGAATGACGCCGCTGTAGACCAGACCCTCGTAATGGTCCGGCTTGACCTCCAGGACGCGGGAGAAATAGACCAGCGCCTGCTCCGTGTCGCCCTCGTTGAAGTGGGTCTCGCCCAGGAAGTAGGCCAGCTCGTAGTTGCCGCGATCGAGCTTGTAGGCCGCTTCGAGCGCCGCCACCGCGCGCTCGACGTCGAAGGCGAACAGGGCATACTCGGCGTCCTCCAGATGCTGGAGGAAGAGCTTCCGCTTGTCGCCGTGATGGAGGGCGGCGATGCGCTCCTTGACGGCCAGGAAGCGCTCGCGCTTCTCCAGCGCCAGGAGCTGGTAGTCCATCTTGGACTCCCAGAGAGCGCTCCACGCGTCCCCCTCGATGAGATCCTTCGTCTCCAGCAGCTCGCGCAAAGCGGAGAGGCCGGTCTGATTGATGAGCATGTTCTTTTCCTGCTTGTGCAGGGCGCCCAGGAGCTGGCGGACGGTCTCGGCGGTGCGTTTGACCGCCTCCTCCAGGATGGAGATCCGCTCCAGCAGATGCTCGTCGAACGAAAAGCTCTCCTCGGCCGACTCCTCATAGGAGTCGTCGTCCTCGCGCAGAGAGCCCGAGAGCACCAGCAGCTTCTGGTGACAACGGACGCAATACTCGTGGTCGTCCCGGTTGGGAGCACCACAGACTTGGCAGTACATTCTTCTTTCCCGTCCTCCTCACGCTCGGCTATATTCGTAGAAACCCTTGCCCGACTTCCTTCCCAGATGCCCGGCGTCGACCATCTTCACCAGCAGCGGACAGGGCCGGTACTTGGGATCTCCAAACCCGTCCTGGAGCACCCGCAGGATGTCGACACAGACGTCCAGACCGATGAGGTCGGCCAGAGCGAGCGGCCCCATGGGATGGTTCATCCCGAGCTTCATAACCTCGTCGATGGCCTCCGCCTTCCCGACCCCCTCGTAGAGACAAAAAACCGCCTCGTTGATCATGGGCATCAGGACCCGGTTGGAGACGAAACCGGGGGCGTCGTGAACCTCCACCGGCGTCTTGCCCATCCGCCGCGACGCCGCTTCCACCGCCTCCCACGTCTCCTGGCTGGTGGCGAGGCCGCGGATCACCTCCACGAGCTGCATCACCGGCACGGGATTCATGAAATGCATGCCGATCACCTGCGCCGGCCGCGAGGTGGCGGCGGCCAGCTTGGTGATCGAGATGGAGCTGGTGTTGGTGGCGAGCAGGGTGTGGGCCGGACACAGGCGGTCGAGATCGCCCAGGAGCTTCCGCTTGGCGTCGAGCCGCTCGACGATGGCCTCGACCACCAGGTCGGCGCCCGCCAGATCCGCCAGCTCGCCCGTCGTCGTCAGGCGACCCAGCGACTCGTCGCGCTGCTCGGCCGAGAGCTTCCCCTTGCCGACCAGGCGCTCCAGCCCCTTGCCGATCTGCGTCCGCCCGCGCTCCAGCGCCTCGGCCACCGCGTCGACCAGGATCACCTCATACCCGCTCTGCGCGGCCACCTGGGCGATGCCATGCCCCATCGTGCCCGCGCCAACCACCCCGATCGTCTTGATGGGCTCCATCCTGTCAACCTCTCTTTGAACGCAATACCGCAAGAATCAGGCGGAAAGGAGAGCCTATGAGATCGGGCGCCAGGGGGTCAACCGGCTACGCCATCTCGAACCACGGCTCGCGCCGCCCGAACTTCGTCGACAGCGCGGCGCCGATGCCGATGAAGGTGGCGGTGGTCCAGGCGACGACCCCGAACCAGGGGAGGAACTTGATGGCGCCCAGCACCAGCAGGCCGACCGTGGCGGCGTTGAGCGGCCGGTAGCGGCGGCGCAGGAGATGGAGGGAGATCCAGTCGCCCAGCGCGTAGAACACCGCGACCATCCCCCAGAGCTTCAGCACCATCCCCAGCAGCACCACCAGGATCAGCAGCGGCAGGCCGATGATCCCGCCGGCGAAGGCGCTGAAGAAGAGGGCGGTCAGCACCAGGGAGACCACCCCCGTCAGGCCGGTGAAGAAGCTGCGGAACGGCTCGCGGCGCACGCCGTCCGCCGTCTCCAGGAGCTGCCGGCCGCTGGTGGCGAAGAACAGCAGCAGCAGGGCAGCCCACGCCGCCAGCAGCGCCAGCTTCGCCCCCACCACCATGCGCGACGCGAAACCGAGGCCGAGGCTCGGCCCCTCCATCAAGGTCATCCAGGCGTTGGAAGCGGTGGGATAGGAGACCATGCGGCCGCTGGCGTGCGCCCCCGGAGCGGAGCGGATCGTGCCGCCCACCACGAAGATGTCACCCCCGACCCGTGCCGTGGGTGCCAGGCGAACATGGCCGCGCAGCACCACGATGTCCCCCGTCACCTCGCCGGAGACCTCCACCGAGCCGTCGAGAGCGGCGACGTCCGCCAGGGCCCGACCCTGGACGATGACGTCCCGCCCCACGCCCACGAGCTGCTGACTGGTGACCGCCCCCGCCTCCAGGCGCAGAGCGGGCTCGGAGCGACCGGGGCGCGCCGCGACCCGGGCAGGCGTCGCGGCTATCCCCGGCAGCGCGGCCATTCCGAGCAGCAGCGTCGCGACCAGGACTCTCACGGCGCTAATGGTATGCGAGGAACGAAAAAATCGGGATGCTACCGGTGGCTTTAGCGGCCGCCGTCCGTCTCACGCCCGCCGCGAGCGAAAGGAGCCGCCGCCGCGGCCGGCTTCCGGCGGCGCACCAGCGAGACCAGCAGCAGGTTGAGGCAGAGCACCAGGAAGCCGAAGGCGCCGAGGCTCACCGGCGAGGAGATGACGTCCTCGACGATCAGGCCGATGCCCTTCCACGAAGCGCCGAGCAGGCCGGCCCCGGCCAGCGCGGCGGCGCGCACCATGCCGCCCATCGCGTCCAGGGCGGCGAGGCCGGAGGGCGCCGCTCCCGACGTCGAGCCGGCGATGAGGAACCCGGCGACCAGCATGAGCATCGCGGCCACGGCCACGGGGAACTGCCAGGTGCGGGGCGATCTCCCCTCCCAACCGGCATGGGGGAGCGCGGCCATCACCGAGTCGGCGAAGTCGGAGCGCACCGGCACCGCCGAGCGCTCGAACAGGCCCTGGAAGGCGGCGAGCTCCTCCCGCTCCAGCCGGCACTCCTCGCAGCCCGCGAGATGCTGCTCGAGACGAGCCCGCTCCTCGGGCGCCAACCGGCCGTCGGCGTCCAGATTCAACCATTCTTGGAACGTGCTGTGATCGGGCCTGTTCATGGCAATCCCTCGCAACCGGTCAATCGCTGAGAAAATCTCTGAGCTTCTCCTTGAGCATCTGACGCCCGCGGAAGAGCTTGTTCTTCACCGTCCCCAGGGGCATCTCCTTGAGCCGGGCGATCTCCTCGTAGGGCAGCTCGCCGAAATGGCGTAACAGGATCAGCTCCCGGTACTCCCAGGGCAGGGCGTCGATCGCTTCCTGAATCGCCCCTCCCCTCTCCTGATTGCGCAAATCGCCGTAGGGCCCGCGCTCCGGAGAAGGCAGGTCCCAGTCGCGCCCCTCGCCCTCCTCATCCTCCTGCCGCAGCGAGACCAGCTTCAGCCTTCGCCTGCGGATCTGGTCGATCGCCGCGTTCTGCGCCACCCGGAACAGCCAGGTCGAGAACTTGTACTGCGGATCGTATCGATCCAGCACCTGGTAGACCTTCACCAGGACCTCCTGCGCCAAGTCGTGCGCGTCGTCCGCGTTGCGCAGCAAGCGAAACAGGTAGTTGACGAGCCGTCCCTGGTAACGCTCGATCAGGTCGCCGAAACGGTCCCGATCGCCCCGGAGGACGGCGGCAACCAGATCTTCGTCGGTCGCCTGCTCCATACCCCGTGTCATGGATCAGTACGCAAAGAGCTGGCCAAGGTTTCAGAGGAGGTTGCGACGCGCGACGGCAAGGGTTTACCGGTTCTCACGGCCCTGGAGCCAGCGGCCCAACAGGAAGAGGACGCCCCCGCCCGCGGCCACGGCGAGCTCCAGGCGGATCTGGTCGTACATCATGCCCAGCACGAACGCGCTGCCGACGATGACGAGAGCGAGGACCTGGAGAACCCAGCCGAATCCGGACATGGATCAGAGGTGGGGCTGGGCGGCGCCCGGCGGGGGCGCCGGAGGCGCCGGGGTGAGGTCCGTACGCGTGGCGATGACGCCGTGGGCCTTGCCGGTGAGCAGGGCCAGTAGATCGTGCTCGATGCCGTTGGGAGCCGTCTCGACGATCCGCCCCACCTCGTGGCCGTCGCGGCGCACGATGAACGTCGGCAGGTATTGGACGCCGTTCTCCGTCATCGGGCCGGCCGGCTCCTTCTTGTGCCGGTCCACCGAGACGTAGGTGACCTTGAAGGGAACGGCGCCGCCAGCCTCGTCGAGGCAGTGCCAGAAGCGGGGAACCTCGCGCCGGCTGTCGCCGCACCAGGTGCCCAGGAAGACGGTCACCTCGGCGCCCGGCTGCACTTCAGCCAGAGCCTTGGCCGCGTCGGCGTCCGGCTTCGAGCCGACCTCGGCCTCCACCCATTCGGGAGCCGCGCCCTCGATCTGCTCCCGCGTCGCGGGACCGACCAGAGCGGCCTCCTCGGTCTTCGCCGGAGTCTTTGCCGGGATATTCGCCGGCTCCTGCGCCGCCGCGGCGTGCGGCGGCGGATCGGCGGCCATGACAGGGGCGGCGGCCCCGCAGGCCGCCATGGCAACGAGAAGCATCCCTGGGAGTACGGATTTCATGGCCGGGAGTTTACCGCAAACCGAACAGGAGGCAGGGGGAAGAAGTGCGAGCAGTGCCACAAAAGGGAGGTAGGCGCTCCTGAGACAGGATTGAGGGCTCTCGAAAGAGCGAGTCCTGACGCCCCGGGCCAAAGACCTCGTGCCCGGTACTTGGACCCGTGGTCACTGCTCGCGCTGGACATCCTACATCCCCGCAACTTCCGTTGCAACATCCGGGTCTATTTCGTCCTCCTTGTCCTTGACGCCCCATTGGAGTCCTTACGTGTTCATGCGGTTGCTGGTCGAATCGGGAATAAATTTTCCTTATGGGCCTTGACATCAGAGAGCAAATAGCAAACTCTATGCACACCGACATGGGATTCCGGCGCCAATCACGGCGCCTGACCGATGAGCCTCGAAAAGGCTCGAGAAAGGAGTAGGACAATGCCGATTTCGAACGAATCAGTCGTAGGTAACCTTCAGCAGCTCCTCGTCAAGCTGGAGGCGAACCTGGGGGATCTTCCCCAGGTGGAGATGTCGGTCACCAAGCTCGGGACGGTGATGGCCCGGGTGCTGGAGCTCATCAAGCAGCAGGGTGCCATGACGGCCAGCAAGCAGGCGGCGTCGAAGGAGCTCAAGACGCAGCTCACCGAAGGCCAGAGACTGGCCAATGCCATACGGGCCGTGGTCAAGGAACACTACGGCATCCGGTCGGAAAAGCTCGCCGAGTTCGGCCTTCAGCCGTTCCGCGGCCGGGTCCGCAAGGTCAAGTCGCCGACCCCGTCCCCGGAGACACCCACGGCGGCACCCCACACCACCGCCGCCGGCTAGTCGCCGCACAGATGGTTTCGGCTTCGGGGGCGTGCTTCGGCACGCCCCTTTTTTTTCTCCCCGAGTCTTCTCACGACGCCGCGATCGATCCCGCGGCCCGCCCTATCCTTACCGCGAGCCAGGGTATCCATACCGCATCTTGCCGATCCTTACCCCGAGACCCGGTATCGATAGTTTGCCCCGCCGATGCTTGCCGCGAGACTCAGTATCGGTATTTTGGGTCGCCGATGCTTACCGCGAGACGCGGCACCGATGCCTCGGGGTTTATATCCTTACCGCGAGACCCGGTATCCATGCCTTGATCCGCCGATGCTTACCGAGAGACCCGGTATAGATACTTTGGCCTGTCGATGCGTACCCCGAGCCGCGGTATCGATACCGCGAGCGTCGTATCCTTACCGCGAGACCCGGTATCGATATTTTGGCCTGCCGATGGTTACCGCGTGCCTCGGTATCCATACTTTGATCCGCCGATGCTTACCGCGAGACGCGGTACCGATGACTCGGGGTTTATATCCTTACCGCGAGACCCGGCATCCATCTGTGAGCCGCCGATGCTTACGGGGAGACGCGGTATCGATACCTCAGGCTGCCGATGCTTACCGCAGGCCTCGGTATCGATCCGTGGGCTCGCCGATGCTTACCGAGAAACCGGCACGCTATGCCGTCTAAGGAGAGGAGGGCGGAGGTATAATCGTTGGAAATCTTCTTGGCTCGGGTGCCCAATCTGCAAGTGCAAATAGGCACACCTTCCTTTGACCGGTCGAAACGAGGTGCGCCATGCCAGCGAATCAAGCGATCAGGAACTTTTATACCTGGGGCTCTTTCCTCAGCCTTTCGGTTGCGGCAGGCGCGGTCTGGACCGTCGCCGGCACGCTCTCCTATGCCTTCACCTGGTCCTATCCCCGGTACTTCCCGCTCATCCTCGCCGCCGTCTTTTCGGTCATGGGGGACTTTGCAGCGAATACCGGTCCGAACAAGAAACCCCTCCGGGTGCGGGTGCCACTCTGGTTCCTGAACGCCTGTCTCATCTTCACGACGGCGATCGGCGGCTCGGAACTCGCGAAAGGCATTCCCCAGAATGTAAGGCTCGCAGAAGTGAAGCGGAAGACCGCGACCCTCGCCCGCAGCATCACCAACCTCCAAGCGAAGCCTGGCACTGCGGTTGTTCCCAAAGTCCAAGAGGTCGCGGTACAGGTAGAGAACCTCAACCGGTGCCTCCAGGGCGATAAATCCGCCGCCGCATGCGCCGAGCAGCATCCTCTCGAACCGACCCTGGGAATCAGCGACGCCCAGAAGTTTCCGCCCGGGTCCGCCGCGCTCATCGGTGATGTTCAGAAAAAGGCGTTGGACCTCCATCAGGACCTCGCGATGGCCAAGGGCGACTATGGCTTCACGCGGCTGGGTGCCTCGCCGCCAAGGAACGAATGACGGGCTTGGTTGTAACGCCGAGCTTTACGGCTCCGAACCGGTTACCGCACTGCGATTCGGCTGGCACCTGGGTGTAGGCGCACCTGACGCGGGGCTAACTTCTCGTCGGCGGTCATCTTGTAGTGTCGCTCGAGGCTGTTCCCCGCCAAAAAACCAAGGAGAGAAGTGCTACCATAATCCAATGTCGAAGACCACCGCCCTTGCGCCGGTCCTCGGAATGCGCCAAGCCCTGAGGTTACGGGGACGGTCGCAGTCATGAGCCAGCAACCTGCCACACGCCCCTTGCGCGTTTTCCTCTGTCACTCCTCTGGAGACAAACCTGCAGTCCGGAGTCTCTACCAGCGCCTCAAAGAGGCCGGTTTCCGGCCCTGGCTTGACGAAGAGGATATCCTGGCCGGGCAAGATTGGCGATACGAGATTCCACGCGCCGTTAAGTCCTCGGACGTAGTCATCGTGTGCCTCACACGTGCCGCCACCGCTAAGCGCGGATATATCCAAAAGGAGATTGTTCTCGCGCTCGATACTGCAGACCAGCAGCCGGAAGGGTCCATTTTTGTTATTCCCTTGCGCCTCGAGGAATGCGATGTCCCCGACCGTCTCAGCCGTTGGCACTGGGTCGATCTCTACAAGGACGACGGATACCATCGGCTGCTCCGCTCTCTCAGCACGGTTTCAAGCGGTCCGGTTCCGAGCGATCCACTTCGTCAAGAGCCTGCGCCGGCCATTTTGCCGCCAGTCGACATTATTTCGGAGCGATCCGTTTCAGAGCGAATAAGTGCCAAAGGTCTTAAAAGGGCGCAGTGGGGAGCTGGTATGCTCGTGGTCGCTCTGCTGGTGGGGATCATCTACCTGCGCGGACTGCCGAAACAGACGCACCGGCTCCACTACCAAGAAACTCCGCACCCTGTCACCAAACCATTGGGCAAAGGCACCAAAGAGGAGGAACACCCAGAAAAGACACAAACCCCCGGCGAGCCTCCCCGCAGCGGTCTGACAGCCATGGCCAAGCCTCCATCGGGTACGCCAAACCAGGACTACCAAGGGACTCCACATCCTATCACCAAACCATTGGGCGGAGGCATCAAAGAGGAGGAACGCCCAGTAAAGGCACAACCCCGCGCCGAGATTCCCCACATCGGCCTGACCGCCGTGGCCGAGCCTGTCTCCCCATCGGGTACCTACCCTGTGCGACTCACCTGGCAGACGCCAGCCCAGGAGCTGCAGTTCGACATAGTCCGCACCCGACTCGACAGCGACGAGGAAGCAATTCCGATTCCGATCCCGTGGCTGCTGGGAACCCCGGGCCGCGGCCCAACATCTGAGAAGAACCAAACCTTTCGGGATTCGGGAGTCCTGCCGATGACCCCCTATCGTTACACGGTTCGACCGCAGCAAGAGTCGGTAGAGGTCAAGACCAGCGGCAATGAGTTTCGGATCAATGGCCGCCGGAAACTCGCAGACCTCGACCTCAAGAGCCGCACGATCCACCGACTCGTCCTGGAGCAAGGGGCCGAATTGCTAACCGAGGGTCGGGATCTAGAAATAAAGGTAATCGAGCTCGTTGCCGAGGATGCGGTGATCCGAACTTTCCCCGAAGACAGCGTCGCTTCCGAAAAAGGACGGCCTGGCGGTTTGATTTCGATCCGCGCCCTCCGCAGCTCGGGCCACTTGACGATTTATGGGGGCGGTGAGAAGGGGGGCAAAGGTGGCAATGTCACCGATAGGCCAAGAGCCGGAAAGGGGAAGGACGGTAATCCAAGTCGGACCTCCACCAGGGGTGGCCGCGAGGAAAGAGAGTCATACTGCTCGACGCTGGCAGGTCAAGGGGGCAAGGGCGAAACAGGACTGGCCGGCTTAGACGGCAAGCCTGGATACCAGGGAGGCGACTCTGCAAAAATCGAAGTGTTGATCTCCCAGGACTCGGCGCTCACAGTTAGGGCCGAACACGAACCCGGAAAAGGCGGTGACGGGGGTGACCGAGGTAAGGGAGGAAAAGGCGGCCCTGGTGGAGACGGCGGAAAAAAGAGCGCTGAGTGCCCAGAGGGTCCCGTCGGTTTACCTGGCAACGACGGTCAACCCGGAAAGAATGGTGATGTGGGACCAGTTGGCATGAAACTGGCCTGCTGCGTGAAAATCGGTGGCAAGACACAGCAAGATTGTGGGGCCTGCGGCGACTGAAAATTCCGGCGAGCAGAATAAGTGCCAGAGGCCTTTGACTTTCCAGGCACTGAGTCGCATGCTCCATTCGCTACATCAAATCTAAAGGCGCCGTCACCGCAGTACCTAGGGGGTCAAATGACTGTAAATGAACTCCTGGCATATTCAGGCTCGTGGCAGGTGATCCAAGCGCGGCGACTTTCTTGAAACAGGGCACATTAAGCCATCCTGAAGGCAAGGGCAATCATTATGCCAAAAGCGATCAAAGTTAGGACCCTTGACCAGGATGGCCAGAACGAAGAGTTTCTTGACCTTGAGTTTGGCGACAAAGAATGGGAGAGCTTAGAGGACTTCTCCAGATACGCGACCGAGCTTCGGGAAAGCTCTCTTGTAAGAGAGGGTATCCCCACTTCGCTTAATGTTACCTGGAAGGCAGGAGAGGGTACTAAGGTTGCAACAAAGCTTCCATCTGACGAGCAAATAGATGCGATGCTAATGAAGCTTCGTCCGCTCATCTTGCAAAAAGAGCCAACCGAATTTACGAAGCTCAGGAATTGCATCTGGAAGGCGACGGAGAGCAAGAGGTTAAGGAAACATCTCGATACCCTTTTATACCTCTACACTGGGCGGCGATTGCAATCAGTGTTCGTATTTGGCGCCTCATCACCTGAATATCCCCAAGGAGCAGTCGTTAATTCCGAATTCATGCTGGATTGCTGGCTTAACGGCTGCCGCTTCCACAAGGACAAAGAGAAGCAGAAGATCCTCGATGCAATGCATGGGATCATGCCAGCCGAATCCTCCGTGGCGCTGCTATTATTTCTCATTACCGATAAAATCGTTGCGATTCTCGCTCTTCAACGGTTAGTTTCCCTCTTGGCGGGAAGACAAAAAGAAATTTTTACTCAAATTATCCTTGAAGAACCGATTCGCTACATAGCATACCTTCACCCTACCATGTCAATGATAAATTTTCTTGACCGGGAACCCGACGAGGAACCACTGGAAGGACCATGGGACCGAAGATTTGACATCACCCAAGCAGGGCCTATCACGCTTACGCAGTTTGTGGATATCGTCGGAAGGTTCTGGATGAACGGCGAGTTCATCAAAGAGATTGGAGAGTATCACTATTGTTTGCGCGTGGCGAAAGGTTCCTTCCCAGACAAAGAGGGCAAACGCTCGGAGAACGAAACCGATGCTATAGCTACAATCCAAGTGCAGGCCTTCTTAGTTGAAGACCCGCTGTCCTATGCTCGCCGTAAGCCTGAAAAGGCACTACAGGAACGAATGACGGCGGCGAGCAAGGGTGAATCATCAAGGAAAATGTTCATGCGGATGATTGACTCACAGGCAGAGCTAGAAAAGGTGCTCGACCGAGACCCAAAACCGGAAATGGAGTCGATTGTCGTTCCGCGTGTCGCCTTTATGGGCGCCTACTGGCCCCTGAGTAAACAGGCCAACGTGAGATTCACGAAAATCATGCAGGAAGGTCGCCAGCCTACATTTGAAGAAATCGAGGGCACCGACATCACTGCGGCTTGGGAGATCTTCGAGGAACCGAGAAATGAACAAGAGCAAGAAAGAGAGGGGCCGATCACTCCTCATGAATATCATGAGGAGTGATCGGTTGAGATAGAACTCTCCGTGCCGCGCGATGCGAAAACCCGATCAGACGAGATCAAGATCAACTCCAAGTTTGCCGGTCACGACTATAGACACTCTCTTTGTCCCTTCAATGGCCACTCAAGGTGTTTCGACGGGGGCAAGGAGAGCGTCGCGAAAGAGGACCCGTGTGCAACATACCAGCTCGGGAGGTGTCATCGCGGCGCGATTCTCGGTTGGGGTGGTCCTTCCCCACGGCGTACATCAGGATGTTGGCGTCGAGGAAGAGAGGTTCCCCCTGTATCCCTCAGCCATGAGTCTCGACCCGCTGGTCGAGGTACCGGCGTTCCCACTCCTGGTAGTCCTCGGGGACGTCGGTACCGGGCAGAGCGAGGAGCTGGCGCGCCGCCCGGGCTTTTTGCCCGCGCCTCTCCTCTCGGAAGCACAGCACCTCGGCCGCCTCGCGCAGTAGGGCGCCCAGGGGCTTCTCCTCGGCTTCGGCCAAAGTCTGGAGGCTCCGGTATTGGACCTCCGTCAAGAGAACCTGAGCACGCCTTCAACCCACCAGTTCGATCGGGTTCAAGCGGGAGTGCTTCGGCTGAGGCCCTTCTCACTCCCTCTCTACAGCCTGAGCAGCTTGCCAGAGCTCGCCGTACTTCTCGCGGACATAGGGATCGAGCTCCGCCACGAGTTCGGCGGGGAGCTTGAGGATGCGGATGACCTCGATCACGTCCGCCAGGTCCTTCAACCGGTGCGGGGCGGTCATCCCCGAGGCCAGCTTCAGCTCGACCAGGCGAGGGAGAGGCAGCAGGGCCGTGTGCTCGCCTCGCACGGCTGCGCCAGCGGGGTCCGGGAACACCACTGGCTTGGGAAGGCCGTCGCCGGGATATTCCCCGGCGAGGATGACGTCAATGGTCACGCCGTTCTCGGTATCCCGAAGGCCTTTGCTCCCGGGGAATTTCTGTACATAACCGAGCCCCAGATGTCTCGTCTTGAAGCTCTCGAGCCCTTCGCGAGTCAGCAGGAGATCGATATCCACGGTGACGCGCTCGTAGCCATAGGCGTTGAGGGCCATCGCGCCGATGAGAGCGTAAGGAATGCCATCCTCTTCCAGTAGGCGCGCCACCTTGTTGCGGGCGCGCTGAACTTTGGGTTCGCCCATGAAGAATCTCTCCGCCTCTTCGATTCCCGCGTCAAGGCGGGCCTCGAGCTCCGGGTCCAGACGGGGACGTTGCGCCCAGGCAATGGCGCGGGCCTCGGCCGATCTCATACAGTCAGGTTAGCAGAATCTTGGAATGGAAGCGCTGGCGCCTCGCGAGGTGCCAGCCGTTTCGCGGGGTACGGCGGTTCGTCAGGGCGCGAGACGGAAGATCGAGGCGTGGAAGTGCGAGATGAGCCACCTTCCGCCTCCGTGCCGAAAGACGAACGTGCGCCGCTGCACGGAGTCCGGGCTGCGCACGTTGAACGTCACGATCGCGGTATCGCCGTTGCGATCGATCGCAAGATCCTCGGGGACGATGTTCGTCCGGGCGGTCGTCTTCTTCGTCGTCTCGCAATACCGGCGAAAGACCTCCACCACCGCGGCCTTGCCGTTGACTCGCTCGCCTTGAGCCAGCGGCACGAACGCCGTGATGTCGTCCGTAAAGTACGCGGCCATGCGATCGGTGTCGATCGCGTTGAGCGCCTCCATGAAGCCGTCCATCGCGGCGCGGACCGGCGTCGCATCTCCCGTCGGCCGGGTGGAGGCACAGGCGAGGGGAAGCAGGGCGACAAGCAGGATACCGAAGGATTTCATGGCCACCTCTTGAGCTGCTACCCTCGTTTCACCGCCAGGATGATCTGGCCCCCATGGAACCCCGCATGAATCGTCCTGCTCTGCAGGACGGCGAGGCGATTGCGGAGCGGCTCTTTGGCGAAGTCTTCCTCCGAGACCGCGTCGTGCTTCTTCAGCCAGTCTCCGGCCGGAAGCGCTACGAAAGCAGCCATCAGCTTTTGGTTGACCTCAGACCAGGCATGCCGCAGGTCGGCCGCCGATACGCGGTCCGGTGATTTCCTGTCTGGGTTGGTGAGGAAATCCTCGTCCAGCTCCGGATGCAATCTCTCGCCGAAGCCGAGCAGGGGGAACAGGCGATCGTGCACGGCCGTCAGGTGGCCCAGGAGGTAGAACACCCGGTTTCTCCCCGGCGCGACCTCCGCCTGGAGCTCCCCATCGGACAGAGACGAGAAGGCCTGGTCGAGACGGTCAATGGCAAGCTTCCATGAGTTGATCGTGGTCTTGGCGAAGAGCTCTTCGTTGGTCATCTGAGCCTGCTTTCGTAGTTGTGGCGCCTCGAACGGCACCGGTCAGCCTCCATCGAGGTTATACCATCATCGACCGCCAGATCGGGTGAGCGCCGGGACGGGAGTCATCCTCTGGGGCGATCTCCCTTTCTTGGGTATGATCCAGGCTGGAGCTACGGTTCACGAACCGAAAGGAGAACGCATGAAAACGAAGATCCGTCTTATCGCGCTGGTGGGAGTGCTCGGTCTTGTCGCGCTGGCAGGGGCCGAAGGTGCCGTCGTCAAGCCGCCCATCGAAACCTTCTGCCTGTGCGGCTGTCCGGACGGCACAGTCATCTGCGTGGGGAGCATCAACGGGGACTGTAGCGTCCCGTGCGCTCAGGCCGCCGCGCAGCTCTGCCCCTCGGACATGTAAAAGCTTCCTCCCGTCAGGGGGGCCGGAGACTACTGGACGCTGGCCCCGGCCGCCCCTGACGAAACCCATCTGCTCGCGAGCAAGTCCTGTCACCTTCAGCCGTTACCGTCGCTTCACTGCCAGGGTGATAGTGCCCTCGCGAATCGACCGGCACCTGTATCAAATGGAATAAGCGAAAGATCGACCCTGTTTCAGCCCACGTTAACAACCTGCCGCCGCGGCAGATTCGCCAAGTCTACCTACGTCGCAAGACATATGTAGAAAGAAAAACAAACTGGAGATGCAACATGAAGATTCAAGCTCGTGCAGTGCTCATCGCCCTTTTATGGGCCATGTCTCTCTCTAGCGCTCGCGCCGACGGCCCCGTGTCCATCGGCGTCAACGGCAACGGTCAACTGACGCAGGACGCGCACATTGGCTGGGACCGCATCACGTTTTACTGGAAAGACCTGAATCCTGCGTTGGGAACGTGGGATGAGGCGAAATTCAGCGAGCTCCAAGGAATTATCACCGACGCCCAGGGCCGTGGCCAGCAAATCTTGCTCATCCTGAGCGGCGCTCCCGCCTGGTGCGGGGGCGGATCCAACGGCGCCACGCCCTGTGACATCGAGATCTGGAAATCCTACGTGGACGAGGTTTCCCAGCGCTTCGCGGGCCAAATCGCGGCCTATGAGATCTGGAACGAGCCGGACCTGAGCAATCAGGGGGCTTTCGGAGTGGGTTGGGACCGCGACATCAACACCTACCCGCGGTACGTCGACTATCTCGCGGAGGCAGCACGCATCATCCGCGCCAATGCACCCGGGACGCTCGTCGTCGGTCCGGCCATGTCGAAGAGCACGTCGCAGTCAGTGGCCATCTGGGAGCAACTCGACCAGACCTTCTTCCCCGACGGCAACGCCTCCGATTTCCTCGACGTGGTGTCGTTCCATCACGCCACCACTCGAGCCGATGCCCACAGCGAGGACGTAGCCTGGGATATCCACGACCGGATCGTGAACATCATCCGGCGGTTCAATCCCCGCAACGGCTACAAACCCATGTGGGTCACCGAGTTCGGTTGGAGGGTCTCCGGCAGCACGCTCACCGAGAGCACTCAGCGGGTGCGGATCAAGAACCTCCTCATCGAGATGGGGGGCGGGGGCTACCATATCCTTAGCGGCTTCAACATTCCGCGGGCCTTCATCTACAGGCAGCACGGCTGCGATGGCGATGACGGCTACGGGATCTATCGCTGCGACAATAGCCCCCGGCCGGTGGTGACCACCTACTTGTGGACTCTCCCGTTCCCCGCCACTCAGGACCCCTCGGTGCCACGGGAATGACCTCGCGCTGAATCCTGGCGGCCTGCACGACAGGGCCGAGATCCCACCGGCGGCAACGGGTCGTTGCCGCCGGTGTCCTGGAAGGCTGCTGCCCGTCATTACCGCCGTTTCACGGCAAATGTGATCTGGCCCCCATGGAACCCCGGGACTGGAGAACCTGCCGCCCGGGTCAGGCGGCGCCGTTCGTGTCCCTTGTAGGGGCGGAGCCCGTGCGGTATCCTGGGACGAGATTCGGATCCACAACTCGGCGGCTGAGCTCACCAGAGACGGCCAAAGATCATTCTCCGGGCGCGCCCCGGAGAGTCTTGGAAGGAGATCTCGTGAACCGTCGACTGACGGAACGGATCATCGCTGTTCTTCTCACCGTCGTAGCCAGCGCCGCCGGCATGGCCTGGGCGGCGGAGCCGCCGCCGGCGGACCAGCTCGGGAAGGATCTCGCGAAGCTCTCCAGCATCGCCAACGGCTATCCGCCGCGCGTCAACACACCCGAGGAACGGGCGCAGGCCGAGGCGCTCTTTCGGTCCATCGAAGCGCACCTCGTCAAGGATCTTCAGGAATCTCCTCATGAGTTCGTTCTCGAGATGTGGTTGGGCGAAACCTATCGGATGGGGCACAACCTGGACGTGAAAGGAGCCTGGGACAAGGCCGTGCTTCACTTGAAGGAAGCTGAGCGCCTGCAACCGGACAAGCTGTTGCCGCCGCTGCAACTCGGCCAGCTCTACGCGACGTCGGGCCATCCAGCCGAAGCCGAGGTCGAGCTGCTTCGGGCGATGAAGCTCAGCGGCAAAGACAAGCCCCCCCTGATTCGCTACTACCTCGCCCTCACCTACTACCAACTGGGCCAGTTCGACAAGGTCATACCGCAAGCGAACGAGTATCTAAAAGCCGATCCGGGATCGCAGACGATCAAGGATGTCAAAGAGCGCTCGGAGGCGGCGCTCCGCGGCGAGCGCAAACCGAAGACGATCGAGAGCCCGCCACAAAAGGACGAAAAGGCCTACGAACCCGGCGCGTTCTTGCTCTACTATGTAAAACCCCAGCCGGACGGTATTCCGGCGCTGATCTCACAGATGCAGAACGACGGCTCGCTGGCGCTCGGGCATATGGCGGCGGCCGGCTTCCTGTCGCAGGTCTTCCACGACAACCCGGACCGCCTCAAGGGATGGGCTCCGGCCTTCTGGAAGCTCGACGACAGTGCGAGGGCTTGCCTGTGGCAGGCCCTCTGGTTTGCCAACATCCCACAGGCCAAAGCGATCCTGGAGCAGGTTCCTCAGAAAGAAACCAAGGCGAGCACCGCGAAGGCTGTGACCAAGTTCCTCGAGACGCCATCGCGGCCGCTGCTGGAGATTCCCGTCGATTCCGGAAGCTCACTCGATCTCCTCTGGGGCGCGTTCTTCGCCACCGGCCGGCAAGAGTACGTGGCCAAGATCATCGATTGCCTGCCGTGGGCACTTCTGGACCGGAACACGGAGAAGCTGAAGGTGTCCATCGGGCTCGTCGCCGCCTGGTCGCTACGTACAACCGCGAGGCGCGATCCACGCGTGCTGGAAATCTGTAAGACCGAGCTCACGCGGCGTGAGGGCGACACCCGGCAGTTGCTTTCAAAGGTGATCCTCGAAGCCCGGCCCCTCATGAAGTGAATGGCGGGACGTAGCGAACCTCTCCGGGTGAGCCGAGGCGTGGAAGTGCGAAATGAGCCACTTCCCGCCTTATTCGATCACGAATTCCCGGCGGTCGACAACCACCAGCCCGGTCCCGCGCACCAGCAGGATTCATCCGGCGGCGGCGCGTGGCGGCGCAGGGACTTCACATCCTTGAAATCCTCGCGCTGGAACGCCTCCGACAGCCTCTTCCCCGTCTCCTCGTCGCGAGCGCCGGCGCAAGGGATGAATAAGGCGCGGCAGACGAACCGGGCGTCGAAGCAATCCGGCGAGGTGCGTGTCACCAGGAGCATGGCCCCGGCGCCCTGGGCCGGCGTCATCGGCACCAGCAGACGCCCGCCCGGCCGCAGGGCGTCGAGCCAGGAGTCCAACGGACCCGTGGCTCCCGCGCTGACATAGATTGCGTCGCACTCCGGCAGCGCGCCCTCGGACGCCGACCGGGGATGAACCTTTACATTGGAAAAATCCGCCAGGTTCGCCGCCGCCCGCTGCGCCAGGTCCGGCTCGATCTCAAAGGCGTCGACCGATCCCGAGGGTCCGGCGAGATTTGCCAACAGGGCCGTGTAATACCCCGTGCCGGCTCCGATATGAACGACGGCCTCGCCCTCCTTCGGGTTCAGAGCCGCGAGACAAACGGCATGCAGAACCGGCTGGCCATTGTTGATCTGGTTCTCCGCCTTCAGCGCGACCGTGACGTCCTGATACAGGAAAGCCGGATCGTCCGTCGGCGTCTCGATATATCCCCCCGCCGTAAACACCTTCCAAGGCCCGGGACCGAGAAAGCGCTCCCGAGGAGTGGAAGCGAAGGCCGCCTCGAGCCGGCTGCCGCGAGGCAGCCCGACGGAGGCGGTGATCAGGCTCGCGAAGAAGGATCGATGGGCTTCGATCCGGTCCATGGACCTCAGTGCTCCGGGCCGCCCGCGAACTTCTTCTCCCCGGCCTCGACGGCGAGGGCGAGCTTGTTCTGGGCCGGCGGTAGCGGGCAGGTGGCGAAGGCGGTGAAGGCGCAGGGCGGGTTGTAGGCGGTGTTGAAGTCCACCACCACGGTGCCGTCCTTGACCGCGCCGGTGTCCAGGAAGCGGCCGGCGCCGTAGGTCAGCCGGCCGTTGGTGGCGTCGCCGAAGATGAGCTCGAGCCCCTCCTTGGGATCGCCCAGGGCGTCCAGCCGGTAGGTCTTGCCCTGCCAGTCGAACACCACGGCGCCCGGCGAGGGATCGTTGGACACCTGGCCCAGGACGTTGGTGATGGCGATCTTCTTGTCCTGGTAGGGCTCGAAGCGGGCGACCACGCGCCACTTGGGGTCCGGGGTGAAGGTGTCGACGCCCTTGAAGGCGAGCCGCTCCGGGCTCTGCTTGTCCTTGATCCGCACGCCCACGCGGTCGCCCCGTTTGATGGCGTAAAAGGAGAGGGAGCCGAGCTCGAGCACCGTGGGCTTGCCCTTGGCGTCCGTCGTCAGGGGAAGACTCGCGGTCACCGGCTTGCCGTCGGCGGTGAGGTTGACGCCGGGTTCCACCTTGAGGGTGACGGCCTCGCCCTCGCGGACCAGGGTGCCGGCCACGGCCGGGGATTTGCCTTTGGGCAGGATGACCGGGTTGCCCGGATCGCTGCCGAAGCGGTTGTCGCCCGGCTTGAGCCAGTAGAGGCCGACGAGGGTGAGCCAGCCGTCCTCGCGCTTGAGGCCTTCGGTCCGCTCCTTTTTCCAGGTGTCGAGCTCCTTGTGCCAGGCGGCGAGGTCCGGCTTGGCGGCCGGGGCGGCGCCGGCGGCCTCGGCGGCCAATAGGGAGGACGCTCCGGCGGCCAGGACGGCTACAAGAAGGATGGGGACGACGGTCTTGAGCTTCAGGTTCATGGAATTTCTCCTAGGGGGTCGCTCGGGATCGCTCGCGGGTTGGCGGTCATGGGCGCCGGAAGAGGATAACCTGACCCGAGCCGGCGAGCATTCCGTAACCTTCGCCCCTTCCTCTTCGTATGAGTGCAGGACGAGGCCATCGTCGCGCCTCGGAAACAGGAGACCTCCCCATGCTGACGATCCGCGACCTCGTGAAAATCTATCCCGGTAAGGTCATGGCCCTCCAGGGCATCAACCTCGACGTGCCGCCGGGCATGTTCGGCCTGCTGGGCCCCAACGGCGCGGGCAAGTCGACGCTGATGAAGATCCTGTCCGGCCTGCTGGAGGCGACCTCGGGCGAGGTGACACTGGACGGCGAGGACGTGCTGGCCCGCCCCGAGCAGGTGCGTCGCCGGCTTGGCTATCTCCCCCAGGAGTTCGGCTTCTACCCGCACCTGACG
>Ga0134121_10001197_pt1 | contig 24896 bp, 20 predicted proteins | sample KB301_FD_96463 | JGI IMG/M metagenome (GOLD analysis project Ga0134121, IMG submission 96463) | Terrestrial soil microbial communities without Nitrogen fertilizer from Kellogg Biological Station, Michigan, USA - KB3-0-1 | ecosystem: Environmental > Terrestrial > Soil > Unclassified ... | reverse complement strand
CGCGCACGATCTCGAGCTGCTCCCGCTCTTAAAGGATACGTTTGGGGATTGTGGGTTGAGGCCGTCTGCCTTCAACAGTGCGGTCACTGATTTTCTCCACTCTTTCGAGCGGCAGATGGATCTTATTAATGAAGCTCGTGCTTTCGTTTCGCTCGCTCAAGATGCTGAAGACTACGACGCACTACTGGCGCCCAAAGTGTATGGACGACTCTGCACCTCGCAACTGTTGGTAATCGAGAAACTGAACGGCTTAAGGCTTGATGAGATCATGCCGTCCTTACTTGAGTCGGGAACTGAAGCCAATTGCGAACCGACCGGCAGCCTTAGCTTCGAGCGCAACGAGTTCGGCCGTCTTCTTTGTGAAGTTTGGTTGCGACAGGCGCTCATTGGTCGCAGTTTTCCAGTCGAGCTGCGCCCACGGAACATTCTGGTACTTCCGGGTAAACAGATCGCTTTTACCGGCGGCGGTTTCGCCGGACTGCCTGCGGAACCGCAAAACAATCTTTGGGAGTATCTTTTGGCCGCGTCACATGACGACTCTGATAGAGCGTGTCTTTGTTTGCTGAAAGAGATCAGAAAGGAAGAAGTGTCAGTAAGTGATGATGTGCGCCAAAGATTCAGACAGGCCATGCCCTTTCGTGACGGCGGGTGGGACGCCACGGGCGATCGCCAGAGCCTCGCTGAACTTCTTTTCGTGCACTGGAGATTCGCGAGCGATTGCGGCTACTTACCGCTCAACCACTTGCCGCCGTTTTACCGTGGGCTCTTCAACGTTGTCGATATTGCGCGCCGAGTTGCTCCCGGGATTGATCCCCTAGCGGAAGGGGTGCGAGATCTGCGCCTGCTTACTGGGTTGGGCCAGTTCAGCCAGATGATGAGCGGCCAGCGGTTGATGGAGCAAATTGACCAATACACAGGAATGATCGTGGACCTGCCACAGCTTCTTGATGAAGCACTGACATCTGTCTCTGAGGGCCCTCCTGGTCTTAAGGTGATGGCTGCTAATTCCGCCGAGCCGCGCGCCGGAAACACTGCAGCGATGGTGACCTTTCTGTTGCTTGTACTGGCGGCATTCGTCCTGGTGTCGCACTACATCGGAGTGTCCGCACTTTCGGCCACGTGGGCCAATAGGATTGACGCAATTGTCTTCATGATAGTCGGAGCGCTGCTCCTGCGAGCGATTAGTCGCCTCAGGTGATTCTCGGAGATAGGACCTATCGGTTCAATGAATAGTTCGATTGATGAAAGTAAGGATCAACCTGAAAACCACCGCTCATCGAGCTTCATGCGTCTGTTCGGCGAGATGATGATGCTGCCGTTAGCGGTCTTTGTTCAGGGCATGGAGTTGTTCATCAAAACGATTCAAGGAATGCAGAGGGTAGCTGACGATGGAATGGATGTTATGGCAGGCGGGACGACTGAGGCCGCGGACCCGGCTCCGGTTCGCCAGAACGATGACGTAAGTAACACAACTGGTTCTGAAACCGGCGGCGCTATCAAGGATGATGCCGCCACAAACCTGAAGGAGAAAATCAACATGAGTGACACAGACCTAAGCGGCAAAGACACGCTCAAACTCGTGCGCTACAAAATCTTATTCATCAAGCGCGATTACGAGACTGCCTTTCCAGAAGTGGAAGAGTTGGTCGCCGACAGTATGGATGACAATGCCTACACTGCATGGAAAGTGGCGGAGTTCATCCAAAGGCTCGCTAAGCACAAAACCCTAGTGCCGGCCAGATGGGGTCAGAAGTACCCTCCAAAAGAATATCGAAACGGCGATACCTTGCTCGGTTTCCCCGAGGAGGACAAGAAATACCTTCGGGTTTATTTCGAGGTGCTGGCCCGATACGACAGGGAAGAGTTCAAGTACCACGAGCGGCAGATCGAGGTCCTCGAAGAGATTCGAGACAGAATTAAGGTCTAAGAGAGTGGGACAGTTCCCCGGCCGGACTAGCTGCTGCGCTCGTTCAAAGGACGTTCGGAGCGATGCTTGATCTCAAAGAGGTAGTTTGCTTTGAGGCTTGACTCCGCTTTACTGCGAACAGCTGGGCGATTGCGAGCTGTGCCGCGACATCCTTGATGGAGGATAGAAATGGCTGACGAAAGCAGAAGCGTGGTCGAAGCACTCGACCGCATTCGCGGTGCGCTGGCACCACGTGAAACACGCGAAGAAGAAAGTGAAAGCGTGATCATGGCATTGGACCGAATCTACGATGTCCTCACGTCTTCTGGCACTGGCATCGCCAGCGCAAATTACGACGCTTCGCCAACTACCGACGAGGAGACTTGAGGCCAGACGGCCTAACCAGAGTCGTCCCTCGACAATCTCAAACGGAGGAAAAGAAAAATGAGTAACGGAACTAAAAGCGAAAGCTTGATTGATGCGCTTGATGGTGTTCGTGATGCCGTCTTCTCGATTGGAGGAGCCGGAGTCATCGAGTATCCGCTAATTGCGTTCCCTTCCGAGCACGTTCTGGCCTTCAACAACAATGAGTTCTCGCATTTGAGAGGCATTGCGGAGGGGCAGCCGTATTTCACCTCGGACGGAGAGATAACGGACCTTCAGCACCGTCTCTTGCCGGGAAGCAAAGTGCAGTCGACGTTTCCCGTCGAACTCTCGAAGTTTCTTGATGTTTACCAGTGGCCCAACCCACAACCGGAACCATTCGACCTTCCCACGAACCATTCTGTGGACACCACTAACGCAGTTCCGGCCGCCTCTTCCAAGCAGGCGTATTTCTTCGGCGATGGCAGCTACCTTGTGACAGTGGGTCCTTCCATCCCGAAGATCGCTTTTACGAAAGATGGCGGCGCCCAGTTCTGGGTGTCCAGCGTCGGAGTTATCTCACAAGGAGCGGGAAAATACGAAGGAGCAAAAGGTATGTCGGTCTACACTGGCAGTGCCTATTTGAAGGATTTCCCGCCAAAGCAGGACCAGAAAGGCCAAGTCAGTTACTTGCAGCAGGGGTTTTCGATCCTGGTTGGTACGTACTTCAAGCTTGTTCTAAAGAAGGATCAGCCTTAGCTAACGAACTCAGTGCATGACACACCGACGACGGGCTCGAGCGTGCGGTGCGATGAGTCCGCAAACGGAGGATCGAAGATGGCTGAACAAAGCAGAACCTTAGTCGAGGCACTAGACGGAATCCGGTATTCCCTTGAGCATTACGTGCCGCATGACATCGAGCAGCCGCAGCTAACTATCGGACCGGTGGAACATGTTCTGGCCTTTAAGATCAACGAGCACCACTTCTTGAAAGACGCTGACACGGATACACCACATTTTTCCAACCAGGGCTACTTCAGTGATCTCAGCGGGACAGTCTTGCCCGGGAGTAGCTGTCGCACAGGGCTTAAGATCCATATATCGAAGCTTCCAGAAACCGAGAAGTGGCCTCCTCGGCAGCCGGAACCGTTTGACGACGGGATATCGAAACCCAATCACACCGATCCACTCGGGCATTCGAAGCAAGCTTATTTCTTCCCTGACGGCAGCTCGTTGGTAACCACTGGACCTTCGGTCCCGAAGATACTCAAGCTCAAGGGCGGCGGCGCCCAGTTGTGGGTAGCCAGCGTCGGAGTAATCGCCCAGGGTACGGGCAAATATAAAGACGTCAGAGGTTTGTCCTCCTATGTTGGCAGCGCTCACTTTCCACACTGGCCCGCTAAGCCGCCCGAACAGCTTCAGCTTTTGGCGGCGGGCTTCCCGGCCGTGATTGCAGCGTATTTCAAGCTGGTCTTAAAGGAAGATCAGCGCTAGCTCGCTAGCGCCCTGATCCCAATTTGCGCGCGTTTAGAAATGTCGCGCTGTGACAATCTGATGGGTGAGTGAAGAATGGCCGATCAAAGTAATAGCGTAATCGATGCACTAGATGGAATCCGCAACGTCCTGGAGCGCTTGGCGCAAAATTGCGGCTCTCGAACAATCGAGCACCCGCGGAATGCCAAAGGCAGTCAGGTCATCGAGCCTGCGAGCCCAGCACTGCAGCAAACCAAACAGGAGACTGACGGTCCGGCGGCGAGTCAACCCAAAGTACCAGCACGGAGGAAGCGAAAGTCTTGAATCATCTGCGGCGTCAGTAGCGGATCTACAATCCAGGTGGAACGGCGTTTCGCCTGGTCCGCTTGCGGGTCAAGCAGAGAGTGAACTCCCTTAGCGAAGCGAGGGGGCGGTGCCGGTGCATCGCGGGCGACCGAATGGAAAGATGAGTTTTGAAAAATGAGTTCCGAACTGAACGAAACCCAACTCACAATCCTTCGGGCGCTGTGCGACACGTTCGTTCCCTCGATCAAAGTCACAGACGATCCGACAGGCTTTTGGGCGCGAACCGCGTCGGACCTCGGCGTTGATACGGTACTCGCCAAATATCTCGCCGAGAGCGTGCCGCCAGAGTTGCGCGCGGGTCTACTCGGTCTGCTGGACGGCTTGGCGGCGCAAGGCTTCGTCAATGCGTCACAGGAAAAGCGCGAAAGCATCCTTCGCGAGATCTCTGGCTCGTCTCCCCAAGCAGCGGGCGGAATTTCTTTCTTTCAAAAGCAGACCGTGCTCCTGACTTACGGGCTTCCCGAAAATCCGGCGCCTGATCCGAATATGGTGACCTACGGATCTCCGAAAGGACAGAACCCGAATTGGGACATACTCGGTTACCCCGGCCCCATTAGAGTTCCGCATGATGAGCCCGACGTGCGAATGCAAACTCTGGTTCCCGACGGCGACAAGTTAACACTGGACGCAGACGTATGCATCGTCGGGTCAGGCGCCGGCGGAGCGGTGATCGCTGCCAGAATGTCGCAGCGCGGTTATCGTGTCGTGGTGCTCGAAGCGGGAGGACAATACACGGCTTCAGACTTTCACCAACTTGAGCTGTGGGGATACAAGCATCTCTGGTACAAAGGCGGGGCTACTCCCACCGCAGATGGAAACGTCCTTCTCCTGGCTGGAGGTTCATTGGGTGGCGGTACCGAAATAAATTGGATGAACTGCGTCCGCACGCCTCAACTGGTTCGGGAGGATTGGGAGCGGCAATACGGACTCGAAGGCGTGAACACCGCTGAGTTCGATCAGTACATAGAATCAGTTGAAAAGCGCCTTCAGACAAATCAGCAAACCGCCTACTGGAATTCGCAAAACCTCCGCATGAGAGAGGGATGTCAGAAGCTCGGCTATCTCAGCAAACAAACCTTCGTCAACTGGGACCCGAAGATATTCCAACCATTGATGGCCGGTTACACCGGCTTCGGCGATCAAACCGGCGGCAAGCAGACCGCGCGTCGAACCTTCCTGCTCGACGCCTACCAGAACGGCGCGAAGATCGTAGTTCATTGCCGCGCCGACCGCATTCTTGTCGAACAAGGACGAGCAGCCGGCGTTGAGGCAACCTTCGCCGACCCTCAAGGCCGAAGAGCCAAGCTAACCATACGCGCGCCTCAAGTAGTAGCAGCCTGCGGATCGTTAGAAACCCCCGCATTGCTGCTTCGCAGCGGTATCGGAGGGCCGAATGTCGGAAAGTTCTTTCGCGTGCAGCCCGGCGGCGCCGTGTATGGCGTTTACCATGACAAACAAAAGGGATGGTGGGGCTCGCCGATGACCACCAACTGTGAACAGTTCACCAACACCGGTGATGGCTTTGGCTTTTACATGGAGATTCCAGCATTCGGTCCGGGATTCGTGGCCTCGGTGATTCCGTGGATCAACGGGCGGCAGCATAAGGAGATGATGACGAAGGTTCCTTACATCAGCACCTTCATATGGTTCCTCCGCGATAAAGGGTACGGACAGATCACTCTCGACAAGTCGGGCAACTCTTTGCCTACCTATCAACTCGCCGATGATACCGACCAGAAGAACTTCCGGCACGCTGCGGCTGAGGCAATCCGCATCCATGAGGCAGCCGGAGCACAGGAGATAATGGTCAGCTTGGCACACCAGCAACTTATCTGGAAACGCGGCCAAAACCTGGAGAGCTACATACAAACTGTCATGAAGCAGCCGCTGCTCGATGGTGCGCAGCCGATGATCAGCGCCCATCAGTTATGTAGTTGCCGAATGGGGAAAGATCCGGCCACCAGCGTAGCTGATACCAATGGCCAGCTGCGCGACGTGAAAGGCGTGTGGATTGGCGACGGCAGCGCATGTCCCACATCGCTCGGAGCAAATCCGATGGTGACCATCATGGCCCTCGCCGGACGTACGGCTGACAAGATGACCGGCTCGTCTCGCCATAATTTCGACGCCATGCCGGCCTTACCCGATATGGCTCTCAACATGATCAAGGGAATGGTCGGCATGATGATGAATCCGAAGTACATATTCAAAGAGATGGTCGGCGTTATGACAAATCCGCTGAATATATTCACGGCGGGCCAACGACTCTTCTTCGGACAGACTGGCCCAGAAGCAGCAAATCAATCCGGCGATAAAGAAACAAAACGCGACACATAGGAACGTTGTGGGATCCAGAGGTCACTCGAAGAGAAAGGGTTATTGACGATGAACAGGACATCTGCCGAACGTGCAGAGGAAAAGAAATGCACGTCTTGTCATCAGAATTCCCACACGATGGACCCCGCCGGTTTCAACTTGTTTAGGGAAATGATCGGCATCATGACCAGTCCAACGCGAATGGTCAGGGAAATGGCGGGCATCATGATGAATCCGGCCAGCATGTTCACTATGGGAGAACGATCATTCCTGGGGCGGCCTGAGCTCGGCCAGCGGTCCGACCAGGCGGAAAAGATCGAATATCCGCTGATAACCAGAGGACCTGTCGAACACGTCCTCGCGTTCACCACCGACGAACTGATCTATCTGAAAGGCCTTCCGGACGACCCCTATTTTTCTTCGCACGGTGTGCTTGTAGATTTTCAACATAATCCTTTGCCCGGAATGTTTTCGCGACTGAGCTTCCCGATCAAGGGCGTAGATGTTGGCGACGCAAACCTATGGCCCCCCCTTCAGCCTGAACCATTCGACGAGCCTCGACTGTACCAGGCTCACGCGAACAAAAATGGCTACTCCAAACAAGCCTATTTTTTCGACGGCGGCGAGAGTTCGCTTGTGACGGTGGGGCCTTCTCTTCCGAAGATCATCAGACTCAGACGAGGAGGCGCGCAGTTTTGGGTGGGCAGCAACGGAGTCATCGCTCAGGGCACGGGGAGGTACAAAGGAGCGAGAGGAATAGCTGCTTACAACGGCAGCGCCAACTTTGAGACCTGGCCAGAAAAACAAGAAGAGCAATTTGAAATGTTATCGAACGGCTTCAAGGCTTTAGTCAGCGCCTATTTCAAACTGGTCCTTGAGCCGGACATCGTCGAGTCGGGTAAGCCGGCTTAGAGTCAATTTCAGCAGGAAAGCTGAAGAGGACGCGCAGTCAGGTTACCCGACACATTTCTTCAAACGAGAAGCTACAAATGTACGGCGTCATTAATAAGGACAGAGCCGGAGTCGGCGCTCTCTCATTCGATGCATTTGATCCGCGCAGCGTGATGAAAATGAGTCTCGATGTGATGCGGCTGGCGGCGGAATCATTAAGGCTCTTTGTGCCAGGTCCAAACAAGGGTGTGGTCTGGCAAGAGTTCAATAACAAACTACAAGCTTTCAGCCTCTTCGAAAATGCCGACTCAATGTTACGACTCGAAACCGGGAAGGACGTTCCGTTGGCGAAATTGATTCAGAAGACTCGGATCCTGGGAGCGTACCGAGCCGTCTGGGTTACCGAAGGTCTGGGCCATTACCAAACAGAGACGTACTGGGCTAGAGGCGGAGAGCCGAAAGAGCTTCTGAATAACTCGAATGCCGATGACTTGCCGGAAGCGAGCTTGACACCACTGCATGCAGGCATGGGTTTGTCGCTCGCCAATCGTCTCTTGAAGACGATTCGGTCGCCAAACTCGCCATCGGAAATCCGTGGAGTGCTAGAGAGGTTTACCGAGCTTTGCCGCCACAACTCCAGATCCGGCTATCTCGGTGTGTCATACGAGGCATTGGGCCTGGCAGCACGCAATCTGTATCCGCATCTGGTGCGGATCATTGACCGGCAATTACAGGAAATTGATGTGAAACTGGTGGGCTATTTCTGGCACGGAGTCGGTCGGGCAATCTATTTTGCTCCGACGAATTTTCTCCCTTTCAATAACTCACCCTGGCGAGCAATAAGGATGGCACAACGTGAGCCGGTCGACGAAATTGGCCGGCTCAACGCATTGGCCGGAGTAATCTGGGCACTAACCCTTGTCAACATACGACAGCCGGAAATTCTCGAGAATATGCTGAGCCGTCATAGAAAGGAGTTATCGGATAGTGACGCACTGACGAACGGCGTGAGTTCGGCAATTATGATCTGGCGCGATTCGACCGCTGACGACTCCGGTCTCAACGGGCTGTGCCGGCACCAGCCTGAATCATCCGATCGCGATCTAGTCAGGCTGTGGACTGAACAAATCTTGCAGCCCTGCCGGATTGCCGTGCAACGCTTGTACCCGGTCATTAGAGAGCGCGATTCTCTCGGAGAGCTCTTTCGTTACCAATCGCTGACCAAACTGGTATCTCAACTGGAAAAGGAGCGAGTGCATTAGCGTCGGGGGCGATGGCGAAGAAATCACCGCGACCAACATGGCTACAGCAGACAGGAATGAAGGAGTTTTTTGATGAAATGGTGGGTCGTCCATTTAGCGCTCTAAGTGCTGTCATCGAGATGTTGAGCCAAAGAGTTGAGGATGGGCCAAGGATTGACGGGATATTCAGCCGGTTTGCTCATGCTTTGAGCAAGCCGCGGCTACACGGCAGCGCCGACGAAAGTGAGTTGACCTGGGACGGGGCAAAAGTACGTTTCATGAGTGACCAACCGAGCAACAACGGCCGATCCAGTCAGGCAATCAACACGGGGCTTACCGATGAAGACCGCCTGATCATCGATCGCGTGAATGGCGCTCTGGCGGACGGCCAGGCGCTTAAGCTCTGGTGGGACCAGAAATACCCTGACGGGTTCGCTGAAAAATTCGATCTGGAGCGTAATTTCAATCGGCCTGCCGATAGTTTCGGTTTCTTCGATCAAGTGGAGCTGTCCACTGGTGTCCTGCCGGTGATGGGTAATTTTCAGGAAATGTTCTACGACCAGCCGAGGACTCCAGCGAATCTGAATCGGCAAGCCGCCGAATGGATGAGGGATCAGATACGCGAGTTCGTTCTTCGCTATTTCATGCGGGTCAGCAGCTTTCGCCAACCCGCAGTCTATGTCCAATCGGGACGGCCCATGCTGCCAAGTTATTTTGAGCCGCTGAGTTGGTGCACGCGTCCGGACGTGGTGCGCCAGGGCTTCGGTTTCAAACAGGTACTCTACAAGCTCCGTGATTCGGGCGAGATCGGCAAGTTCTCCGAGCACGAGCAGAGTGCCATCGTCGATCTGAGGGAGATTGGACCCAAGTACGATTGGATTGTCGTACGAGTGAATATTTTCGATTTCAGTTTCAACTTCCAACCGTTTGGTTCAAACGGCCCAGATCTGTCCGTACCCCTTATGGAAGCCAGCTATCTGGTTTTGAGCCGAGACTTCATTCTCAACGAAAACAACCCCTCCCCGGGTTGTCTGGGCCGCTACGGCCTCGGCTATGCATTTATCAGGGACCCTGCCGAAGGGCTGATTGGATACGGACCTGGACAATTCAGGGCCGCCATCGAAATCATTAACTTTGAAGTTTCTGAACACGGAGAGGTACGTGTGGCGATGATTTTTGTCGCCGACAGACCGGAAAGAATAGCGAATGTCTCATTGAATCCCGTTGATTGGAGTCTCCGGCTGGCGGACGCCTTCTCTGTGGGGGGGACTTCAAGTCTTCTTGCACCTATTAAGAATACTCTAGAGAGAATACCGACCAGCGTTGACAGCTTCGATCCTGTTTACAGCTTCATCTCACTAATCAATACGCTGACGGCAAACCAGGCGGAGCAGCAGCTATGTATATCAAGAGAGCAGCTCGAAAAGGATTTTCTCGCTCAGCACTTCAAACAGCATTACGTAACCGTCGTTGGCTCGCTCCTAACGTGGCGACAGATACCAAATTGGTTGGACTCTACTGCTTTGCCTGAATGGGTCGTAGCGGGGAAAAGTTCATGACGCAGTTGGAAGAACATATTGATTTGAGTGGCAGCATGGGGCTGACCGATGAGGACCGCGACCTCCTCAACGGCGTAGACCGTGCGCTGGCCGATGCCCTGGCGCTAAAGCGCTGGTGGGAAGAAAAGAATGCGACCCAGAGCTATGCCAAACGATGCGAGTTAGTGCGCGAGTTCAACGAGTCGAAGAGCAGCTTCGCTTTTTTTGATGATCTTTCACGCGACGGCCAATCCCTTCCCATCATGGGAACGGTTGATGAGATGCTGTACGACAAGCAAAAGGATAAACCCAACGAAAAGCTGCGAGATCAATTCCGCGAGTTTATCCTGCACTACTTTATGCGGGTCAGCAGTTATCACCCGCCCGCGGCCATTGTAGCGACAGGGCAATCCAGACACGGTGATGTGCAATCTTTTTTCCAGCCGTTTAGCTGGTGTCCGACAGGCGCGTACAGTCTCGCGGGCTTCGGATATTCGCAACACTATTTCAAGCTGCGTGATTCCGAACTGGTAGGTAAATTCCGCGAGCGCGACTGGTATACGATCGTCGATCTACGCGAGATTGGTAAGACTTTCGAGTGGATTATCGTTAAGGTCCATATCTTCGATATTAGTCTGGCGTTTAAGCCGTTCGGCCCCCATTCGTTCACCATCGACCTTCCGCAAGCAGAGGAGTTTTATCTCATCATCAGTCCGGAATTCGTGACTTGCCAGGACAACCCAACGCCCGAGGTGCTCGGCCGTTATGGCCTCGGCTACGCGATTCTGAAACGTATGGAAAACCGGAGCGTCTTCGCTCGCAGCGTGGACATCTTTAGAACAGGTTTCCAACTGCTCAACTTTGAACTCGACCACAAGGGTCAAAGCAGCGCCCAATTGGTGATGGTCATCAACCGGCCCGAAAGAATTCTCGACATGGAACTCAATCCGGTGACTCTGGGCTTCGGTCTGGCAGATGTCATGTCTTTCGGATTCGCATCTCGACTTTTCTCGCCGGTGAGCGACTTGCTCGAAGGAATATTTCCGCGCATCGGCGGCTTCGATCCAGTGACTGCCTACCTGTCACTGGCGAATGCGTTGAGCGCAGGGATCTCCGCCGAGCAGTTGTGCATTTCGATGGATACCATCGAAAAGCAGATGCTGCTCGAGAATTTCATCCAACATTACGACTTGATCGTCGGTTCGATTGTTACCTGGAGACAGACTCAAAACTGGCTTGATCCAGGACAACTGCCTCAACAAGCCATCTCGGGGGTGCACCCATGAGGAATGGGAATGGGTGCAGGCATGCGGTGATTTTATCTGGTGGAGGCGCCAGCGGCGCTTACGAAGTTGGTGTACTTAAGGGACTGTTTGCAGGAGACTCGCCGGCGACCAATTACACGCCGCTGATGCCGGATATTCTTACGGGCACGTCTATCGGCGCGTACAACGCGTCTCTGCTGGTCGCTGAAATAATAAACGAAGGTTTCGCGGCGATCGATTACCTCGAGCACATCTGGCTCGACGTCTTGCCTCAAGATGATAATACGGGGCACAACTTCGTCGCTCGTTACCGCGGCGACCCGTTTGAGTACTTCAGCCCCAGGGTTCTGCTCGGAAATCCTTTCGGGGACTCTTTACAACTGGCTGAGGACGTATCGTTTTTTGCCCGCGATTTTTACCGAAGAGGCCTCGGCTTCTTTCTGTCCAGCGATGATATCGAAACACGTTTGCTGAAGCTGGTCGACTCCAGCGCGATCATTTCTAATGAACCTGAGCGCCGATTGATCGAAAAGACGGTCAATTTCCAAAACATCCGCCAGTCGGACAAGGTGCTGAGGGTCGCCACCACTAATTGGAGTACGGGTGAGTTGAGGGTGTTTGGAAATAACGACCTGACCGACGAGTTGGGCCCTAAAGCCGTTCTCGCTTCGACCGCCATACCGGGAATCTTTCCTCAGATCGAGATCCAGGATGAATATTACGCCGACGGCGGGGTGGTCATGAATACACCGATGAATATAGCGATAGACGCTGGCGCCGACATTCTGCATGTTATCTATCTCGACCCTGAAGTGAAGGCCATTCCTCTCTTACCTGTGCGCAATACGATTGACACGTTCAGCAGATTATTCGCAATACAGTTTGCGGCCACCGTGAATAGGGACATAGAGGTCGCACAACAGATCAATCTGGGACTGGACATCGTTAAAAGAGGAGCCGGTGGTGGCCCCATGTCAGGCGAAGACGTGCGTCCTTTCATATTGGCCGCGCAAAGGCTTTCGCATGTTGAAGAGTATTCCAAGTACCGGCAGATCACGATTCATCGTTATCAACCCCGCGATACGCTCAGGGGGGTTCTCGGACTACTCAACTTCAACCGCGAAAAGTCTCTAGATCTCATCAGTCGGGGTTTTCAGGACGCGATTTATCACAACTGCAAGGCGAGTAAGTGCGTTATCGCCAGCGCGTAGGGAAAGAAGCATGCACGAGGTCCCAAGTGAATAATTCAGTAACCAAAGAACAAATAGATCTCGGCAGTGCCACAATGACTGACCAGGACCTGGCCATCCTCAGTGAAGTTGATAGTTCCCTGTCCAACGGCCTGCAGCTCAAAGCCTGGTGGGAGAAAACACAGACGAATGATAGTTACTCCCATCGGTTCCCGACGGCGCTGACGTTCAACCGTCCAGATCACAGCTTTGCTTTTCTGGACCAGGCTTCAGTAAACGGCCAGTTGATGCCGGTGTTGGGTGATCTTCAGGATCTGTTTTACGACAGTATGAAAGTGCCGACGGCGGCCACACCGGCAGGTGTCAAATGGATGCGAGATCAAATACGCGAATTCGTACTTCACTACTTCGCGCGTGTCAGCTCCTCTTTTTTGCCGAAGCCGTTCGAGCCTGGAGCGCCATCGCCGCCGGCCTTCTTAAATCCTTTCGGACTGTGTCCGGGCAAAGGTGTCCAGAAAGAAGGATTCGGCCAGACCCAGCTTTACTACAAGTTGCGCGAGACTGGTCGCGTGGGCAAGTTTCCCAAGCGAGAGCAATATGCCGTCGTCGATATGCGGGAGATCGGTACCAAGTACGAATGGATTGTGGGCGATGCCAAGATGTTTGGCTTCGATGTTTCTTTCGTGCCGCTCGGATACAATTTGCCTTATGCGATGATTCCGCTCAGAGAAGGTCAACTCGGAGTCATCAGCAAAGAGTTCGTCACGAACAAAGACGATCCCACGCCAGGTATTGTCGGTGAATACGGCTATGGCCTGGCTACTCTGAAGACTCCATCAGACAAGACGGCTTTCGCTTACGGGCCAGGATATTTCGATGCGGGTTTTATGACTTTCACCTGGCGTGTGCTCGAGAGCGGCGACGTTCGCGTACGCTTGGTGTTCGTTGCAAATCAGCCCGAGAGACTCCTCAATCCTAATCTCAATCCACTTGAATTGGGCCTGAAAGTATCGAACACGCTGTCATTCGGATTGACTTCCCGTTTGCTGGCGCCGGTGGAAACCGCGATCGATCGATTACCGCTTCCTGTCAGGAGCGCCCTTCTGGACCCGGTATTCGGTTCCATCGCTCTAGCAAATCTGACGACCGGCGGATTAGCGAAGCGAGAGCTTTGCATCTCGCGAACTGATGTCGAGAAACTGTTTTTGTTTTACCACTTTACGGCGATTTACACCTTGATAATGAACTCACTGATGACATGGAGACAAATTCCTGATTGGCTCGACAGCGAAGCAATCCCCAAGTGGGTGACCAAGGAGACGGGTTCATGAAAGCCGAGCACGGGGAAGAGGCCATTTATATCAAGGACGCGGGAGCCGATAACGGTTCCCAGACAGATGCCCGCTCCCAGGCGCAAGGAGACCTGGTTCAGATGCCAACAGCAGATCGTTACGACGTGTTGATAATCGGCGCCGGGCTCGCCGGCTTAGCGCTGGCGCGCCAGCTCCTCCTCAACACCGACAAGCGGATTTTGCTCGTGGACAGGCGGACGGAGTTTCCGCCCGCGAAGCAGAAGGTTGGGGAAGCAACCGTGCAGCTCTCAGCGTACTACTATGCGAGGGTGCTTGATCTCGAAGAGCACCTCCTGCAAGACCACTACCTGAAATACAACCTGCGCTTCTATTGGAAAACACCAGGACAGGCAAACGATTGCTACGAGCACTACAGCCAGTCGTACATTCGCAAGCTTTCGAACATTAATACCTATCAACTCGACCGCAACAAGTTCGAAGGCGAGATGCTCCGCGTCAATCTCGAGAATCCGAACTTCGAGTTTCAGCCCGGCTGCCTGGATCTTAACGTAGCGCTCTCCGAAACCGGTGGTGCGCACTTGTTCTCTTTCAAGTCCGCCAAAGGCGAAGTGTCGGGAGAGGCGACATGGATCGTCGATACATCCGGCCGCGGGAGGTTTTTGGCTCGTCGTCTGGGCCTTGAGTCCCAGGGAAAGATTCGCCATGGAGCGCACTTCTTCTGGGTTGACGGACTGGTAGACATCGAGAAGCTGACCAACCTCACTCCCCAACAGATTCGTACCCGGCCCGACCGCGCCGCGCTCGGACATACCCCAGCGTGGCAGGCCACAAACCATTTTTGCGCCGAAGGTCTCTGGTTCTGGACCATTCCGCTGCACGGCAAGACCAGCCTCGGTTTGGTCTACGACAACCGGCTCATTCCGCGCGAACGGATCGACACGATTGAAAAATTGATCGATTGGGTATGCGAAGAGTTCCCACTGTTCGCGCGCGACCTGCCTTACCGCCGCGTGCTCCACCACACGGCGCTCAAGGACTTTGCCCATGACTGTCAGCAGACCATCAGCCCCGCGCGCTGGGCCATCGCCGGTGAGGCCGGCCGCTTCACCGACCCGCTCTACAGCCCGGGCGGCGACCTGATTGCGCTTTATAACACTTTCATCACCGATGCGATTCAGACCGAAGACGATGACGAGTTGGCTAAAAAATGCCGACTCTACGAGCAGATGATGGAGGCAGTCTATGAGGCTTACGTCCCGACCTACGCCATCAGCTACGACGCGTTGGGTGACCAGGAGGCGTTCAGTCTGAAGTACACGTGGGAGTTGGCGATCTACTTCGCTTACTACGTCTTTCCGTTCATCAATGACCTGTTCACTGATCGTCGTTTTCTCGCCTCTTTTATTAGCCGTTTCTCGCAGCTCGGCCGCATCAACCGGAGTGTTCAATCTTTTATCAGCGACTTTTTTCAGTGGAAGAAGAACAGTCGTACGCCGCCGCGCGAAATCTTTCACTTCGACTTCACAGATATTAAGCCGCTTGCCGATGCCGAGAAGACCTTCTACCGCGTCGGCGTTTCGGTAGAGGAATCGCGCCAGGTGCTCGACGATCAACTGGCTAATCTCAAGGAACTTGCGCGTTTCGTAGCCGCGCAAATTTGCGCGTCAGTGATTGGCGATGCTCGCGTGCTAACCAATCGACGCTTTGTCGACGGTCTGGATATCAATCGCCTGGAATTCGACCCTGAAGCGATAGGGGAAAGCTACCGGTCTTGCGCGAGCGCAGCTGGAGAGTATCCATGGAAGCTTGATCCACACGTCCTGCGTCGGCTCATTGCGAGACCGACCGTTGAGGCAATCGAAGATGAAGAAGAACTCTTCGCCGGGGTCGGAGTTTAGTAATGGAAGACTATGCACCACTCATCGAACGCGTCTTCTCGTTCACGCCGCACGAACAGTCTTACGTGGTCGAGGACATCGAGGGCGAAATTCCCGAGTTCATCCGCGGGACGTACTACCTCAACGGCCCGGCGCGATTCTCGCGAGCCAGCTTTAATTATTCTAATTGGCTCGACGGCGACGGTATGGTTTGCGCCTTGCGCTTCGAAAAGGAGAGCGTGCGATTCACCAGTCGGTTTGTGAGAAGCGCGAAGTTTGTGGCTGAGGAAGAAGCAGGTCGTCCGATCTTTCGCACCTTTGGGACCAGTTTCAAAGGCGATCGATTGAAACGCGGACTCGCCCTCGAATCCCCGGTCAATGTCAGCGTTTATCCCTATCACGATTCTGTGCTGGCTTTCGGCGAGCAGGGTTTGCCGTGGGAATTGGATCCGGTCACGCTGGAAACGCGCGGTGAATATGATTTCGGCGGCGCTCTCAACCACATCAGTCCTTTTGCTGCTCATCCAAAGTTCGATTCGGCCACGGGGGAGCTGTTCAACTTTGGCATCTCCTACTCTGCATCCAGCCCACGCTTGAATCTGTATCGCTTCGGCGCGAGAGGTGAGCTGATTTACCGCAAGCGCCTGTCGTTGAATTACGCCTGCTCAATTCATGACTTTGCCCTGAGCGAAAGGTACGTCGTTTTTTATCTCAGCCCTTATACCTTGAATATGGAATTGCTGACGCGCGATGGCCGGACATTGATGGAGGCGCTTAACTGGCAGCCGGATCGGAACAGCCGGTTATTGATTGTGTCTCGTGAGACGGGTGAAGAAGTAGCATCGATTCCAATTGGCCATCGCTATTGTTTACACCTCATCAACTGTTTTGAAGAAGAGAATCGGCTCATCGCTGATGTACTGGAACTTGAGCATCCGATTTATGACCAATATCAAACAGTGCCGGACTTGTTCACGGATGTGTGCGAAGGGCAGCCCATCAGGTTTGTAGTTGACGTTGACGGCTGTGAGTTGGTGAACACCGCCGAGATTGACTATCTGAAGGCGCCGGACTTCCCCTCGGTTGCCCCACATCAACTTACCCAGCCCTACCAGGACTTCTGGATGCTGGGCATCTCAGCGACTGGGCGACCCGGACGTAAATTCTTCGACCAACTCGCGCACGCAAACTGGAGTTGCGCGAAAGCGTGCGACGTCTATCAGGCGCCACCGCTGCGTTATCTGGGTGGCGAGCCGATCTTCATTGGCACACGCCACGATGAAAAAGTCGGAGCAATAATCTGTCAAGTATTCGACGCGGAGCAAATAGTAAGTGCGTTCGTGATCTTTGATGCCTACAACGTGGCAGGCGGTCCGATCGCGCGACTTGGATTGAAGGAGCCGATTCATCTCGGTTTCCACGCTTCTTTCAATCAATCACTGTCAGTTTCGAACATGAGTTTGGGCGAAGTACGTCCCGCAACTCATTAGGAGGTAAATCATGAACTTCACGCAACAAGACATGGTCACGTTATTCCCTCCTCCTGGAACCACTGCCGGGGTCCGTGTGGGGTGGGTTCAAGGAGACATCAACGGTACGATCACGATCAACTCTATATTGACTGCGACGCCGCCGACCTTCACGGCAACTGGCACGGCGGTGATCGTGGACACGAATGGAGACCAACTCTTTCTCAAGGTGGCCTTCAATGGGACGTTCGCCGGCGGCGCCCCCGCCCCAGCGCTTTATGCCGTGGCAGGATCGTTCAGCGGCACCTACACGGTTACCGGTGGAACCGGAGCGTTAATAACCAAGGCCCCTGCGGGGACGGCGTTTCATGGCACCGGCGTGGCGGTGCAACCGCAAGTCGCGCCGCCGGGCGCACCCTCGCCAGCGGGGTTTGGTCCCGGGGCGGCGTTCAGTCAATTCTCCAGCTCGTCTAAAGGCGGACCGAAACCGAAATAAAGAATCGTTTCGGCGCTCCAGTAGCTGGAGAACGTGCGGGAGCAGTAATCAAATTTCGTGAAGTCCGAGCGCAGGGACTGGAAACTCCTGCCGGGCCGCTCGGTGAGAATTCGTGTCTACCTTCGCAGTGAGATCGTCATGCGTGATCTTATCAAGTCAACTCTGCGCTTCTCGTGGGCCATGTCTTTGTTTGGTGTCCAGCAACTTGAAAACATGGTTGAGGATGCGAGTCACCAAGACAGCAAGACTATGACCGCCTTTGAGTCTGTCAGTAAGACAACGGAGGAGCAAATAGGCGGCGTGGTCAAAGATGCATACAAATCCGGGGAACGATTACAGAGCAGGATGGTAGACATGATTTTGGGGACGGCCTCTGGTCAGCCCGAGCCCACGGGATCGACAACTCCGATCGGCGCTGGGCCGATCCAACAGCCTACTACCGACTCGGCGAAAACAACTGAGCAAACCCCTCCGGTTAACAGCGGGCGATTGAATACGACTACGTTTGTCGTGCTCGGTGAAGGTTTGGCAGCCGGCATGGGTGACTTTACGCTTACGGATGAAACACAGGTGGACAGCTTCCCCGCGCAAATGGCCCGCCAGATGCAAGCGCAGTTTCCGCAACGGTTGATTCAAGCTCCGGGCATTGGCAATCCGGTAGGTTTTGCAGAGTTGCCAGTGATTGTTCCCTCGCCAATGCAAACGACCGTGTTGGATCGCTTGCCAGCCACCTCAATCAACAATCTCTCGGTGCCGGGCTACACGCTTTCCGACTCGCTCAAACTGCGACCATCGCAACCGCTGGTGCAACGCAATGATGCCAAGCAAACAGCAGCGAATTTGATTTTGGGTATCGTTCCAATCGCGTACGGAGAAGTTGAGCAACTACGCACGCAACTTGAATCCGCAGTGACGCGGAAGCCTACTTTCATAATCATAGAGCTTGGCTACTATGAGGCTCTGGAAGCCGCTGTCCTGGGAGATCCTCGTAAATTGCCGCACCTTAACTCTTTCCGCGCCGACTATGCCCGGCTGCTCAAGTCGTTGAAAGTCACTAACACGGAAATACTGGTGTTGACCATTCCAAATCCGTTTGACACTGCGCACTTCTCGTCCGTCAATGTCGCCGCGAAGATTTTGAAATTAGAACCCGCGGTGCTTCTGAGTGAATACAAACTAAGAGCAGATGACCTAATCACTGCCAGTGGATTAATCGAAATCGGCTGCCAGCTTTTAAGTAAGAAGATCAGACCTTTGCCGGACGGTTACGTGCTGAAGGCGAGCGTCGCCGCCGAAGTCAGGCGGCGCGTCGACGATCTGAACGCCGCGCTAACCTCGCTGGCCGGCGAACGCCAGGCACGGGTGTATGACCTGCACGCTTTGTTTCAGCGGGTCAGGAATGAAGGCACCACCGTGGGGTCAAGAAGACTGACTGCTGAATACCTGGGCGGCTTCTATTCCCTCAACGGTTACTATCCGGGCGCAACCGGTCAGGCGCTAATTGCCAATGAACTACTTAGTCAAATGAACAATTGTTACGGGTCTGATTTTCGGCAAATCGATCTTCGAGAGGTGATGCAAAACGATCCGGTCGCCGCCTACCGTCAGGCCGAAGGACCCAATTGGCCGGCTGACCAATTGTCCGCGAGCGCAGCTCAACCTGAAAGTTCCAGCACCGGCCACAGCACATCGGCGACTGAAAGCATGGCTTCAACACGCGCTCATAACCGATCGGCGATTACCGGTTGGGAGAAGCTCCCTGAGCCTCAAGCCGCAATACCCCCCAAACCACTGCAACTTCCTCCCGGTTTGGAGCAGGTCCTGCCGGTGAGCAAAGCCGCCAGTTACTTTGGCGACTCGATTCGCGCAGTAAACTGCCGGAACAAAAATGAAATTCCTTTTGGCAGTTGCCGCGGAACACTTTTCGGCGGGTTCGCAATGGTCGATAGTCACCTCAGCGGAGCTGTCAGAATTAAATTCACCCCGCCCGTTAACAACATGACTCATTTCGAAGTGACGCACGGTGAAGGATTGCTGGGCGACGACGGAACTCTATCCGCTCCCCAGTTCTTTAAGCTACCGGCGCTCCAGAATGGGGTTAAGGATGTACCCGGCAAGATCTCTTCCGGCGATCTGAACCTCGAGACCGGCGAAGTAAGCAACCCGAAGTACTATTTTTATTTTGGCAATTCGGCGCTGCTGGCGCTGGGGAGAGTGAACCCAGATTTGCCGGCGCCGCCGACAATCGTATTCGCCGAAGAGAGCACCCTGACGCAGTATAGTTCGGCAACGGCAACTTTCGAGCAACGGTCTGATGGCCTGTTGGATTACAGCTTTTATGGATCGACGTTCCTTCCTTTAGGCAGCGTGCTTCAAGGACAGCCGGTGCTGTTTCCACTTCCAATCTCGAGTCCGACGCTTCAATTCGCCAGCGTCCCAGCCAACGGTACCGCGCTTCATCCACACATTAGTGTCAGCACCAAAGAGCCGGAAGTCTGGGCTGGGAACACGTGTCCTGATGTTCCCTTTAATTCGGTTCAGGAATTAACTCTCTTTACGCACAACACCAGCTTCGGCGATGCTTTCACGTTTAGCTCGCCGGTACTCGGAGGCAATACCACAGGCCGCTCTCAAGTGCTCGGGCGGGTCCTGTTACAGTTTGGTCAACGTGCCGGGAATTCCGTCCCAGTGGCAGTTTCTTTTCTCAATCCGGGAGGATTGTTAATCGATTTTCCGGTTACTCCGATCACCGAACTTTTTCCCGGCCGACTTTATCCCGGACCCCGCGGTTGCGACGAGATTTTGAGATTTCCCCTGCGGAGTTACTCGCTTGACGATCTCGCGATTCTTGATGACCCATTCGACATCTCGGTCGGCGCGGTTGATTTGCGGAGCGGAAAGTTTCTCAATGATCTGCTTCATCGTGGATTCATCAACCAGAACGTATTCTTCGCGCTTATCCGTGTTGAGCCACGCACGCCCCGGAACTCTTTTTATTTTCGTGGACCGACGGTGCTGGAGACGGGTGCGAACGGCCGATTGATCTTTCGTTTTAAGGGAACACAGCATCTTCCTTACCCCGAAGACTTTCTTTTCCCGGATCCGAACCTGGCAACCGGCTTTCGGGCTGGTCCCAACTCGGCGCTCGATCCTTTCTTGTGGATCCATGCCATTGAGGATGGTGAGTCGCCGCAGACAAGCAAAGCAGGAAGCGCGCGCAATGTGCTGTCCTCAACCGCCGAGCGATTCTCTTACAGCTACAAGATCCCATCTGATTTGAGTCGCCATCAGGCATCGTTTGAGTACGAGAATCACACGCAGCAGGGAAAGTTTCGCATGCACAGTCTGAGTTGGGTTGGTTTCAGCAATTCGAGTGGCGCAAGGCATAGCTCCGGCGACTACGACACTGTGACGTTCTCCGGATTCGGCGTCTGGAGCAAGGACGGTTCCGAAACCGTGCAGATGGCGGCGGTGCAGATTTCAACTTCGCCGCAAAGACCTTATGTTGCTATCCAGATAGACGACGGCGACGTCTCAAATGTGAACACGAAGCCGCAAAACATAGACGATGTCACGCCCTAGCAGGCCGAGGAATTCTGATCGTTTGGATCCGGCAGCTAATGCACAAATTGAAAGTCTGAAGAGGGCCAAGGGCGGGGTAGAAAGATGAGCGCAAATTTCACCGCGAACAGAGCGCACGCCGACTCCTGCCGTAACGGCAGTCGAACGAATGATGAGGGAGGGAAGTATCGCCCAGCGCTCGAATTCCATCGACAGACTCGGGCTCAAACCCTGGCAATGGTGCGTGAGCTTTCACAAGCGCAAATGGACTTTGTGACTGCTCACAAGAAGTGGTCGGTCGGAGAGGTATTGGATCATTTGATTCTCGGTCAGAGACTCAATCTCTGTTACATAACGGAAGTGATCGGCATGAAGAAAGCCGGGCATCGACCGGTGCTGCCACTCGGATTTAAGGATGTTGATGTTTCGATTGGCTATGTTCCGAAGAGCATATTACCTGCCCTCGCAATGCCATTCACCATATTTAACATGTTCGTTCCTAACAGCGTGCGAGATTTCATGACGCGCTACCGGTTGGTACCAGCGCAGAACGCGGAGCTTACTACACCCCGGCGATTCCGTCCGGCGGACGAGCTGCGCGACGATTTGATCTCTTCCTTGAAAGAGACTGAGGCGCTATTGGAAAGGAATGCAGGCTTGGATTTCAGCGAGATGTTAATCCAGCATCCTTTACTGGGAAACAATAACGTGCCGGGTCTGTTGCGCTTTCTCGCGCTGCACGAGCAACGCCACCAGTCCCAGATCGAGAGCGTGCTGCGAAGTCCTGGATTTCCCGACCCAGATTGAGGTGTGCATTCAGGAGAACATCGTAAGAGAAGGTGGGTTGCTGGCAGATGAAATGATTTGGAGAGACGCAATGGATCGGAAACACGTCCGTGCTAAACAGCCGGTCGAGCGCTCGGGCTGGTGGGAAGCGATCAGGGTTGCGCTTCTTTATCTGAGCCTCGTGGGCCTGCCTGTCCTGGGAATTCTCGGACTGCTGCAGGTGGGCCAGACGTTGTCAGCGCCGATCTCTCTGGCCGGGACCTGGAATGCGCAGTTGAATCCGGACAGCGAGTCAACCGCTGCTAAGTCTGGTCTGCTTCCTCAACCAATGGTTTTGACCATCACACAATCTGGCCCGGACGTGATTCTAGTGTTCGATGACAATCAACAAACGACATTGGTAGGAAAGATTCAAGGCGCGACAATTGATGCGACGGCTCTCCGCCACGAGCGCACGACGGCAACTTATGCCGCAGACTTTCGAAACACTCCCAGCTCGTTTCGGGCCAGCATTGATTGGCAGGCTGAGCCGCGTCGCCTGGTGGGTGTACTCGTTGTCGATCGTGGTCGGTTGCACGCGGAAGTGCCGATTGTCGCGGTACGAAAAGGCGAAGTTCGTAAAGGAGTTGGAAGCTAATGTTTAATCTTCCGCTTCTCCTGATCCAAATCGCCGTTATCCTATTTGCCGCACGGATAGTTGGCTGGCTTTTCCGCAAGTTGGGCCAACCGCAAGTAATGGGCGAAATGGTGGCGGGTATCCTACTCGGCCCATCACTTCTGGGTTGGCTCTCCCCAGCCATTTCAGCCGCGTTGTTTCCACCAGCAAGTTTGGGTTTTCTGAATTCGCTCAGTCAGATTGGGCTCCTGTTATTCATGTTTCTGGTGGGGGCGGAACTCAACACTGAGATTTTGCGTGGCCGAAAGCACACGGCGATCGTGACCAGTCACGTCAGCATCATTATTCCATTTTTTCTGGGCACCCTCCTCGCTCTCTATCTCTATCCCCGCCTCTCAGACAGCAGCGTGGCTTTCACCCACTTCGCACTATTTGTCGGGACTGCTATGAGCATCACGGCATTTCCAGTTCTAGCGCGGATTCTCACTGAGCGGAACTTAGTTCGTAGCCGCATTGGCGCGGTCGCGATTGCGTGCGCCGCAGTGGACGACGTGACAGCCTGGTGCATCCTTGCGGGTGTGGTCCTATTGGTGCGGTCCTCAAGCGGGACCCTTCCATTATGGTTGACGGTGATTGGTACCGCCGTTTATGTCGGCCTCATGTGGTTCGTAACGCGACGCGCACTACGCCGGCTCGAGGCGAATTTTCTGAAGCGCAACTCGCTAACCCAGGACCTGGTAAGCATCATGCTTTTGCTCGTGCTCGTTTCGGGTTGGATTACCGAACGGCTGGGAATTCATGCGCTCTTCGGTGCGTTTCTCATGGGAGTGGTAATGCCTAAAGATCGGGGATTCGTGTGTGCCCTAAGAGAGAAACTCGAAGGTCTGGTAGTAGTGCTGCTGCTGCCGCTCTATTTCGCCTTCACTGGATTGCGAACCAGCATCGGGCTCTTAAGTGGAGCGGACATGTGGTTCTATTGCGGCCTCATCATCGTAATTGCGATTGCTGGCAAGTTTGGCGGCGCTACTATTTCTGCGCGTCTCAGCGGCGTGCCTTGGCGCGAGGCCGGAGCCATCGGAATATTGATGAATACTCGCGGCCTGATGGAATTGGTTGTCCTGAATATTGGTCTTGATATCGGCGTCATCTCGCCGGCACTCTTTACAATGATGGTTCTCATGGCTCTGGTGACTACCTTCATGACGACGCCTTTGCTGGATTTGGTGTGTCCGGCCCAACAACATTGGCAAGATTTGGCTGCCGTTAAGACGGCGCAGGTTGCATGAGGAATGCTTCGAAAAGCAATGGTGATGAATTAATGAGTGCGAAGCATACGTCAGTGGCCCGAGTCGCAAGCTTGATGATGAGCAAGGTCGGGCAATTACGCGTTGCTTGCGGGGACGTATTGAGCCATCGCGCATTCTATGAGACTGTCTTGGGATTGGTGATCATTGCATGCATAACCTATTTACTTTGGGAACCACTTACCGAATACATCTTTGCTGGGATGCGCCTGCACTTCTGGGGCTATCCCGTGTAACGTCGTTATATGGATCTTACGTCAGATAATCCGGACAGTTGTCTTTTGGCTTTGTCATAGAAGGAGTCCCCGGAGGTAGGCCAAGCAAGAAATTGATCGAGTGTGCGCGAGCCGCCCCTTTCGACTCTATTGAAATATACGCGGGCGGGTGGTGTAACTGTTGAAGTTCCCATCGATGGCTCTCGACGGGGGAAGGAAGACGCGGCGCGAGCTCAATTTTTGAGCCAGCTTACTAAATGCTCCGCACACAATAGAAGACTGTAATCAAGGTTCTATCCCATCCTAAGCCTCAAAAAAGTAAGCCGGAAAAGAGAGCAAAAAGAGCGCAACACGAAATTAGGGGAGCGGTAACGCGCGCAGAATCAACACTTGGAAAACGGTGTCCGACTGCCTGACCATTGGGGTTTGATTACTCGAACTCATTGGCTTTGCCGGTGAGAGAGTTGCTGAAAGCGGCCGCTATCGCATCACCCGACGAGAAGGCGCAAGCCTACATCGTGACTCAAACTTCGCGCAAGTCGTTCACCGCCACGAGTGCCATTACTAAAGTTGTTCTCTCTGCGTTCTCTGCGCCGACCTCTGATTCTCCTCTGCGGTTATCGCCGAAACATTGGATTAACCGCAGAGGTCAAAGAGGATTTCGCAGAGGACCGCAGAGGAAACAATCAGAGACTTTCGCCGCCACGAGT
>Ga0134121_10001196_pt1 | contig 24903 bp, 23 predicted proteins | sample KB301_FD_96463 | JGI IMG/M metagenome (GOLD analysis project Ga0134121, IMG submission 96463) | Terrestrial soil microbial communities without Nitrogen fertilizer from Kellogg Biological Station, Michigan, USA - KB3-0-1 | ecosystem: Environmental > Terrestrial > Soil > Unclassified ... | reverse complement strand
CAAACACCGGGATAACCGAGTACGCGTCATCACTTCGAGGAACACCGTCACGCCTGCCGGTGATCGCAGATGAAATGATCGGGCGCGACGAAGAGCTCCGGATCGTCGCTTCGCGCATTCAGCGATCCGAGCTTTCATTGCTCACGCTCACGGGCGCCGGTGGGACAGGAAAGACGCGGCTCGCCATACAAGTGGCGCGCGCGCTCGAGCCGCGATTTGATCGCGTCTGGTTCGTGGACCTTTCGGCGTTGCGCGACCCGGCGGGCGTGATTTCCGCCGTTGCGTCCGCATGCGGCGTTGAGCCCGAGACAGGGCGCGATCTCGTCGACGGGATCGCCTCGTCGCTTGCCGGACGCCGGGTGCTGATCGTCCTCGACAACTTCGAGCAGGTCGTGGATGCGGCGGCAGACATTGCACGGCTCGTGAACGCAGCGCCGGAGGCGAAGTTGCTCGTCACGAGCCGAATGCGCCTCGGGATTCGCGCGGAGCATGAATGCTTCGTCGCTCCGCTCGCGCTGCCGGAGGATCCAGCAGATATCGGCGCGCTACGGACGAATTCCGCGATCCGTTTGTTTGTGCGCCGCGCGGCGCAGGCGAATCCCTCGCTTGTGTTTGGCGATGATGCGCTTGTCGCGACGGCGCGCATTTGTGCGCGCGTGGACGGGTTGCCGCTCGCGATCGAGCTCGCGGCGGCGCGATGCCGCCTCATGTCCCCGCGCACCATTGCGTCCCGGCTGGAAACCGGGCTGGACCTGGTCTCGGGCGGTGGACGAGATGTGCCGGCGCGCCAGCGGACGATTCGCGAGACCGTCGCCTGGAGCGTGGCATTGCTATCCGATGCCGAACGGCGGGTGTTCGCGCGCTTTGGCGCGTTTGCCGGAGGGGCGGCCGTAGCGGCAGCCGAGTGGGTCTGCGCCGACAGCGACGCTTCCACCGCAGTGCTCGATGCACTGAACGCGCTGGTGGATGCGAGCCTGCTTGTGGCTGAACCTGCCGAACGCGACGACCCGCGCCTCCGCATGCTCGAGACGGTTCGCGAATTCGCGATGGATACTCTGCTGCGTTCCTCCGAGAAGGGCGCGGTTTTCGATCGACACGCTGAGTGGTACCAGCGGCTGGCGACCGAGCTCGAGCCAGGGCTCACTGGCCCGGCGCAACACGACGCATTGTCGATGCTCGCGCGCGATCACGCCAATCTGGACTCTGCGCTCGATTGGAGGATCCGCAGCGATCACGCCAAAGGCGCCCTTACGCTTGGCGCTGCACGCTGGCGCTACTGGCTGGTGCGCGGTCATCTCGAGGAAGGTCGTGCCTGGCTCGCGCGTGTGCTCGACATGCCCGGAGCGCGGTCGCCGGAGCTCGATCCGCTGCGCGCTGACGCACTGACCGGAGCGGGAACACTGGCGCAGAACTCCGGGGCCGTCGCTGCGGCGAAATCATGTTTTGACGAAGCGCTCCGGATTCGCCGCGCACACGACGATCCGTCGGGCATTGCGCGCGCCCTCGCGGACCTGGGCTGGATTGCGTGGCGACAGTGCGACTTCGCGAAGGCACGGGAGTTGTCGGACGAGTGCCTGGCGCTCGCAGAGAAGATCGGTGCAACGCGAGTCGCCGCGCTTGCGCTTACCAACCTCGGTGCGACAGCGCTCTTTGAAGGAAACTTCCATGAAGCGTGCGAGGCGCTGGAACGCAGCTCGGCGTTGCGCGAGCAACTGGCCGATCGGCGTGGCGTAGCGTTCGCCGACTCGTTTCTCGCCTGGGCGCGGTGCCGAATGGGCCAGGCGTCTGACGCGATCGCGCTTCTGGAGCGCGCCGAACAAGCGCTCGACGGCGTAGGTGATCAGCGGCTCGCCTATTTCGCGCGCGACGTCAAAGCGTTTGCGTTTCTGCAACTCGGCGATGCCGCGCGTGCCGCCGAGATTCTCGAGATCAACTCGGTCAACGGATTTCGTCGCTTCGGCGATCGGTGGGGCGTCGCGCACCGTCTGGCCCTCGCCAGCTGGGCGTCGCGGCTGCTCGGCCTCAACGACCAGGCCGTGGCGTTTGGCGAAGAGAGTCTCGCCCTGCGCCGCGCCGAAGAGGACCGCTACGGCGAGGCCGAATCACTCGCGCTGCTTGCGGCGGCGGCGAGCGCCAATGCCGATGACGCAACCTCGCGCACGTTGCTCGAGCAGAGTCGCGCCATTCGGCAGGCGATCGGTGACCGTGCGGGCGTTGGCGAATGCGACGCTGAGCTCGCGAGGATCGCGGCGTCCGCAAACGCAGCGCGCATCATCCCCCGCACCGTCCCTGGCCGCTCCCACTGAATCGCTTGCTGACAACGGTCCACCCGGTTCGCGCGCGCTTAACAACATATGCTTCGCTGCCGCCGCCAAAACGCGCACCGTCGCAATGTGTGACCCCCACGTTCACGATGATCGAATCGCCCGCCGCGTCCGCGGTGAACACGTTGAACCGCGCCGTTGTCACGGTTGGTGCATGCGTGATGATCGTCGAATCGATCGCGGCGAGCGCGTCCTCGAGATAGCGATTCCACGGCGCCCCACTGCGCAACAGCTTCGGAGAGTCCTGCATGATAGCCGGCCCGTGGATCATGCCGCGCACACCCGGCGCGAGCGCGGCGGCGATACCCAGCGAGTCCGCACGGGACAGCTGCGCCGGCAGAGAGCGTGGCACAGCGTTGCTTGCCGCCGCGGCAAATCGTGCTGAACTGTCTCCCGCGCACCTTTCGCGTACGGCGGCGATCGCTGCCTGCGGGTAGCGAATGCCACCCCCAATCTCGTCACCGAACGCAGACACGACTCCGCGCAGCGTGTCGCCGCGGACAGCGACGCTCGCCATGGCACCCGAGAGCCCATTGCTCCAAATGATGCGCACCGAATCCCGCGCCATGTACCAGGCGCCGACAATTCCGGCGAACGGCGACACGGTCCGCGCGGTCACGCCGGACGGCAGGAACCGGAACGTCGCGACGGTCGAATCGAATCGAAGTGCGGTCGGAATGAGCGGTGCCGGCACCGTACCACCGTGCCAACCATCATTCGTCGCGCGATAGCAACCGACAACGGAGGACGCTGTGTCCTGGGCGCGAGCTCGAAACGTCACCGCGAGCATGCCCGCAAGGAGAAGTCGGACAAACATTCGCGAATCGAAATGGCGAATAGTGATGAGCCACTGCAGGACGCGAGAAACGTCCGCATGATCAATCTCGCGTTGTCCGGCGACGACGGCAAATGACGGTTCTGCCGGTGGCGTGATGTGGGCGGTCACGAACACAGAATGTCGTCGATTACATAGTATCGATTGCGCGGCAGAAAGAGTCTTTCATGGTGAACGCAACATTCACTTTGACGCGAGCACACCATGCAAGGCCCCACTCGATTTGCTGCAGCAATTGGCTCTGCCCTTCTCCTTGCCGGCGTCGGTCCGAGCGGCGGTGAGCAAATGCGCGGCTGTGTGAACGCGAGCGGCGGGCTGCGGATCATCGGTGCATCGGAATCGTGCCGCGCCAATGAATCGTTTGTCTCGTGGAACACCGTCGGCCCGGCCGGTCCGATGGGCCCGCAGGGGCCTCAGGGTCTGCAAGGTCCTGCCGGTCCGATGGGTCCAACAGGATCACAAGGCCCGCAGGGTCTGCCGGGCGAGCGCGGCGCGGTCGGTCCGCAGGGACCGCAGGGCGAGCGCGGTTTGGTTGGGCCGCAAGGCGATCGCGGTGACGTTGGCCCGCAGGGTCCCGCTGGGCCGCAAGGCCCGCAGGGTCTCGTTGGTCCGCAGGGCCCTCAGGGTGCTGTTGGTCCACAGGGCCCCCAAGGTCCTCAAGGTCCTCAGGGTCCTCAAGGTCCCGCCGGCGCGGGCTCCGCGAACACCGTGATGGTGCGCTCGTCACTCACGTTCGTTGCGCCGCGCGGCAATCCACCGGCAACTATCGATGTCACGTGTCCCGCTGATCACATCGCGGTGTCGGCCGCGCATTACTTCGGGAATTTCGATCTCGTCGCGCCACCGGTCGTGCTCGCGTCGTATCGGACGTCGCTCGATTCGTGGCAGATGATCATCTACAATCCGTCGACCAGCATCACCGTGGGCGTTCAGGTCGCAACGTACTGCGCGCCTCTGACGAATTAATCCAGGCTCATCGTGCGATGAGCCAAGCCATGATCGGGAGTGCGAGTACCAGCAGCCAGACACCGGTCATGAGCGCGACACGCATCGGCGTGAACGTCGCGGAGCCGCTCAGCACGTTCGTGTGCTGGTTGGCGAGCGGGACATAATATGTGCCCGGCTGCGCCTCGCGAATCAGGTCGGCCTCGAGAAATACGCTGAGATGTTCCGGCGCAATCGCCGGCAGACTTCTACGCGACACAGCAGTCGATGGTGATGTCGCCCGAGCACGGGTCAGCGCATCAATGAAATCGCCCTGACCTGCCGACTGTGGCGTGGCGCGCAAACTCGGCATGAAGGCCGGTCAGCTCGCTGCGCGCCCCGCCGAACCGGCCCGTTGCGCGCGCGCGGCCTGCGTCGCCTTGTTCGCCAACCATTTCCGCAGCTCCCCTTCCGTCAGCAACACAAACGGCTTCGCCTCGAGCTCCGGATGCTGCTCGACGGTATCGTAATTCCGGGGAAGCAGCGTGCTCTGGTTGACGATCCACGAGTGGCGCGGAGACCGCGGCAACCCGCGAGTCAACCGACCGTGAGCCTGGCCGAGGTAATCACCAACGGCCCGATAGGTCGCACGCTGCCGGTGCTGATCGAGCATATCGACGATCGCTTCGAACGTGAGATCCTTGGTCATTGGGCTTCCGGCGTGAATGGTTGTGAAACGCCGAGTCAGGGGGCGTCGCACCCTGAAATCTAATGCGGCGACCCATCCCGTGCGGGTGAAAGCGCAGCTCGGCGGGTCGCTACGGAACCCAAGTCCCCTTCGCCACCTTCGGCACAAACGCGTCGAGATCCTTGCCCGGGAAATCCACGGTCTTGCCGAGTTGCGCACTCTGATACGCCGTCATCAGCAGCTTCACCACTTCTACGCCGTCGTCGAACGTGAGCAGTGGCTTCTTCTCGAGCCCCAGGAAATACCGCACGAAATGCCGGTCCTCCGCTTCGTAGCCGTACGCCGCCCACTCTTCGGGCACCACCGGCATCACTCCCTGCTCCGCGTTCTGTTTCTCGACGAGATCCTCCCCGGACCTGCCGGTCACCTCACGCGAGAAGAAACACTGGAGCCCGCTGTCGAGCGAATTCCATTTCATGGAATACTCCGGACCGAGCAGCTCCGCGGACAAACGCAGTCCGGCACCGACGAAGCTCCACGACGTCGTCGCCTCACCCAGCACGCGGCGGCCGTCAGACGTCTCGAACTCGATGTGCACGCTCGCAAAATCCTCGGCGGGCTCGGCGGCATAATCGACCGCGGCACCCATCGATTTCTTGAGCTTGCGCGCGTACGCCGGCTGCGACCATTTGAGCGAGGCGATGTGCGCCGTCACGCGCTTCGGCACGACCGACGACCGCGGTGCGCCAGGTTTGGTCAGGAGGTGCCGAACGACTTCGACCGAATGGCACATCATGTCGTTCAGCACACCGCCGCCCTGCAGCTTGCCCTGCCAGAACCACGGCATGTGCGGGCCGCTGTGTTCCTCCGCGGCGCGCGCGAGATACGGCCGCCCAGTGGTCGCCGCGCCGCGTGCCCAGATCAAATTCCGACCCCACTCGACGTGCGGCGCGAACAACTGATTCTCCAGGTACCCGTGTTTGAGGCCGGCGCGCTTGACCAGCGAGAGCACACGGTTCGCTTCGGCGACGTTGCGCGCGAGCGGCTTCTCGCACGCAATCCCGATCAGCTTGCCCTTCCCCCGGCGCACCGCGCTGCAGATCTCCTCGACGTTCTCGATCCGCGCGTGGTTCGGTCCGCACAGCCACAGCGCCCCGATGCGAGGATCAGCGACCATGTCAGTGATCGACTTGTACGCACGACAATCGCCGAGACCCAGTCCCGTTGCGAATTTCGCCGTCGCCGCTGCGTTCGCGGCGTTCGGACTCCACACGCCGAGCACATCGGCGTCGCGAACCCCAACCCATCCGCGCATGTGAAACTGCGCGTTGAAACCACTGCCGACAAAACCAACGCCCAGTCGCTTAGAAGCCGCGGCCATATTTCTTGTCCCATTCGTCGTACGAAAGGCCGAGCTTCTTCATGATCTCGGGTGAGGAACCCTGCCAGCGCGGCATCGCCACGCCACCCACGTATCCGATCGCCTTGTAGCCCACGCGCGAAGAGAAGTATCCGGCGGCCGCGAGATTGCGTACCGAATTGAACCACGTCACCGGAGTCGTCGCCGCGCCGCGCCCAGTGGCGGGCGGAAACGGCGAGCCGCTCGTCGTGAACGCGGGTGCAGCCTTGGCCGGATACGAAATGTCGTCGAGAATCTTGAAGCGATCGGCCTGCGCCGCGTCGGCGTAGAGTTTGCCGAAACGCTTTTGGGATTCCTGGTTCAGCCAATTCAGGCCCGCACGCATGTTGGTGCGATTGCCCTCGTTCCCGTCGTTCAGCATGAAGTCCATGAACTCGGGAACCTTCGCGGCCGTGGCGCTGTCGCCCATCTCATCCTTCGGGAAGAGATCGTCGACGAGCACCGAGATCTCCTTCCATTCCGCCGGACTGAAGAACTTCGCCGACTGGAATGGCTGCTCGTTCGTTCGGAGCACCGCAAGCTCGACATCCATCCGTGTCCACGTGAGCGCCGCCACGGGGGCCACCGCGAGCGCTTTCACCACATCCCGGCGTTTGGTCACAGGGCACCCGCCTTCATCTGCTGGGCGATGTAGTCGGACGTTTTCCACGAGAGCGCGAGAATCGTCCACGTGGGATTCTTGTCGGCCTGGGTCGAGAACGGCCCGCCGTCCGCGACGAAGAGATTCTTGCAGTCCCACGCCTGCGCGTTTGCGTTGAGCACGCTGTCCTTTGGATCCTTGCCCATGCACGTACCGCCGAGCTCGTGGATGATCTGGCCGCCGGCTTGGATGCCGTAACCGTTCGCGCTCGTCGGCATGGCGGACACCGTGGCACCCATGCCCGCGAGAATGTCGCGAAACGTCTGCTGCATGTGCTTGACTTGCTTGAATTCGTAGTCGCTGAACTTCCAGTGGAAGCGCAGCACGGGAATGCCGTACTTGTCTTTCGTACCCGCGGGATCGATCTCGCAGTATGAATCCTTGTTCGGCACCATCTCGCCGCGCCCTGAGAAACCGACGTTCGTGCCCCAGAACTTCTTGTAATCCTTCTTGAGCGCGGTCCCGTATCCGCCCCCGATGCCGCCGCGGTTGGCGTAGTTCTGGATGTTGCCCATAAAGCCGGAGCCCGGCTGTCCGCGCCCGCCATAGACCTCGATGTGATATCCGCGCGGGAAATCGAGCTTCGAGTTGTCGCCCCACCACGGCATGTACACGTGGCCGCCGCCCACACCGTCTTCGTTCGCCGAGGGGAGATCGACGAGATCGGGAATGAACGCGCTGTAATCGCTGCCCGTGGTGTCCGTGATCTCCTTGCCGAGCATGCCGCTCGCGTTCGCGAGTCCCTGCGGGAACTGCGACGACTTCGAGTTCATGAGGAGGCGCGCACTCTCGAGCGCGCTCGCCGCGAGCACGACCACGCGCGCGCGCACATGACGGTCCTGCTTTGTCTTCGTGTCGATGTACGAAACGCCGGTCGCCTTGCCGTCACTGCCGACGGTCACTTCTCGCGCCATCGCCCCGGTCAGAATCGTGAGCTTCTTCGTCTTCTGCGCGGGGAAGATGAGGACGTTGGGGCTCGAGAAGTTCGAGTTCATCGCGCACCCGCGCCCGCACTGCGCGCAGTAGTGGCACTCGGGACGTCCGTTGTGCGGCTGCGTGAGAATCGACAGGCGGCCGGGAATGCACGGAATGCCGAGCTTCTCCGACGAGCGCTTGACGAGCAGCTCGTACGCGCGCGGGCGCGGAGGCCGCAGGAAGATGCCGTCCGGCGAATTGTGGATGCCCTCGTTCGATCCCATGATGCCGATCAGGCGATCGATCTTGTCGTAGTACGGCTTGATATCGTCGTACGTGATCGGCCAGCTGCGCGAGAGTCCGTCGAGCTCGCCGCGGCGGAAATCGTCCGGGCCAAAACGCAGCGAGATGCGGCCCCAGTGATTCGTGCGGCCTCCCAGCATCCGCGCGCGCCACCAGCGGAAGCCGGCGTTGTCGGCCTGCGTGTACGGCTCGCCGTCGAGATCCCATCCACCGATGCAGCCGTCGAACTCACCGAAGGGCCGTTCACGCGTCGACGCACCGCGGCGCGGAGAGTCCGCGGTCATGCGCAGCATCGCAGCGTCCTTGGCGTTATCCCACCACTCGCCAGCTTCGAGCATTACGACGTTCGCGCCGGCCTGCGTCAGCGCGTAGGCGGCCATCCCGCCGCCCGCGCCCGACCCGACGATACAGACGTCGTAGACCTGTTGTTGTCTCATTTGAGTTTGCTGAGGAAAGCGTAGCTGTCCTTGATCGACACGAGCGCGTCGCTCGGATTGTCGTGCTCGACGAACACGTGCTCGACGCCATTCTTGTTCGCGAGCGGGAGCAGCCGGGCCCAGTCGATGTCACCCGCGCCCACGGACCGCATCGCGCGTTCGGGCGCCGGGCTCGCGTCCTTGAGATGAAGCATCTTCACGCGGCCCCTGTGCTTGTTGAGGAATTCGAACGGGTCGCCCCCGGCCTTCACGATCCAGTACACGTCGAGCTCGGCCGCCACGTCGTTCGACGAGTTGGCAAGGATGAGCTCCATACCGTTCGTGTTGCCGACGGGCTGAAAGTCGACGTCATGGTTGTGATAGCCGATGCGCACGCCGACCCCCTTGGCCTTCTCGGCGGCGTTCGAGAGAATCTCGCCAGCCTTCTTGTAGCCGTCGGCCGAGCGGAACGACCCCGGGAGCGAGGGTACGACGAGCCACCGGTGTCCTACTTTCGCGCAATTGTCGAGCTGCGCGGCAATTCCGCTGTCGACGGCATTGATGTCCACATGCGCGGAGGGCGCGGTCAGTCCGGCCGCATCCAGCGCTTTGCGGAAATCGGCCGGCGACATGTTCGCGTATCCCGCGGTTTCGACTTCCTTGTAGCCCGTTTGTGCGACGGCGGCGAGAGTGCCTGGGACATCACGGGTCAGGAGCGACCGGACGGTGTACAACTGGAGGCCCCATTTTGAAAACGGCGGCGCGGCAGACGTCCACCGAACACCCAATCCGCCGAGCCCGGCCGCGCCCAGGATTCCAAGCATTTCCCGGCGCGAAAGCGGTGTCTGTTTCGTCATGCGTCGAACTTGCGCGAGTGCGCCGGGGCGTGCAATGGTACAGCTTCAGAAGCAGAGTATGAAACACATTTCGATTCTCCTGGCGGGCGTCCTCCTGACGCTGCCGCTTGCGGCGCAGGTGCCGACCACACGCGTCCTGCCGCAGCCCACCGGGGTGCTGCTCCTCGACGAGGCGCGCAGAGAACAGCGGCTGTTCGAGGAATTCCGCCGCGATCACCTCCCCCTCTTCAACGGCAAGGGCCTGGGCGGCGCCAAGAACGTCAAGGACCGCGACGTTGTCGGGAAATTTCAGTACTGGTACGACGAGAGCGAGCCGCCGCCACCGCCCGAACCGGCCTCGATCAAACAGCAGCGCGAGCGGCTGATCGGGATTCTCGACACCGCCGCCAAGGCGTATCCCGAGGACGATTGGACCAATGGGCAGCTCATACGCTATCTGTCGGAAGCCGAGCGAACCGCGGATGAAATCACTGCGGCGCTCCGGTGCCGGGCCCAGTCGTGGTGGTGCAGCGCGCTCCTCGGATTTGCGTATCACGATCACCGCGATTTCGTGAAGGCTGACACCGCATTTGCGCAGGCGCTCCGCAAGATGCCGCAGAGGCTCCGCTGCGACTGGACGGACATCAGCGTGCTGCTCGACGAGTACACGGTCCGCGCGTATCACCGCACCGAGTGCGGAAGCCAGGAGCGGCTTGCGTATGAAACGCGTTTGTGGTGGCTCGCGAAGCCGCTCTACTCGCTTCCCGGGATGGACACGCGCACGGAGTACTACTCACGCATGACCATGGTGCGCATGCTGGAGGACGCTCCGTCGCCGCACATGTTCGGGTTCGACATCGACGAGCGCGAGCTACTGCTGCGTTACGGGTGGGCACGCGCGTGGTCCATGGAACCGGGACGCGGGCAGGTTCCGCTCTTCGGCCAGCGCGGCCGCGGAGACGACCCCGGCGCCCCGGACGGCTCGACCATCATCAGCCACGAGCCCAGCCCGTCGTATCAGTTTCTGATGCCGGCCCTGAACTCCCCGGCCATGAGCGACTCGATCGACTGGGAAACCGGCGTACCGCCGGTGCACGCGCGCTACGCGCCGATGTATGCGCGGAAGATCGGCGCGCTGCAGCACCAGAGCGCCCTGTTCCATCGCGGCGACTCTTCACTCGTCGTCCTCGCGTGGGACGCCAGCGGCTCGCTCCTTGGCAACAGCTCCGATCGAACAATGGCGCTGGTGCTCGCGCGCGCGGACTCGCTGCAACCCGCGATCACGAAGGTCGAGCACGCGCCCGTCAAAGGTTCGATGTTCGCGAAGGGACCGTGGACGCAGCTCCTGATGAGCGCGGAGCTGACGGCGAAAGGCATCGACACGGCGATGCGCGCGCGGTACGGACTCCGGCCCCCGTGGGGGCTCGGCGCGCGCGTCACGCTGTCGGAAATGCTGTTCTTCGAACCGTACGAGAACGACAAGCTGCCGAACACGGTCGAAGAGGCCGCGCAGCACGCGATGTCGTCCGTGAAGATCCGCAGCACGCAGAAGCTCGGCGTGTTCTTCGAGAGCTATGGCACGAATCCGAAGGGCGAAAAACTCAAGCTCACGTTCACCGTGGGGTCGGACGAAGACCCGCCGGGGCGAGTGAAGCGCGGCATGCGCGTACTGGGACTTTCGGCGAAGGCCAATCCGATTCGCGTCACCGTCGAAGATCCGTCCCTGCTCAATTCCGCAATGACGCCGCGTGCAGCGTACATCGACATCCACACGCTCAAGCCGGGCTACTACAAAGTGCAGCTCGAGGTTGAGGTGCTGGGGCAGCAGTACACGGTGTCGACCGAGCGGGCGCTGGAGATCGTCAAATAAGTGGAAAGGGGATAGGGAAAAGGGAAGAGGCAACAACAGGGGAAAGGACGAGGAGGAGGAACAAGGGAACGAGGACCGTACGGTGCAATGGTTGCGTGCCGCCCTGATCCTCGTACCTTCTTTCTCCACCTTTTCCCTTTTCCCTGTTTTGCCTTTTCCCTTTTCCCTTTTCCCTTTTCTCCTGTTCACCCGCCGCGCTCTGCTCTTCGGACTGACGGTCGCCGCGACCCAGACGCTTCCCGCACAGGGCCTGGGCCTCGCCGTCGGCACGCTCGTTCCGCAGGGACATCTGGCGAGCGGAGCGAAGAGCGGACTCGCCGCGGTCGCGTCGGTCGAGCTCGGCGGGCTCGTCCGGATCGAAGGACTCTGGGCGAACTCGGACTTGAGGGGCGCCATCATCAGGAACGGCGATGGCGTGCCTCTCCCGGAATCGGCGAACGTTTCCGGAACGGTGAAGCTGATCGGCGGAATCGGCTCCATCGTCCTCCACCTCGGCCACGGATTCCTCCAACCCTACCTGCTCGGCGGTGCCGGCTACTACAACAGGAGCGGGGCGCAGGACGCCAAGGATGCGGCGAGCGACTTTCGGCACCTCAGCCTCAATGCCAGCAAGGTTGGCGTCCATTTTGGCGCCGGCCTCAAGTTCAACCTGCTCGGCATTTCCGCGTTCGGCGAAGCGCGTTACCACACGGTCAAGTTCGACGGCGAGGAGCGGACGAACTTCGTGCCGATCCTTGTGGGCATTCGACTGTAACTAGGAAGGACGCAGCCCCGGCCTGCGCTTGTCACAAAATGATCTGTTATTATCATTACAACTGAAATGACTTCGCAAACTTCTTCAAGCGAACGCGTCAATCGCTTTGCATCGCTTGCACTTTCGGCGTGTGCTGTGCACTGCGTCGCAACGCCACTCTTGGTAGGTGTTCTTCCCTTGATCGGTCTCGGATTCGTCGCGTCCCGGTGGTTTGACTGGGCGGCGGTCGCGGTCGCCGCGCTCATAGGACTCGCCGTCCAGGGATGGATTTATGCCAAGGTGCACCGCGACAAGCGGCCACTGGCGATCACCATCGGCGCGGTCAGCGTGGTGGTGGCGGCGCAGCTCCTTTTTGCAGACCGAAGTCTCCTCCATGCCGCAGCTGCCTTGACTGGCGCCCTGCTCATGGTCAAGGCCGGCCGCCTGAGCCATGACTGCACTCGGCACGGCCCGCATGACCATTCGTGATACCACACTATCATTAGAGAAGCAACTGTCACCGGGGGTGGCGCGTATCATTATGCGTCTCGTTCTCCCGCTCTCCCGTTCGATAGAACTCTGAACTCCCGATCCGTCTTCCGCCGCTTTGCACTCGCACTCACCACGGTGCGGGTCCTGTTGTTCGCGCTCGCGCCAGTCCTCGAGCTCGAGCACGCGCTCGGCGGTACACCGTCGGAGATCGCGGCCGCAAGCGAGCAGAAGGGACCCACAGTACCGCTGCACAACTCCGCGACGTGCCCCGCGTGCCTGCTGCTGCACACGCAGGTCTGGGCACCCGACGGGAATGTTATTTCGCTTCGCACCGTCGAGACTGAAGACCGCATCGCTCCGTTCGTCGCCCGCGCTGTCGACCACGCGTCGCGCGACACCACGCGTTCCCGGGCGCCCCCAGCCGACTTCGTCTGAGTAGCCGCGGAGCACAACGCTCCGCCGGCAACATTTCAGCCGAAGCCACCATGCGACCCAGTTTACGCACCACGACGCTCGTCGTGGCTGCGATCATTGCCGCAGGTTCTGCCGGCGCGCAGCAACGCGCTGCCGCCGCTTACATGAATATCGGGTTCGACGCCCTCACGGATTTCGGGTGGTCGACTGCTCGCGATGTCGCGCGACTTCAGCGCGGCGATCATGACCCGCACGTGCGCGGGTTCACGATTCCGAACGCCGAGCTCACGCTCGACGGCGCGGTGGATCCCTACTTCAAGGGATTCGCGAACATCGTATGGAAGCTCGATCCCAAAGGGGAAACCGAGCTCGAGCTCGAAGAGGTGTACGCGCTCACGACGGCTCTTCCCAAGAATCTGCAAATCAAGGCGGGCCAGTTCTTCGCGGATTTCGGAAGACAGAACGCGCAACATCCGCACGCATGGTCCTTCGTTGACCAGCCGCTCGTCATGAACCGGATGCTCGGACCAGACGGTCTGCGCGGCCAGGGGGCGCGCGTTTCGTGGCTTCTTCCGACGCATTTCTACACCGAGGCCATGCTCACCGCGCTCAACAGCGCCGGCGGCGACGAGTACAGTTTCCGCTCGGATGAATCGTCCGAGATCCACGGCGGCGTGCCCGTCGATCGTACCGTAAAGAACGGCGGCGACCTCACGGTTGTGCCGCGCATTGCAAGCTCGTTCGACCTGACATCCAACCAGGTGCTCCTGGTGGGACTCTCGGGCGCTTTCGGGCCCAACAACGCCGGCAACGACACGCGCTCATCGCTGTATGGCGCCGACGTGTACTGGAAGTGGAAGTCACCAACCGCCGCGGCGGGCTTCCCGTTCTGGTCTTTTCAGGCGGAAGCGATGTACCGGAACTACGAGACGGCGGATCGCGTGTCGGCAACTGACGCGTCGGTGACCCTCCCCGCCGAGACTCTCAAGGACCGAGGCGCCTACGCCCAGGTACTCTGGGGCATCAGGCCGCGCATCGTCGCCGGCGTGCGCTACGACTGGGCCAATGGCGACAAGGCCGCGTTCGACGAAGAGCTTCGCGACCGGCGCACACGCATTTCACCCAGCTTCACGCTCTATCCGACGGAGTTCTCGAAGCTCCGTCTGCAGTACAACTATGACGATCGCGCCGGCATCGGCACCGATCACTCCATCTGGCTGCAGTTCGAGTTCATCCTCGGCGCCCACGCAGCCCACAAGTTCTAATCAGGATATCGAATCATGCGAACGCTTTTGCTTCTCTCCGCGCTGCTTTCAGCGCCGCTCTCCGGCCCCGTTCTCTCGTTCACCCGTTCTCTCGCCCCTCCGGCTCCGCTGAGCGTCGTCGCGACAACTCCTGACTTTGCCGCGATCGCTCGCGAAATTGGCGGGAATCTCGTGGACGTCAAATCACTCGCGAAGCCGACTGAGGATCCCCATTTCGTCGATGCCAAGCCGAGTCTCATCGTCACGCTCAATCATGCGGACGTACTGATTGAAGGCGGCGCCGAGCTCGAGCTCGGTTGGCTGCCACCGTTGCTGGAGAGCGCGCGCAATCCGCGGATCGCGAGCGGGGCGAAGGGCCTGGTCGTCGCGTCCGAAGGCATCAAGATGCTCGAGGTGCCGACGTCCTTCGACCGCGCGAAGGGCGACGTGCACGCGCTCGGCAACCCGCATTTCGTGATCGATCCGATCAACGCGAAGGTCGTCGCGGGTGAAATTGCCGATCACCTCTCCAAGGTGGCGCCGCAGTCCGCGGCGACGTTCGCCGCCAACCTGAAGCAGTTCAACGCCAACATCGACGCCAAAATGGGCGGCTGGCAGAAGGCGCTCGAACCCTACAAGGGCGCGCGCATCGTGACGTACCACAAGGATTTCGTGTATTTCGCGGATCGCTTCAATCTCGAGATCGTGGATGAGCTCGAACCGAAGCCCGGCATTGCGCCGTCGCCCGCCCATCTCGCGCAGGTGATTTCGGCGAGGAAGGAGAAGCAGGCGCGCATCATCCTCGTGCAGCCGTACCAGAACCGGAAAACGGCGGAGACTGTGGCGCGCCAGGTCGGGGCGACGGTCGTTGATGCGCCCCAGCAGCCCGGCGCCGTTCCGAACACCGACACGTACGTCCAGCTGATCGATCATCTCATCGCGAGTGTCGTCGCCGGCCTCCAGGAGAAGAAATGAGCGGAGAATTCGCAGTCGCGTGGCAGGTCATGAAGTGGCCGGCAGTAGCGTGTCTCGTGCTGCCTCCCCTGCTCGTGTACATGGGCCTGCATGTCGTTGAGCGCGAGGTGATTTTCGTCGACCTCGCGCTCGCGCAGGTCGCGGCGCTCGGCACGTGCCTCGCCCTCCTGCTCGGATATCATTTCACCGACAGTGTGACGTTCTGGATGTCGCTCGGCGTGACGTTTCTCGGCGCGGCGCTCTTTAGCTGGACCAGGAGCCGGCAGCGATCAAAGGTGCCGCACGAGGCAATCATCGGCATCACATTCGTGGTCGCGGCGGCGGGAGTGATCCTGCTGCTCAGCCGGGTGGCTGGTGGCAAGGAAGAGCTCGAGCATTTGCTGACGGGCGACATCCTCAACGTGGATTCAGGCGTGGTTTTCAAACGCGTCGGACTCTTTGCCGCGATTGCCGCGTTCTATGCTGCGTTCCATCGCCGCTTCGGCCTCATCTCCGCGGACCCGGAGGCCGCCTTTGCGCAGGGACTCAGCGTGCGGCTGTGGGACTTTCTGTTCTACGCGGCATTCGCGCTCGTGGTCGTGAGTTTCGTGCGCATTGCGGGCGTGCTCCTCACGTTTGCCTACCTCATCGTTCCGGCGGTCTGTGCGGTCACACTCGCCGACCGGTGGGCAACGCGATTGGCAATCGGTTGGGGGGTCGCGGTCGTTGCGAGTCTCATCGGCCTGTACGCATCGTACGCCCTCGATCTTCCCACCGGCGCGGCGATCGTGTGCGTATGCGGCGTCCTTCTCGTGATCGTGGGGATCTTCGGCTCCATGCGGAAGCCCAGGGAGCCTGTGGCCGGCGCGCACGCCTGAGGTCCGGGCGTGATGGCGTTTCGATGGGACGGACTGTAGCGTACATCCGTCCCTGCCGGCCCCTTCCCCAACCCCAAACTCCAAGCTTGCTGCACCCCGCCCTCCGTATCCTGCCTGCCGGCGCGCTGCTTATCGCCGCCGCGTGCACTGCGAAGCCGAAGGACGCTGTCACCACCAAGTCGGCCGACTCGAGCATGGCCGGGCACGACATGGCCGGCATGAACATGGCCGGCATGGAATCGCATCCGATCACGATTCCGAAGGGTGTGATGTACACGAAGGCCGACGTCGAGTTCATGCAGGGCATGATCCCGCACCACGCGCAGGCGATCTTCATGTCGCGGCTGGCGAAGTCGCACGGCGCGAGCGAGTACCTCCAGAAATTCACGCAGAAGATCGACCAGTCGCAGACTGCGGAGATCCGCATCATGCAGGACTGGCTCACTGCGAAGTATCAATTTGCACCCGACACCGCATCCTACCACCACGTTCACATGGCCGGGATGCTGACCGACGAGCAGATCAAACAGCTCGATGCGGCGAGGGGCAAGGAGTTCGAGCGACTCTTTCTGGTCTTCATGATTCAGCACCATGAAGGAGCGTTGCAAATGGTAACGGATCTCTTTGCCGCGCCGGGCGCAGGGCAGGAATCCGATATCGGCATTTTTGCGAACGACGTGCGGTACGTGCAGACGACCGAAATTCAGTTGATGCGCCAGATGCTGGCGAACCTCTAATGGAGCGATGTCTGATGGGAATGAATCGTTGGCTGTACGCCGTGGCTCTGATCGCCGCGCCCGCACTCTACGCGCAATCGTATCCGCCCGCGGGCGATCCTCGAAATGGCCTCAAGCCCGGCCGCTTCGATGCCGGCGTCGCCGCGAAAGGCATGAAGCTGGTGTCATTCACCGCGAAGCCCGCGCTGTTCGATACGGCAGACGGCACCACGTTCATCAACTCCGATATCGCGTTTCGCGACCACTACGTCTACCAGGGGAACTTCGTCGGCTTCTCGATCTGGGATATCGGGAACCCCGCAAAACCGGAGCTCATGACGGCGGTATCCTGCGCGACGTCGCAGGGCGATCCCTCGATCGTCGGTAATCTGCTCTTCATCTCGGCGGAAGGCGGCGGCAATCGCAACGACTGCGCGAAGGGCGGCTGGACCGATCCGAAAGATCACATGACTGGTGTTCGCATCTATGACGTGTCCAATCCGCGGGCGCCGAAGCTGATCAAGAACGTCCAGACATGCAAAGGTTCGCACACCCACACGTTGATTCCGAGCCCGACCGACAAGGGCATCATGTACATCTACATCTCCGGATCGCAGGCCCCGCGATCCGAGAGTGAGCTTTCGTACTGCAAGGCCAACAACGATCCGGCGGACGTCACGAACGTCAATTACCGCCTCGAGATCATCAAGGTCCCGCTGGCGCACCCGGAGCAATCCGAAGTGATCGGCGGCGCACGGATCTTTACGGGCATCGGCGCAAGAGAATCGCGCACGGCGCCTGCGGGAGGTGGTGGTGGCGGCGCGGGTGCAGGCGGCCGCGGCGGGCGCGGTGGCGGCCGCGGCGGCCGCGGTGGCGCCGATTCCAATGCGACACCGGCTCCGCCGGGACCACGGAACTGTCACGACGTCACCGCGTACCCGGCGATGAACCTGCTTGCCGGCGCGTGCGGCAGCCATGGGCTTCTCGTCGACATCTCGAACCCGGAAAAACCGGTCCGCCTCGACGCCCAGTCCGACAGCAATTTCTCGCTGTGGCATACGGCGGTATTCAGCAACGACGGGAAGAAGGTTGTGTTTACTGATGAATGGGGCGGCGGTACCGGCCCGATGTGTCAGGCCACCAGCATGCTCGAGATGGGCGGCAATACGACGCTCACCATCACTGACGGCAAGAAGTACACGAAGCGCGGCTTCTTCAAGATTCCGAGCTCGCAGACGGCCGAGGAGAATTGTGTTTCTCACAACGGCGGATTGGTGCCGGTCCCCGGCCGCGATATCATGGTGCAGGGTTGGTACCAGGGCGGCGTCGACGCAATCGACTTTACCGATCCGGACCATCCATTCGAGATCGCGTATTACGATCGAGGCGCCATCAACGCTCCGCCGCCGCCGATGACTGCTGCGGATTCCGCGAAAATGGTCGCGTGCCAGGATTCGGTTCGCGCTGCGACGAACGCTGCCGCCGGTGGTGGCGGTGGCGGGGGTGGCCGCGGCGGGCGCGGTGGACGGGGAGGTAACCCGTGCAACAATCGTCCCCGAAACGCCATCGGCGGATCGTGGGGCGCGTATTACTGGAACGGGCTCGTGTATTCCTCGGAGCTCGACCGCGGCCTCGACGTCTTCGAGCTGCAGCCGACGGACAAGCTCTCTGCAAACGAGCTCGCAGCGGCGAAGCTTGTTCGCATGGTCGAATACAATCCGCAGAGCCAGCCGAAGATTGTTTGGCCGGCGGCGTTCCCCGTCATTCGTTCGTATCTTGACCAGCTCGTGCGCAATCAAGGACTCGCCCCTGCGCGGACCACGGCGATCGACGCAGCGCTCAAGACGGCCGAGGGTCAAAGCGGCGCGGCACGCGGTGCGTCACTCAACAAGCTTGCGGCGGACGTCGATAAGGACGCCGCCGGCGCGAAGGACAGCGCGCGCGTGAAGATGATGGCGCAGGCCATCCGCGACCTCGCCGCAGCAACGAAATAGCACCAGCGACAAACCAACAGATCGAGAACAAAAGAGGCACGTGCGAAAGCGCGTGCCTCTTTTCTTTTCGTCGCGTGCCGCCCTACGATGGAAACACGTACGTCCGCGTGAAGAACTTGCGCTCGGACACGGCCTTCGCGATGTCGAGCGCACTCACAATGCCCACCAGCATGCCGTCGTCCACGATGAGCACGCGGTGAATCGAGTGGTCGCGCATCATGTCCGCCGCTTCGCGCGCATCGGCCCCGCTCGGCAGTGACCACACTTCGGGTGTCATGACCTCGCGGACGTCGTGCTCTTCGAGCCGGTTCCATTCGGGCGCGTCCGCCGACGCCATGCGCTCGGAGACGTCCGCGCCGGAGTCATACCACATTTCCGAGAAGAACGCGCTCGACCCCTCGAGATCTTCCTGAAACTCGAGCTCGGGTTCGCGCGGTTCGTCTTCCCAGTCGGCACTGGCGTCGGTCTCGGGGGGAGGCGACGGCAGCGGCCGCACCGTCGCCGCAAACCCGAGCAGGTCCGACGTGGAGATCACGCCAACGAGCTCGCGGCCGCTCACGACCGGCGCTCCACTCACGTGCTCCCGCGCGAACAGTTCCATCGCATCGCGCAACGTGGTTTCCGGCGCAACAACGGTGACGTCGCGCGTCATGATATCCCGCACCCGAAGCATGGCGCCCTCCAGCGACCGAGCTACCAGCAATCTCGGCCGCCACATGCAACGGTGGCGTCAGGTCAAAGCCGCGATCGAGTTAAGGCAACCCTTTACAAAACTCGTCGGCTTCTTTTGACACGGATGAACGCGGATTCAAGCGGATTCCATCCGCATCCAGGAACACCAGAACCCGTCCCAAGCTGGAATCGTTACTTGCCTTTGTACAGATCCGGAAGCTGAGACTTGAGCGCGACGAGCTTCGGCTGATCGTTGTACACGATGTACGGCTCGTTCGGATGGTGCTCGAGGTAATTCTGATGATACGCCTCGGCGATCCAGAACTTCGTGAACGGCACCACCTGCGTCACGATCGGCTTCTTGAACGTGTGCGCCTTCGTGAGCGAATCGATGTACGCGTCGGCATCCGATTTCTGCGACGGCGTCACGAAGAAGATCGCGGAACGATACTGCGTTCCGTGATCGGGTCCTTGATAATTGAGCTGCGTAGGGTCGTGCGCGACCGAGAAGAACACCTTGAGCAGCTGCTTGTACGTGACGACCGTCGGATCGAACGTCACACGCACGGACTCTGCGTGACCCGTGAGTCCGCTGCTCACATCTTCGTAGGACGGATCGTCGAACTTTCCGCCGGAATAGCCGGATTCCGCGTTCGTCACGCCCTTCACGTGCTCGAACACAGCCTCAATCCCCCAGAAACATCCGCCCGCAAACACGGCTGTTTCGAGGGCCGGAACGGCCGGTGTGACATCGCGCACACGCTGTGGCGCGGCAAAAAGGAGCGATGCGGCGGCAGCCGCGATGATAGACTTCGAGATGATCAGCATGGTTCCTCCGTGCATTGAACTTACGAAGTAACGCAAGTGGGTGTTGATGGGTAGGACGGGGCGAGGCCCGTCGCCCGTTCGCCCGTTGCCCGTTCGCCCGTTGCCGGTTCGCCCGTTGCCCTTTTGCCCGATGCCCCGCATACCCCGCCCTCTGCTCCTCCTCTCCGCCCTGGTCGCGTGCGGCGGATCGACGGAGCCTGGCACTCAGCCCCATAAGCTCGAGGCCCTTCCCCGGACGCTTACAGCGGCCGAGTCGAAAGTGCTCGGCGCGGCCAACGCGTTTTCGTTCGCCTTGTTCGACCGCCTGAGCGCCGCACAACCCGGCGAAAACGTTTTCGTCTCTCCGCTGAGCGCGTCGTTCGCGCTCGGCATGACGCTGAACGGTGCCGCCGGACAGACATACACCGAGATGCAGTCCGCACTTCAGTTCGCCGGCACCTCGCTCGGCGACATCAACGCGGGCTACCGGTCGATCATCGCGCTCCTCACGTCGCTTGACCCGGCGGTCAAGATGCAGATCGCGAACTCCATCTGGTACCGCAAGGATTTCGCGTTCACGCAGGCGTTCTTCGATACCACAAAGACGTACTTCGCGGCGAAGGTGGCGCCGCTCGACTTCAGCGATATCACCGGCTCGCTCACTGCGATCAACGGGTGGGTGAACGCCAGCACCGGCGGCAAGATCCCCACCATCGTGGACGCGATCAATCCGCAGGACGTGATGTTTCTCATCAACGCCATCTATTTCAACGGCGGCTGGCGCGACAAGTTCGACACGCACGAGACGCGCGACGACACGTTCCAGCCGCCTTCCGGACCGGCGCAGACTGTGAAACTGATGCACAAACTGGATACGCTGTCATACGCCGAGTCGGATGCATGGCAGGCCGTCGACCTGCCGTACGGGAACGCCGCGTTCACCATGACCGTCGTGCTTCCGAAACCCGGTACGAACATCAATGCATTCGCGGCCTCACTGAGCGCGAGCACGTGGCAGTCAATCGCCTCGTCGTTCCAGGCACGCGAGATCGATCTCACACTCCCCAGGCTCAAGCTCGAATACGAGCGCACGCTCAACGACGACCTCAAGGCGCTCGGGATGAACGTGCCGTTCGTGGGTGATGTCGCGGATTTCACCCGCATGTCCCCGGCCGGGAATCATCTGTACATCTCGTTCGTGAAGCAGAAGACGTACGTCGACGTCAACGAAGCCGGCACCGAGGCCGCCGCAGCGACGGCCGTGGGAATCAGTGTCACGTCGGCACCGATCATACCTGAGATGCACGTGAATCGTCCGTACATCTTCATCATTCGCGAACACCTTTCCGGCACGATTCTGTTCATGGGCAAGGTCACCAGGATTCCATCATGACTCGCCGACTCATGCTTGCCGCGATCGTCGCTACCGCACTCGCGTGTTCAGATGATGGGATGTCGGCCCAGCAGTCCCACAACTCCGCGAAGGCCGCATGGCAGAAGGCGGCCATCACCAGCTACACGTTCACCGCGCAGCGGACCTGCGAATGCCTCCCGGCTGCGCGCGGCCCTGTTCGGATCACCGTGACGAACGGTGCCGTGACGGCAGTCGCCCTCGTCGAAACCGGTGCCGCCGTCGAGCCGTCGCTCTGGTTCGATGTCAACGCGCTCTTTTCGCTGATCGAAGACCAGATGTCGTCGAACCCCAAGAAACTCGAGGCTCGTTACGACCCCACGCTTGGCTATCCGACATACGTTGCGTACGGCAACCGCGAAGTCGACGCGGGCGCGATCATCGAAATCAGCGCTCTCAGCAAAAGCCGGTAGACGGCAACCATTCAAAGTAAGTCTGCTGAAAAAAGCCTTCAGCTGCCCGCCGCGTGCCCGTCTTTGCGAGGGTCAGAGCCGGCGACGTAGCCGTGCGGCAGCTTGATGATCGCCTGGCTCCCGCCGAAACGATCTGGCGTCCGGACATCGATCGTGTGTCCCATCGCGCGCAGTTTCGCCATCACCGAATCCGGAAACACCGGCTCGATTTCCACGCGCGGGCCCGCATCATGGCGGAAGCGGCCGTAGTCCATGGCTTCCTGCACGTTCATTCCGAACACGAGATGATTGATCAGGAACTGCACGTGTCCCTGCGCCTGCATCGAGCCGCCCATGAGGCCGAAGCTCATGTACGGCTCGTCGCCGGTTCCATCTGGCGTTGAGCCGGCGCCGGGCTTCGTAATGAATGCCGGAATCAGGGTGTGGAACGGACGCTTCCCTGGCGCGACGGTGTTCGGAAGATTCGGCTTCACGGTGAATCCGGCACCGCGATCGTGCAGGACGAAACCGGTCCCCGGCACGACGATGCCCGACCCGAACTCATCGAAGTTCGAGTTGATGAACGACACCATGTTGCCGTCTTTGTCGGCGACCGTGAGGTAGATCGTCTCACCACCCACGCGCTCGGGCCCCGGTTGCGCGGTCGTCGCGGCCTTCGCGAGATCAATGTGACTGCGCCGCTCCCTGATGAACGCGTCGGAAAGAATCTGTTCCGGCTTGAGCGTGAGATGGTCGGCGTCGCCGTCGTACTGCTCGAGGTCGGCGTACGCGAGCTTCTTGGCCTCGATCAGCAGGTGCAGATACTCCGCCGATCCCTGACCGAGTGCCTTGAGGTCGTACGTTTCGAGGATGCGGAGCATTTCCAGCACCGCGATGCCCTGGTTATTCGGCGGCAGCTCCCAGATCCGATATCCCTTGAACGTTGTCGAAATGGGCGTCACCCACGTCGGCTGGTTGTTCTTGAGATCTTCGAGCGTGACGAACCCGCCGAGCTCCTTGATGCGTGCGACGAGCTTCACGCCAAGCGCGCCTCCATACAACGCCGACGGCCCTTCCGCCGCGACCTGTTTCAGGGTTTTTGCGTAATCCGGATTCTGGAAGAAATCGCCGGCTTTCGGCGGCTCACTGTCGCGCAGAAACGTCGCGCGCGCGCCCGGATCGCGGCGCAGGAGCTGGGTCTGCCCTGCCCAGTCGTGGGCGATGACCGGCGTGACCAGGAAACCCTTCTCTGCATACTGGATTGCCGGCTCGATCGCCTGCGCGAGCTTCATCGTTCCGTATTTGGCGAGCAGCGCCTGCCAGCCCGCCAGCGCGCCGGGCACGGTGACGGTTTCGATGCCGCGCGGAATCGTCGTCGTTCGTCCGCGCTTCACGAGCTCTTCGCGCGTCATCAGCGAGCCGGCGCGGCCGCTCGCATTGAGCGCGACGAGCCGCTTCTCCTTCGCAACCCAGACGAGCGCGAACATGTCGCCGCCGATCCCCGTCATCATGGGTTCGACCACCGAAAGCACCGCCGCCGCCGTTACGGCCGCATCGATCGCGTTGCCGCCGTGATCCATGACGCGCAACGCCGCTGATGTCGCGAGCGGCTGGCTCGTGGCTGCGATGTAGTTCGGAGCATACACCGGCGAGCGCCCCGCCATGCTCGGCGTGCGCGGCGGAACGGGCGCGCGCTGCTGCTGCGCGTCGAGATCGTCGAAGCTCAGGCTCGTCATGAGCGAGATGAGGAGAAGAGAGCGGAAGCGCATGCGGTTAAGCTAGGGAAGGCCCACTCGCTTCGCACCCCACGCCCTGGGCCGCTAGCGCGTTCGCACGAGCGTGACCGAGAGCGTCGACCATGTGTGCATCGCCGGTCCGGTGGAATACGTGCGGCTCTCGGTCACAGCACCCGCGTTCACGCCAAGCGAGCGATACCGAATCGTGAGTCCCCAGTCGGCGCCGTACACGAGCGGCTCGTGGCCGACGCGCGGACCGGAGGAAAACGTGCTGCCGTCGAGAAAGAGGTCACGCGCAACCGCCCGCGCGCTCGCTCCAGCGCTGAACGCGACTTCGACGCGGTCTGACGAAACGGGGAGCCACGGATGCTGCAGATGCCAGCCGCTACGGAGCCGGATGCCGGCTTCGGCATTGGTCGCGATGTTGCCAGCCTCCGCACGAAAGCGCGGCAGCAGATCAAACGCGGTGCCGAGCGCGACGCGGCGGGTCTGCTGGTACCCGAGCACGATCCCGGGTTCGAACGCGATCTGATTGCTCCAGTCCATCGGGCGGTGGGACGCGGGAATCACGTCGTGCGCAATCCGCTGCGTGAATTCTCCCAGCGCTGGCGGGCCGGTCACGCCGATCGTGACCGTGAATTCGTCCGCACGGCGCAGCCGCAGAATTCGCGCTGACTCACCGAGGTACAGCCACGCGGCATTGGGCCGCGAACCGGGCGGCGCGGTCACCGAATCCCACGTGCGCCTGGGAGTGAAGAGGTCCTGCCCCAGCTCGAGCGACCGGGTACGGCACGCGGCGCTGCGCGTGGCGCACGCGTCGAGCTGGCGCGACATGCCGCGCGCCCACCACGGCACGGCGCCACCATCGTAGCGCACGAAAACGCCGCTCGTGTACTCCTCGTCTGGCCGCTTGCCCGGCGTGTGCCAGAAGTTGAACGCGTCGTTGTCGGCGCGAACCGTGAGCGATTGAGGCGCCTGAGCGCCGCTCGCACGCGCGACGATCAGCGCCACGGCAAACGTGAGACGAAACGAGCGGGACAGAATGACTGGAGTGGGGAAAAAGAAACGTAACTACGTGAAGGCGAACTGCGTGAAGGCGAACTACGTGAAGGCGAACTGCGTGAAGGCGAACTGCGTGAAGGCGAACTACGTGAAGGCGGACTACGTGGGAGCCTTGACGTCGTTGGCCTTCACGCCGTTGGCCTTCACGCCGTGGGCCTTCACGCCGTTGGCCTTCACTCCGTTGGCCTTCACGCCGCTGGCCTTCACGCCGTTTTCCCGCACGCCGT